>Ga0114931_10005401_pt1 | contig 15786 bp, 11 predicted proteins | sample 2SBtaG_FD_89579 | JGI IMG/M metagenome (GOLD analysis project Ga0114931, IMG submission 89579) | Deep subsurface microbial communities from Kolumbo volcano to uncover new lineages of life (NeLLi) - 2SBTROV14_V59a metaG | ecosystem: Environmental > Aquatic > Marine > Volcanic | place: Kolumbo...
AATGCGATGGCTTTTAAGGACCCGTGTAGAGCGCGCGCTTCATGGTCCATTTTCTCCATGCCGAAGGTATCGTCACCATCAAGACTGGTTATGAAGGGCGTCTTTGATTGAAGAATGGCCAAGTGCCGATTCAGACCCGGCCCCAGATTTTGATCACGAAACACAGTGCTGACGGATTCAAATTCATTTTCCAATGAGTTCGCCAAATCGCGGGTTCCGTCTGTTGAACCGTCATCGGCGATGATGACTGACTTCACTGGCCGCGATTGCACCAACACTGACATGACAGCCTCGCGCAATGTATCGACCTGATTGAAGGATGTAATAATACACGTGATATCGGCGGGTTGATAAACTACATTAATTTTGTGTCTTATTTTTTCTATATCGTTGCGAACGCGCTTTGAAAGAGGTCCTAGCCATTTCAACATACGAGAGTTATCAAGCTGATTTATTATTTTTTGTATCTCTTGATCATCCGACACTCTTTTTGAAAGTTTCTGAGCGAATATCTCATTGGCCCGGCCAAGCCGTACACATTTTGTGGCTTCTTGCAGTAAAAATTTACGTTGTTTCCGCATGCTCAAAATTTCAGACCGTAAATGAAGTATTGTCCGGGAAGGCGACACTTGCTCTAATACAGCTTCCCCTTGCGCACCTTCATATCTCTGTGATGTCTCTTCGTGGATTTGAGCAATATCGAAGCTTAAAGGCATATTGCATTGGGGAACGATCTTGTCCCAATACAACTGATCGTTAGCGGACAGCGTCCGCACCTGCACTTCATTTAAATTTACAGTACTCGTTACAGGTCCCGCTTTCCGCTGAAATATTTGGCTGGGCAGATCAGCATATTCAATGACACAAAACGCCGTTATCGCTTTCATGTACTGGGCCGGGGCATCTCTGTAAGCTTCATAGGGAAGCGCGAAAACCCTATCAGGATTTTCTTGCGCCACCGCCATGGCTTCTTGCGTCATATATTGCCACCATAGGCCAAAGAGGTGCGCCATTTCGGTGATTGAGTTTTCACGGCTCATATGGTGAAACCGTTCTTCAATTTCCTCAAGGAATCTTGATTTGTCGCTCGGATAAAACTCATCTCCAAAGTAACTGAACAACCCCATCACAGAATTAATCGAATCAAGCGGATTACGCACGATAAGAATAATTTTGAGATCCTCCACCACATCCAAATATCGTACGAGCCGGCCATTGCCGCGAATTATTTTAGCGAGAACATTCTTCCGATTTTCCGGGAACACTGAATTTGAAATGAATTCATCATGGATCGCATGGGGTTTTGTTAGGAAAAGAGGAGATTTGCAATGGGCATACAGTCCATCAATATGCAGAGAATCAGTTGTTTGAAATTCCGATGTAAATTTTTGTAGAAGATCGTTGAAAATATCCGGCACCCATAAATATGGCTCATAAACATACTTATATTCTTCTTCCTGCTGCGAAAGAATATGTTGAAGAGAGCTGTACAATGTTGATGTTCCGGATCTCGCCAATCCGGAAATAAGAATACGTGCCATGTTGTCAGATCTTCCTTACCGTACGGTCAAGTCTTGAGCGGAGTCGCGTGATAAAAGATGAAATATCTTTTCTGATAAATTGAATAATTATATTAGCGTAAGTCGTGATGACGGGCTTGTTGGGAAATAACTTCCGTGCAACAAAATATCGTTCGATAGTACGCGAATATTTTGCGTCTGAAACGCCTGCAACTTCAATACGTGCAATTGGGAAAGGTACTTTTTCAAATGTATACCCATCCGCATATAGCTGAGCAATCACGCTATAGTCTGAAATAATTTTATATTTCTCACTCAACGGATATTTTATATGTATATCCCGCTTGATGAACGTCGCCTGGTGGCAGGCAATCATGCCCTTCCATATATCATGAACATTCTTTGCCGCCCATGAGGACTGCCAAGCATCCGTCCAAATAGAATCTCCAAATGCTACGATCGTTTCCGGAGATGGCTGAAAATTGCTCAGCACATTCTTGTTAGCAAAATAATCACCGGAATTCATGAATATCACCCACTCTCCGGATGCAAGAGAAAGACCCTTATTCTGTGCATGATATATCCCCCTGTCCGGCTCAGAGACGAAAACATCAATTGAGTGTGAACAGTCCAGTATAAGGGAGACCGTCTGATCCGTCGACGCGCCGTCTATCACAATATATTCGTAATCATCCGAGGTTTGACGGATAACACTTTCCATGGTGCGATAGATATTTTTTTCGTCGTTAAAGACGATCGTAATGACGGAAACCAAAGGGTTCTTCTTGCGCAAAGGATTTGCGAAAATTAAAGAGGGGGGATTATTGCTATAATGGTCGAGCGTACAGGCCGCAAAGTCATCCTCGGCTGCACTGAATATCCGCGATCTTTCTGCGTATAGCGGCGAACTCTCCGGAATAATGGGTTGTGGTTCGATATGAGAATGCAGCATCAACAGGCGCTATACAAAAATATATGGATGTGAACCATAAAAGAACCAAGGCGACAGCACGGAACCTTTGCTAAGCCATACCACTGAATTGGCACAGAGCACAACTTTACTTTTAGTCAATGCAAATTGCAACGCCCCTTTAGCAGATAGCGCCGCCCAGCGCATCCGCAATCCAAGCAACCGCTCAGATGAAGACAGAAAGAGGGATAGGTTTTATCGGTGCTTGAGCATAAAAAGATCCGAGCGCTTCAATGGGAACCATGTGCTTTGTTGCCAATATTCTCGCTGCATTGATATAGCACATACGCCCTTGGCATGGCCCCATACCGACGCGCGTTAACAGTTTAACGGCATCCATTGTTTGCGGGCTTGCCGAGCCCTTCAATGCTGGAATGAATCTACTGTGGGTGATACATTCACAACGGCACAAGATGGTTTCCTCGCCCGTGACGGCGTTCAATAATTTTATGGGCGGGGCGCTCCCCACATCCTTGGGCCAGAATTATCGTTTGCGCGGAGAGCCAGGAGAGGCGTCCCTGACATTCAAGCCATAATTGGCAGCGGCCTGGGTTATCCGGATCATTAAAAATCCCCAACACAGTTGTCCGCATGCGCCAGTTGATAAAGGATGCATCCTCCGTGGACGTGACGAGTTTTTTGACGTGGCGATAGTTTTGCCCCTTTAGCCAATTTGCAATGTTGAACTGTTTTGGCGGTTGACGGAGAATTTGTCCGCCGGGCCGAGCTTGTTCGTCGATCACGGTGATCGACATGCCGCTCTTTTTTAGCATGTCGGCAGCCGCAAGCCCCGATGGCCGGGCTCCAACGATGGCAATATCAGTGGTGATTGTCTGGTTTTGCACTGAAGGGGATCTGGCCAATTTATCAGTGTGCCTGCATGTTCTGTTGTGGTTTCTCAATCCTGATGCGCAAACCGTCATGCACATGCTCAAGACAGGCAAGGGCCCAGCGTGTGTCTGAGGTATCATGACCCGTGACCAAAACCATACAATCAAAACACACGCCCATGTTACAAAAGACGCTGCGTGCTGCCCCATTGGGAGCGTAGCGCATGACCCGTTCACCGGCAGCAAGCATGGCCGCAGCGATGGTCTCGCCTTCATATGCCTGAATGTGACGCCCATTAATGAAGATCTGAATGCTTCTTCCCCGCTCTATACCCTCAACAATGCGCATGAGTTTGGTCCGTCCTGCTATTGGAATTTGCATCTGTGCAACGATCGGGATCATAAAGAGAAATATCCATTGAGGGGACTCCCAGTAAAATATATTCGGCGATCAGGCGCGCATATGTGGGACCTAAAGTGAATGCCGAACCGCTTGTTGCCATAAAATAATTGTCCGCATGACGTGACTTTCCCAAAAAGGGAAGTTGATCTGCGGCAAGGCTTGCAAGACCGGTCCAACAACGGATCAAGTGCCGTTCCTTGAGGCAAGGTACGATAGAAAGGGCCACGCGAATATTACTCTCAACATTGCGGGGAATAACGGTTGGTCTGGCTTGCTCAGCCGCCCCTGGATCCCAATTGTCCAAATGAGATGCCCAGCCGCCTCCGATGATCACATTGCCGTCTCGTACTTGTTTTAGAGAAAGTTGACGACTTACATGTTGGATCAGATGCGGGATAATCGGCTGGGCATGATCGGTAACATTCATCAACAAGGGAATGAGCAAAATCTTGTGATCAAGTCCGGCGAGCTTGGACAGATACCCCGCCCAGGCCCCGGCGGCATTTAACAATACATGCCCCATGAAAGTACGGACTCTTCGGTTATCTGTGCACCCCGTCTGGGCTGTTTGAACTTCCCAAGAACCGGCAGTCGCATGAAGATTCGTCACGCGGTAGTTCTGCACAATGCTGGAACCTAATTTTACAGCAGCTTTTGCGAACGCCAAAGTGACAAGTCTCGGATTGGCATGCCCCTCTTTTGGACAATACCCAGCGGCGCAGACTTTATCGGAAAGGTAGGGCGCATGAGAGCGGGCTTCCTTGCCGGTCAAAAGCCTGGTGGGAAGCTTCCACTCTTTTTCAATGGCGTATTTCCGCTCAAGAAGGCCAACATCATCTTCGGATTCAGCCACCATGAAACCGCCGTTCATACTGACTTCCAGATCAACCCCAAGCTCATTTGGCAATTGCGCCCATTGCTTGATCGAGATCAGGTTGAGCGGTAGCACACGCGCAAACTGCTCAATGTACGCATCCCCTTCCTGCAGCAAACGGTGTTCCAACTGAAAATGCAGTGATCCGGCATTTTGTCCGGAGGCTTGCCGGTTAAGATCACCCGCTTCGACTAAACCACTGACCGACTGACGTCGGTAGGTTTGGGAGTATGCTTATCAATGTACTGAAGTATGATGTCATCCGTGACCATCCCACTTGTGGAGCAGAAATACCCCCTCGCCCAAAAATGACGCCCCCAGTAACGCTTTACGAAGATCAGGATACTCCATCTGTACCTTGCGTGAAAGAACGTCCCTTGACCTTGCGCATCACGTTGCTGACAGCATGGTGAGGCGGGATCGACACGAACATATGAACGTGATCCGTTGATAAAACCCCATTGATAATCGTTACGCCCATTTCCTCACAGACCTGTCGAATGATCTCCCTGACCCGATCACGTATGTCGCCCCGCAACACTTTAAAACGATACTTGGTGATCCAGACGAGATGATAACGGTGATGAAAAACAGCGTGGCAACCTTTGTCATAAAGCTCTCCGTCTGAAGACGGAGGATCTAACCCTTGTGCATGGAATATTAGAAGCTCACCTGAACCGTTCCCGTCACAGTACGCGGCTGTCCGAAGAACGCTGCTTCAACACCTTCCAACCCCAAAGTGGGGGTCAGCGGAGAGATGAAACTACCATTCTGATTTTGTGCTAAAAAGTTATAGCCCGCGACACGGTATTTCCTGTCAAGTAGGTTCTTCCCGTGAACCGCCAATTGCAACCGCCCGTCAGTGGACGTCCAGACCAGACTTGAGTCAAGAAGGCCATAACCACCCTGATCGAGGAAAGAATTGGGCACTTCAAACTGATGTGTTCGGGACTTGTAAGACAGCGAGGTGATCAGTGACGTGTCGCCATCCCGACCGAACAGCGTCAAGGGATGAGAGTAAGTTGTCGTGAATGATCCCGAAAATTCAGGCGTGTTCTGAATCACGCGGTCACTGGCAATATTAATCCCGCCCACAACGAACTCTTTATACTTTGCATTAATATAACCGCCGCCCCATGAGACATTAAAGCTGTCTCCTGACGAAAAGATGTCATCAGCCAGAAGCGCCGAGCCTTCCCATTCCACGCCCCAGAATCTCGCCCGGCCGGCATTGGTTGTAACGCCAATAAAAGTGGGGGCGCCAGTGATGGGATCAATGCCGCCTTGGGAGCCCGGGATCTGCACATCCTTGTATTTGCTATAGAACAACGCAAGATTGGAGCTCACCCGCCCGTCGAACAGGGTGGATTTCCAGCCAAGTTCAACGCTGTCGACCGTCTCAGGCTTAAACAGCATAAATTGGAAGATGTCCTTATCGTCGACAACGCCGTCTCCATTGAAGTCAACCGTGACCGAACTGGTCTGGCCGCGAGGATCGAAACTCCCACCCTTGAAACCCTCAGAATAAGTGACATAAATATTGTGATTGTCATTGGGGCTGTACGAAAGAGAGACGCGCGGATTGAAATCTCTAAATGTTTTAGAGCCTTGGAAATCTGAAGTGGTTGCGATTAAGGTCGGCATTCCTCCGAAAGCCGGCGTATTACCGCCAATAAAAGTTCGGCGAAGAATGTTCGCTGTCCGCTTATCGCTTGTATAGCGTCCGCCCACCGCCAGTTCAAAGCCGGACATTCCGAACATTTCATCCAGATCGAAAGTTAAATCTCCAAAGAATGACCATGAACTCGTATCTATGGTCCCGGACGTGTTGGCGTTAAGGCCAGGCAGGCCGATGAGAGTTCCAACAACGTCAAGAATCACATCAAAGGTATCGTTCGCGGTCGCATCGATAAAGTAAAACCCGGCAATTCCGGAAACATAATTGTTCTGATAAAGAAGTTGCAGTTCTTCCGTCAATTGTTTGTTTTTATAAATCACGGGCACATCGACATCGGCAGCCGGAAGGCTATCGAAGTCAATTTGCTGAATGTTATTGTCTTTTCGATAGGCGACGATATTTTTTATCGTCCATTGGTCATTGAGCTTCACCTCGATATGCAGCGCCCCGCCATAGGCTTCCGCCTGGTTCTTGCCCGATATACCGGCGCGCGTATCAAACACATTGCTCAAAATTGGCGCTCCGGACAAAAGACCAGGAATGAGGCGGTGACCAGATTTCGGGTTCGATTTGTCTTTTGATAATCGCCATTCGCGCGAATTGACACTGTGCCGTTATCATATTCCTCGCTCGCTCTGAACCCAAGCACATCCTTGTCGTAATGCTCAGCTCCTGTATTCAGGTTTTTTCCAAAACCATTGCGTTTCAAATAGGCGACCGTGGCGCCTACCGCGAGATCTTTCGTAATAGGCATCTCGCCGGTGACGACAAAATCATGCTGGCCGAAGGTTCCGCCAGACGCACGCAGTTTTAACAGCGGTTCGTCCCCGAGGCGTTTTGTAACATATTTAATGGCGCCCCCGACCGTATTCCGTCCATACAGCGTCCCTTGCGGCCCGCGCAAAACTTCTATGCGCTCGACATTATAAATATCGAGGACGGCTGATTGGGGACGGTTTAAATAAACGTCGTCAACATAAATCCCGACGCCTGCTTCAAAACCGGCTACAGGATCCTGCTGGCCAACACCGCGGATGAAAGCTGTCAGTGTCGAATTTGTGCCGCGCGACACCTTTAATGTCGTATTGGGAACGGATTGCGTCAAATAGGTGATGTCGTAAGCGCCGATTTCTTCCAATTTTTCACCGCTAAAAGCCGTCACGGCTATAGGAACTTTTTGTAACGTCTCCTCGCGGCGCCGGGCAGTTATAATGATTTCATTGGGAAGAGGTTTGCTCGCTTGTTCAGGTGAATCTGATTGCGCCATTGCGGGCAGCGCCCCGATGCCTAAAGACGCGGTAATGGCAAGCGCTGAAACTGTACTCCAGCATGTGCGGCTAAATAGGAAATCCGATTTCATGAGTTAACTCCCCCTTATTGCATTTTGCACGAACCGCAAAGCGGTCCTCATCCGATAAGATTACCTCGGAATGCCCCACTTGCGTCATTAGACCTTGGTCTAATAGGTTTTTTCATCGCTCGGCTTCAGAATTTTACCTGAAATCAAAGAAGATTCCGCAGAGTTTAGCCAATTTGACCTTGAGGGAGTGTCACGTGGAAAGCATGATAGGTCTGATCGGAGGGCTGGGACTTCTTATTCTTCTCACAATTCGCGGGGTTAATATACTGGTGGCGGCGCCTGTTTGTGCCCTTATCATCGCAATCACATCCGGCCTGCCCTTCTTTGCGCAAGTCGCAGCGGCCGGACAAACTGATTTTGTGTCCGCATATATGTCCGGCTTCACGGGATTTATCGCCTCATGGTTTTTTATGTTTTTGCTCGGCGCCATTTTCGGTGAAGTCATGGCGGTGACGGGCGCGGCAGACAGCATCGCCCACTGGGTCATCACGAAATTTGGGATTGATCACGCCATACTCGCCGTGGTCACAGCCTGCGCGCTGCTCACTTATGGTGGCGTGAGCGTGTTCATTGTGGCTTTTTCCGTTTATCCCATGGCGGTGAGTCTCTTCAAGAAAGCCAATCTTCCGCGGCGCTTCATCCCTGGCACCCTGGCTTTTGGCTCTGTTACGTTCACCATGACGTCGGCCGGATCACCGGAAATTCAAAACTGGATTCCCATGCAGTATTTGGGAACCGATCAATATGCCGGTTGGCAAGTCAGCCTAATCGTCGCTCTCATCATGGCGTCATTAGGGTATGTCTGGTTACTTAAAATGGTCCGCAAGGCAGTCGACAACGGCGAACATTTTGAAGACCGCATTGGAGATAATTTCACCAGGTCTTATAAGAAACTCCCCAATCCCCTCCTCAGTCTCGTCCCGCTCACCGTCGTACTGGTGATTGCTTTTACCTATCATGAGAGTTTGAAAACCTCTGCTCTGATTGTCGCGCTGGGTGGCGGCGTGCTCATGGCGATGGTGATAAACCTGACAGCTCTGTCCAAAATGGTCGCCGCCTGGGGCAAGGGCGCCACCGGTGCTGTTGTCGCCATTACCAACACCGCTGCCGTGGTAGGATTTGGAACCGTGGCCAAGGCTTCTCCGGCATTTGATGCGGCGGTGAACGCGATGATCAACCTTCCCGGGAATGAGCTGGTCGGGGCTGCCGTTGCCGTCACTGTGATTGCCGGTCTCACCGGATCGGCCTCCGGTGGGCAATCAATCGCCTTGCCCTTGCTGGCCCCGCATTATCTTGATACTGGTGTTGATCCCGGCGAACTTCATCGCGTGGTTGCCATTGCATCGGGTGCGCTGGATTCACTGCCACATAATGGGTATGTCGTGACCACCATTCGCGCTATTTGCGGGGAGACCCATCACGATGCCTATGGCCCGCTGGGCAAACTCACCGTCATCGTGCCGCTCATCGGGTTAATCATCGCGATTGGACTGTTTATTGTTTTTTGACAAGTATGGCCTCAGCGCTGACGCCCGAAAGGGAGACTATCTCAAGTGATGTTCAACAATAGCCGAACGTTCTCTATTTTTTTGTTGTTACTGACTCTCACCTTTCTCCCTGGATGCGACGACAGCGCGCAGGAGAGTCACAATTTCTCTAAACCGCGTTTTATTATCCTGGAGAATGCTCCCGCCCATTTTAACGGCACAGAGTCAGATCTCCTAACGGGGGGTTTGGGGCTTGAGGGATTGAGAAGCTCTATTCCACCATTGGTGCCGCTGAATTTGCGCACGTTATCTATTTACACGAATTTTCGCGGGATTGTGGATCTCACAGAGAGGGGAGGATTTGGCCGCCTTTATGGTTCAACAGATGGCGCTGATATTAAGATTCCTGGTACGGAGTACATGGCGCTGGGGCGTATCTCTGGACAGAGTTATCCTTATGCCATTGCCATTCAGATCCCCGATAGCTTCGATACAAAACACCCATGCCTGATCGTAGGGCCTTCCTCAGGATCGCGCGGCGTTTATGGCGCCATCGGCACTGCCGGCCTCTGGGGACTTACGCATGGGTGCGCCGTGGCGCTGACCGACAAAACAACAGGGACAGGAGCAGCGTTCCTGAAAACAGGAGAAGCCTATGGATTGACTCTAAATCTGCTCCCAAAGACTTCGGCGGAACCAACGCTCTTCCGGCCTGAAGAGTCAAATGCCCTTCAAACGTTCAGACTGCGACATCCGAATCGTGTCGCGTTTAAACACGCACATTCACAAGAGAATGTTGAAAAAGACTGGGGGAAAGCCACTTTGCAAGCAGCAGAATACGGCCTTTATATTCTGAATCGTCATTTCAGAAATTCCGATGGTTTCTCATCTGAAAACGTGACCGTCATCGCCGCCAGCATATCCAATGGCGCCGCTTCGGTCATCCATGCGGGTGAAGAGGACCAGGCAGGCCTGATTGACGGCATTGTGGCTTCAGAACCCAACATCACACCCATCAATCTGCATGGCGCCAAAATTATGGTTGATGGACAGATGATCGCGCAGGCGGGGCGGCCTCTCTATGATTATGCAACGCTCATGGCTCTTTACGCGCCCTGTGCTGTCCTCGCGCCGGCCGTGGCCGGAAATATCTGGGCACAAAAAACCCAGGCGAACCGTGACGAATACATTTCCTGGTGCACAGCTCTTAGTGCTCAAGGTCTTCTGACGGGAAATTCAGTAAATTCTCTTGCTGATGAAGCTGGTCAAACGATTCGGCAGGCTGGATTCGACAAAGAGTCCGATCTCTTCATTCACGTCGGCGTCGCCATCAATCTTTGGCCATCTATCGCCATCACTTACGCAAACGCCTATGGCCGTTTTTCTGCCCAGGATGACATATGCGGGGTGTCGTTTGCCTACACAGATAAAGCCGGAAAACCAAGGCCCGCTTCAAAGATTGAGAAAGAGATACTCGCGGCTTTAAGTAACGGCACTCCCCCCATCGCCAATGCCGTCAATCTGATCTATGAGAGCGCCGGGCCGTTGTCAAAATTTAACAGCGTCTTGTGTTTGAGGAAACTTTTCACCGGTCAGAACGCATTTGCACAAAGGGTGCGTGATGGTGTCAAAGAGGTTCAAGTACAGGCGGATCTTCACAACACGCCGACTATAATTTTGCATGGCCGCAGTGATGCCCTTATTTCCGTGAACCATGCATCCCGGGCTTATGTTGCGGCGCAGGCGATTCAACATCCGGGTGCCGGAAATTTGCATTATTATGAGATCAAGAATGGTCAACATTTCGACAGCCTTCTGCCACTGCCAGCCTTTGCGGCACATTATGTTCCGATGCATTACTACTTTGATCAATCCCTTGATCTGATGATGAATTATTTGACGAGGGATGGAACTCTGCCGCCCAGTCAGGTCATCAAGACCCGGCCACGACAAGCGGATGCACCTATCTTGCCCCCCCTCGCCCAAGACAATCTGGGAAATATAGCTCATAATCCAGGTGACAATCACATCCTGTTTAGAGAGGGAATCCTCATCATTCCGTAACGAGGGCATGCATCTGGCGATGACCAGCAGTTGGTTTCTTATCTCCGTTTCACTCGCGTATCTGGGCTTTTTGTTCATGATAGCCCATTTTGGCGACCAGCACGCCAAAAAACATGGAACGCCCAACCGCCGTCCTTTAATCTATAGCCTCACTCTGACCATTTACTGCACATCGTGGTCATTTTATGGAACCATGGGACAGACGGCCACAACCGGTTGGATATTTCCCCCAACATATGTCGGATCAATTCTTCTATTCGTCTTTATGGGCAGCATTTTGCGCCGGATCGTCACCAGTGGCAAAAAACATAATATTTCTTCAGTCGCTGATTTTATATCATCCCGTTATGGAAAATCTCAAGGGTTAGCCACACTCGTCACGTTATTAGCGACTGCCTGCGTCGTTCCCTATATCGCACTCCAATTAAAAGCTGTTGTTTCCACTTTTGAAGTCTTGAGAAGCAGTTCAACATCGATCGCCGTGCAGCAAGGTGCATTCCCTGATACAGCTTTTTTCATTGCGGCCCTGATGGCCTTTTTCTCCATTCTATTCGGGACGCGACGTGTTGTCTCAACAGAACATAATCACGGTCTTATGCTTGCGATTGCCTTTGAATCTCTCTTTAAACTTTTTGCTTTTTTCGTTGTTGGTGTTTTTGTCATTTTTGGTCTTTTTGATGGAATTGGCGACCTCCTCGCTCAGGCGCCCAAAGCTCAACTCGCTCAAACCATTTTAAGTGATGGCGGAAAATACGCCTTTCTTGCATCGACGGTGCTTGGAATTACGAGCATGTTTTGTCTTCCCCGGCAATTCCATGTTCTCGTTGTTGAAAATGTCCACAGAGACGATGTTAAGACATCTCAATGGCTGTTTCCTCTATATCTGATCCTTATGGGGATGTTTATCTGGCCTATCACCATGGCGGGACTTCTGCACATGCCGGACGGGTCAACTGCGGACTACTTTCCTCTGACCTTGCCATTGGCCGCAGGGCAGGACGGCGTGGCTCTCATTGTTTATCTGGGTGGTCTCTCGGCAGCCACTAGCATGGTGATCGTTTCCACCGTGGCACTTAGTATCATGGTCTCCAACGACGTTATTGTTCCTACTTTTTTGAAAGGATCTTTATTCGGTGCATCGCATGGGAATGATCTTTCAGCACACATAAGATCTATACGCCGGGGTGCCGTCATCGTTGTTTTATTTTTATCATATATTTATTACAAGTTGTTTGGCGATGTTGATCAACTGGCGTCTATCGGATTGTTATCGATGGCGCTCGCCGCACAATTTGCGCCGTCGCTCGTGGGCGGTGTGTTCTGGAAAGGGGGCAATCGCATTGGCGCCTTTGCCGGATTGGTATCAGGTTTTTCCCTTTGGCTCTATACCTTATTACTCCCAACGGTAGCCTCCGTCGGTTTTATTGATGATTCATTTGTGGTGAATGGGATATATGGAATCACGTGGTTAAAGGCCAATGCTTTGTTTGGCATCGACACGTTCGATTTCATCGCCCACGGATTATTCTGGTCTCTCCTGGCAAATATAGCATTTTATGTTTTATTTTCCAAAGTCACGCGCCCTTCTGCAATTGAGCGCCTGCAATCAGTGACATTTACTGAATTTAACCGCATGGATTTCAAAGAGGATTCCTCTCATGATTCCATACGCTGGGGTGAGATGCGACGTCTCGTGGGCCAATTTATCGGCATGCAGTCTGCCAATGATGCTCTTGATAAATTCATGCGCGCAAAAGGGCATACGTTTTCCGATAAGGATTGGGTTGATAAAGAATCCGTCTCTTTCGCTGAAAGACTTTTGGCCGGTGCTATTGGTGCAGCGAGCGCACGCGTCGTACTGCGTTCTGCTTCCAGAGGTGAACATGTAAAGACAGACGATGTGGTGGCACTTGCCGATGAAGCTTCCAAAATATTCAGATTTAACCGAGATCTTCTTCAAGCATCCATGGACAATGTAAGCACAGGCATTGCGCTCATTGACAAAAATTTGCGACTTGTCGCTTGGAATAAAGCATACGCTGATCTTTATACATATCCACCCGGATATTTATATGAAGGACGGCACGTGCGCGATCTGATACGTTATAATGCTGAATGCGGGGAGTGCGGACCTGGAAAACCTGAGGAACACATAAGTAAACGTCTCATGTATCTGGAGACTGGCTCAGCATACGTGTTCCAGCGCGAACGCAATGATGGGTCAGTCATCGAAATCAGGGGCAACCCGATGCCGGGAGGGGGTTTTGTTACCAGTTACACGGACATTACGCGTTTCATAGAGGCTGAACGCGCGATCAAGGACGCGAATGAAGGCCTTGAAAAACGCGTGGCAGAACGAACAAAACAGCTCACCCATACAAATCTCGAACTCTCCAGAGCCAATACAGAAGCCAAGCGCGCCACGGAATCAAAAACACGCTTTTTTGCTGCCGTCAGCCATGATGTATTGCAACCTTTGAATGCTGCCAGGTTATTTTCATCCGCCATTGGCCATGAAAAAGACTTGCCAAAAATCCAATCCATAACCGGGCATTAGGAAAACGCTCTTGATACAGCCCAGGATCTGCTTGCTGACGTGCTGGACCTGTCGAAACTGGATGCAGGAGGTGTCGATCCTGAGTTACAGAATATTCCACTTTCGACGCTCTTTGATGAACTTCAAGCCGATTTCCAGGCCGTGGCATCCGATAAAGGTTTGACATTACGCGTCGTTCAATCCTCCCTCGTTGTGTGCAGTGATCGCCAGTATTTAAGGCGTATTCTCCAGAATCTTCTTTCTAACGCCATCCGCTACACGGAGCGGGGGGGCGTGTTGCTGGGAGTCCGACGTCATGGCGGCAACGTCCAAATAGAAGTGTGGGATACCGGCCTGGGCATTCCTGAATCGAACATCCGCACAATTTTTGGGGAGTTCAACCGGGTGCGAAACAATTCACCTGCAGCACCTAAAGGGCTTGGACTTGGGCTGGCTATTGTTGAACGTATCGGAAGACTACTTGATCATGACATATCAGTAAGGTCAGTGTTTGGCTCCGGGTCCGTTTTCACTGTCAGCGTACCCATTTGCCGGGTATCCATATCTGAAGAAATCAGCAAACAACATGTGGATGCCTTCAATAATTTTAATGGGGCGCGCATCTTATGCATCGATAACGACACCTCAATTCTTCAAGGTATGAAAGCGCTGCTTGAAAAATGGGCGTGCGAGACCACCTGCGCCCATGATTACGATGAGGTCATTCAGGATTCCACTTTTGTACATGCACAACCGGATCTAATCATCGCTGATTATCACCTGGAAGGTGTTGAGACCGGCATTGATACCGTGCGCCGCTTGAGCAAAAAATGGGATTCAGCGCCTCCATGTATCATTATCTCGGCTGATCGGACTGAAAACCTAAAAAAGCGGGTGCACAATGCCCGGTATCGCTATCTTTCAAAGCCTGTGAAAGTCGCTGCATTGAAAGCCTTACTCACCCACCTGTTGTCTCAGACTGAATTTCAACAGAAAAATATTCACCTGGAAGTGTCTGAGTGATCATCAAGTGCCAGGTTCTGCATGGCTGCGATAACCTGCGTGCGCCGCTGATAGCCCAGCTTCTTTAAAACCGCTGTCACATGCGCTTTTACCGTCGAGAGGGAAATTCCCATGTCGTGACTGATTTGTTTATTGAGTTTTCCTTCAATCATCAAACTCAATACTTTAAATTGCTGGGGCGTCAAAAGCGTTATTTTTTTTGAAAAATTATCGCCGCCCGTTGTATCCAATTGTCGTGATGAAACACCTGGCGGTAGCCATGTTTCGCCATCCATGATGCGCCTAAACGCGTCCGACATTTGGGCGGGTGAGGCAGATTTTTGAATAAAACCCGACGCGCCATACGAAATAGACTGGCGCATGACTGCGAGGTCATCAACGCCGGACACGATCGCTATGGGAATTCCCGGAAATTGTCCACGTAAAAACAGAAGGCCGGAAAACCCATGCACCCCAGGCATTTTTAAATCAAGAAAAATCAGATCAACGTCGATTGTATGGGTCAAGATTTGAAGAACTTCATCCAGGTTACCGGCCTCATCTATTTCAGAATTCTGAAAAGTCGCTGAAACAGATTGATATAAAGCACGGCGAAAGAGCGGATGATCGTCTGCTATGATGAATCTGAGCAAAGACATGATGGGGGTACTGATGCAATATTTCTCGTTAATAATCAATTCATGATCACGATATCAAGCTTCAGTGACTTGAGATCTTATTCTATACTATCATGATTCCGGCGTTCACTGATCAATTGGGTTTCCATTCCAGCGCCCGGCGCTGCGCCTCGGCATCGTCCTGGGGCACACTCTCGCCGTTGGCGTAGATGAGCCTTTCTCATTGCATTGGCGCAAACCATTCCAAATTCATTTTTCATCACGATGGCGTAACAAATTTTAGGAATGATGAAGCGCTTCCACTTGCTTCCAGAATCAGACATCGCCTGATCGGGAAAATCAGACGGCCTCATAACTTGTTGATTATACATGAAAATTGGTGAGCCCGGCAGGAATCGAACCTGCGACCCACTGATTAAAAGTC
>Ga0114931_10005402_pt1 | contig 15786 bp, 14 predicted proteins | sample 2SBtaG_FD_89579 | JGI IMG/M metagenome (GOLD analysis project Ga0114931, IMG submission 89579) | Deep subsurface microbial communities from Kolumbo volcano to uncover new lineages of life (NeLLi) - 2SBTROV14_V59a metaG | ecosystem: Environmental > Aquatic > Marine > Volcanic | place: Kolumbo...
GATCCACGTTATTTCCGGCCGACTGAGGTGGAAACCTTATTGGGTGATCCAGCCAGAGCGATGGAAAAACTGGGCTGGAAACCAGTGATATCTTTCGAGCAAATGGTCCAGGAAATGGTAAACCACGACTGGGAATTGGCCTGCAAACATGCCTTATTGAAAGCTAGTGGTTATGATGTAGCTGTCAGCAGAGAATGACCATGTTAAAACAGACAGACAAAATTTATGTCGCCGGGCACAATGGGATGGTTGGCTCAGCCATCATGCGACAATTGCAAAAAGATGAACGCAATCGACTGATCACGGCGAGTAGAAAAGAGCTGGATTTAACAAATCAACAGCAAGTCAACCGATTTATTGCCGACAACAAGATTGATCAAGTTTATCTGGCAGCGGCCAAAGTAGGCGGCATCCATGCCAACAATACCTACCCCGCAGAGTTTATCTACCAAAACCTGATGATAGAAGCCAATATCATTCATGCAGCCCATCAGAATAATATTCAAAAGCTCCTATTTTTAGGTTCATCCTGTATTTATCCCAAACTGGCTCAGCAGCCCATGAAAGAAGAAGCCTTGCTGACAGGTACACTGGAAAGTACCAATGAACCCTATGCCATTGCCAAAATAGCCGGTATTAAATTGTGCGAAAGCTACAATCGCCAATATGGCAGAGATTACCGAAGCATTATGCCCACCAATCTTTACGGCCCAAATGATAATTTTCACTCCGAAAACGCTCATGTTATCCCTGCCTTAATCAGACGCTTTCATGAAGCCAAAATCAACAATAAACCCCAAGTGACAGCATGGGGAAGTGGCGAGCCAATGCGTGAATTTCTCTATGTCGATGATATGGCCGAAGCTTGTGTTTTTGTGATGAACCTGGATGTTGAAAAGTACAGCCAAGAAACCAAGCCGATGCTTTCACATATCAATGTAGGAACAGGAACAGATTGTACGATCAAAGAATTAGTCGAAACTGTTGCAAAAGTGACAGGCTTTCAAGGGGAAATAATTTTTGATACATCCAAACCGGATGGAACACCGAGAAAATTGCTGGATGTCTCAAAAATTGAAAAGTTTAATTGGAAAGCAAAAACCAGTTTGGAGGATGGGTTGATCAAAACCTATCAATGGTTTTTAAAACAACAAAACAACATTAGAAAATAACTTTGAATGCCAAACTAAAAACACTCTACCAACACCAAGGTTTCAGGCGGTATTTTGCTAATACATCATGGATGATGGGCGAAAAAATTTTGCGAATGGGTGTTGGCTTGTTGGTCGGTATTTGGGTAGCACGTTACTTGGGACCAGAGCGGTTCGGTTTATTAAGCTATGTACAAAGCTTTGTTGGTTTGTTTGCTGCGATAGCAGGCCTAGGGTTGAATGGTATTCTTGTCAGAGAACTCGTTAAAAGTCCTGATAAACAAACTGTACTGCTTGGTACAGCATTTCGTCTGAAATTAATAGGGGCATTATTGGTTTTAATTATCCTGGCTATTGCAGTCAAACTCACTCATCAAGACAGTCTTACGACTTTATTGGTTTTTATTATCGCTTCAGCGACAGTTTTTCAAAGTTTTAATGTTATCGATATTTTCTTCCAAGCCAAGGTACAGAGTAAATATGTTGTTTATGCCAACATCTTCAGCCTGCTAATTTCCAGCTTAATTAAAGTAGGTCTGATTTTAATGAATGCACCACTCATTGCGTTTGCTTGGGTCGTTGCTTTCGACAGTTTGATACTAGTGCTGGGTTTTGTCTATTTTTTCCAAAGATATGCAAACATAAATTTAAAACAATTGGCATTTAATAAAACAATGGCGGTTGATTTACTCAAAGATAGTTGGCCGCTTATTTTGAGTGGGATAGTAATATCAGTTTATATGAGAATAGACCAAGTAATGATAAAAGAGATGCTTGATAGTGAAGCCGTTGGTCAGTATGCGGTAGCTGTACGATTCAGTGAACTTTGGTATTTTATACCTATGGCAATAGTCTCATCAGTATCACCTGCTATTGTGAATGCGTTAAAAAAGGATGAGAGAATTTTTTATAATCGTATTCAAACATTATATGATTTCTTTTTCGTTTTATCTTTAGTCGTAGCAGTAATTAGTTCTGTGTGGTCAGAAGATATTATTCTATTAACATTTGGAGAACAATATCTGCCTGCAAGTGACATTTTAACTGTGTATATTTGGGCTAGTATTTTTGTGTTTCATGGTTGTATTAGAGGGGGGTATTTAGTAGCTCTAAATAAACAGGTTGTTGGTCTTCAGTTCAGGGTAATTGGTGTAGTGATTAATATAATTTTAAATTATTTTCTAATTAAAGAGTATGGGACTATTGGCGCTGCTTATGCAACGGTCATATCATTCGCATTACCAGTTTATTTACTTGCTATGAAGCATGATGTTCTCAGAAGAGACTTATTGATCACATGGAAAGCATATCTGTTTTTATGGGTTTTTAAAAAATGATTGTCAATGTATGTTGTTCTGGCTCATCAGGATCAACTTTGTTATCTACTATCTTAAATAGGCATGATGATATTTTTTCAGGTGAAGAACTGGGGGTATTTTCAAAGCCAATCCTGTATGAAAAGTTTAATTTGGTGAAAAGACTTTCTTTCTTTATATCAAGGTATGGTATATCAAGTTCCCCATATTTTGCAGATCGCAGTATTTTGAGGAATTTAACTGCTTATGATTTAGATAAAAAAGATATTTGGAATATATTGCAAGGCAGTGATAATTTTGTTAAGTTTGTTAGCAACTTAAAAAAAAGTATTTTGAAGAATAATGAGAGTGTTTGGGTAGAAAAAACGCCAGAAAATATTTTTTTGCTTAAATACTTTTTAGAGTCGTTTTCCGAAAGCATAGTGATTCATATCATCAGGGATCCAAGAGATGTGATACTTTCTCTAATGAATAGAGGGCTAGATAAACGGTTGGCTGCAGAAGTTTGGTTGTCTTCCGTTGCATCTATTCAACCTTTTTTAGATAAAAAAAATGTGTATGAGATTAAGTATGAGGAGCTTGTATTAGAGCCTGTACAGGCATTGAATAAGCTGTGTGAGTTTATTGGTGTTCCATTTCAACAAGCTATGGTTGATGGGGACACTAATGAGAATAGAAATTATTTTAACACTTGGAGTAACAAACCAAATGACAAAATTTCAACAAGTTCGGTAGAGAAATTTAAAAAAAGTAAAGTCAATTTTGATGAAGTATATTCAATGAAAATAACTAGTCAGTTTGCACAGTTACAGGGAACGGATGAGTTCTATTTATTCGACTTGATGAAGAAATATAACTATGATGTTAGTGGTATTAAATTTGACAGTTATAAGCAGAAAAGAAAAAGAGTACTGCTCCCTCATAAATCACAAGGATTGAAAGGCAAGTGCATCGATTTAGTCACGGGTTACAATTATTCATATGCAAGGGTGGAATTGTAATGTGCGGTATTGTTGGCGTGATTAATTATGGCGAATATATAGTAGATAAATATCAACTGCAAAAAATGAATAATATCCTTGCGCATCGAGGTCCTGATTTTGGTGATGTGTTTATAGATGGGAATGTAGGTTTAGGGCATCGAAGGCTATCTATTATTGATTTATCACCAGAATCTAACCAACCTATGAACTATAGAGGATCAGATTACTGGGTTGTTTTTAATGGGGAGATCTATAATTTTATCGAGCTAAAAGAAGAGTTACTTGCAAAGGGATATTATTTTGTCACGGAAGGGGACACAGAAGTAATCCTAGCATCGTATATTGAATGGGGTGAGCAATGCTTTCATAAGTTTAACGGAATGTGGGCATTGTCCATTTACAATACTAAAACTAAAGAGATGCTTATTTGTAGAGATCGGTTTGGTGTTAAGCCTCTATATTACTATCAGGATGAAACCCAGTTTTTATTTGCTTCCGAGAAAAAAGCTATAGTACTGAGTGATTTTGCAGAATTAGAATTTGACGATAAAGGTATACAAACAGCCATTAATAATCCTTTTGGATTAGAGGCATCAGGATATACTGAATTTAAGAATGTTAGAAATCTATTGCCTGGTCATTTAATAAAAGTAAAAAACAAAAGTATAGAAGTTAAACAATGGTACAGGCTACTTGACCACCTGGATGATGACGTATCATCAGATTTCGTTGTTCGAGTGGAGAAGTTCAAAGCAATATTTAAAGATGCCTGCATGCTGAGGTTAAGGGCAGATGTTCCGATTGCAACATCGCTTAGTGGAGGGCTCGATTCAAGTAGTATTGTAGCGATGCTTTCAGAGTTGGATGATTTGCGCCATAAAACCTTTGTACATTCATTTAAAGGTAGCTTTCTGGATGAAACAAGCTATGCTCGAATTGTAGCAAAAAGTACACATACCCCTATATCTGAAGTTGAAACAGATGAAACGAGTATTGCAAATGATATAGACAACATTCTTTATCACTTTGAATCTATTTATGGCGGGATGCCTGATTCTCCATATAGAATTTATAAGGAACAGAGAAAACAAGGATTTAAAATATCAATTGATGGGCATGGGGCTGATGAAATGCTTGCAGGCTACCCTCACTACCTTGATGCCTACATTAAAGATATTCCATTGTATAATTTGCCAAAGTTCTGGACCTACTTTAGGAAAAAGAAAGGTGAAAATTATTTCTTGAGATTTGTATATGATCGTCTACCCAAAAGAGTAAGGGATAAAGTAAAAGAAATTGTAAAGGGAAAAAAAATCACTGCTGAATATGAATGGGTTAAAAGAGATTTGCCAAGTTGTTTCTCAAATTTAAAATCCAAGTTATACGAAGAATTTAGCTATACTATTTTGCCTCGAATATTAAAGAACTTTGATGCAGTTTCTATGGCAAACTCCATTGAGGTAAGAATGCCTTTTTTGGATTATCGATTGGTTCAATATGTGTTTGCATTGCCTGATGAAGACTTGATTCATCACAACTGGAACAAATATATTTTGAGGAAATCTATGGATGGACTGTTGGATGAGCAAGTGAACTGGCGAAAGGACAAGATTGGTTTTAATTCGCCAGTTGCTGAAATGATGAGTGGTTTATTAAAAGAATGGGTACTGGGCGTGATCCATCGTGCTGACGAACAGTTTTTTTCAAGAAAGTTACTGATGGATGAATTTAATACAATACGGTCTAATCCATCTGACTGGAATGCATCATTAGAGTTTTGGAAAAAGATTAATACATTGAGATTAATGGATATTTATAAGGAGAAAAAGGGTAATGCTTAAATTTGCCTTGGTAGGGTGTGGTCGTATAGCTAAACGACACAGTGAACTTTTGGGGCTGAAGCAAATTAAGCAAGCTGCACTTGTTTCAGTTTGTGATATTGTTGAGGAAAAATCCCGGAAAATCGGTGAACGGTTTGCGGTGCCTTTTTATACAAATATGCATGAAATGATGCAGCGCGAGGTTGTGGATGTTGTGGTTGTTTTGACGGAAAGTGGTCACCATGCCAGAGACGTGATCGCACTAGCTCAGTATGGCAAGCATATTGTTGTCGAAAAACCTATGGCACTCACCTTAGATGATGCAGATGCCATGATTTTAGCTTGCGCTAAAAATAATTGTCATTTATTTGTCGTGAAGCAGAACCGTTTTAATGTTCCAGTTGTAAAGACTCGCGAAGCATTAGAAGCAGGTCGTTTTGGAAAGTTAGTGCTTGGAACTGTACGTGTTCGATGGTGCCGCCCTCAATCTTATTATGATCAGGATTATTGGCGGGGAACATGGGCAATGGATGGCGGAGTATTAACCAATCAAGCCAGTCATCATGTTGATTTACTTCAGTGGATGTTAGGGGATGTAGAAAGTGTTTATGCAATGAGCACAACAGCGCTGGTAAATATTGAAGCGGAAGACACTGCAATTGTGAATGTTCGATTTAAAAATGGCGCATTGGGGGTAATTGAAGCAACCACTGCAGCTAGGCCTAAGGATTTAGAAGGCTCTCTTTCAATTCTAGGTGAAAAGGGTTCAGTTGAAATTGGCGGATTTGCCGTTAACCAAATGAAGGTTTGGAGCTTTTCAGACAGACGAGAAGTTGATGACGAAGTTATGGATAAGTACTCTGATAATCCACCAAATGTGTATGGGTTTGGACATCAAGCTTATTATGAACATGTCGTTGATTCAATAATCAATGATAAAAAGCAGCTAGTTGATGGATTGGTGGGGAGAAAGAGCCTTGAATTAATCAATGCGATTTATGAATCTATTGAAACTAAAAAAGAAGTTTTTTTAAGATTTAAACCAAGATATTGCCGTTTGGGCCAAAAGGATGAATAAACCAAACCTAAAATTTGTTGAAATATTGGATGTTGAATTTGGTGCTAATGTTACTGTCATTGAGCCAGTCAATATCTATGGGTGTAATATTCAAGAGGAAGTATTTATAGGTCCTTTTGTAGAGATACAGAAAAAGGTCACTATTGGGAAGAGAACTAAAGTACAATCACATACTTTTATATGTGAGTTAGTTTGTATTGGCGATGATTGTTTTATTGGGCATGGTGTGATGTTTATAAACGACTTATTTGCAAAGGGGAGTCCCGCTAGAGGAGATAGGTCCCAATGGAAATCAACCAGAATCGGAAATCATGTTTCAATTGGAAGTAACGCAACGATTCTACCTGTAGAAGTTTGCGATTATATTGTCATTGGGGCGGGGGCAGTTGTGACCAAAGATCTCGTTGAGCCTGGTGTTTATGTAGGCAACCCTGCCAAAAAAATTAAGGATCTAAAGATAAATGATTAAGTTTTTAGATTTGAATGCTCAATATCAGTCGATTAAGTCTGAAATCGATCAAGCCATCTCCAATGTAATCCACGACTCGGCATTTATCGGTGGAAAATATGTTACAAAATTTGAGGAGGAATTTGCTGCGTATCAGCAAGCAGCTTATTGTGTTGGTGTCGGGAATGGTACAGATGCACTTGAGATAGCCATTGAAGCATTGAATATGCCAAAAGGCAGTGAAATTATTGTGCCGGGTAATAGTTTTATAGCGAGTGCTGAGGCAGTAACGCGGTCGGGATATAAAGTAGTATTCTGTGATGCGCGTGTCGATGATTACACAATCGATATTGATGACTTAAAAAGCAGGATAACATCAAAGACGGTAGCTATTATTGCTGTTCATTTATATGGGCATCCATGTGATATGGATGTGTTGTTAGATATATCGCGTGAACATGGTTTGAGGATTTTAGAAGATTGTGCCCAGGCACATGGAGCGGAGTATAAAGGTAAGCGCGTAGGTTCGATTGGCGATATTGGTTGCTTTAGTTTTTATCCAGGGAAAAATTTAGGTGCATATGGGGATGGCGGTGCGATTGTTACTAATGATGCGCAACTTGCTAAGAAGTGCCGTATGATTGCCAACCATGGACGCATAGCAAAGTATGACCACGAGTTTGAAGGCCGGAATTCTCGTTTAGATGGCCTTCAAGCTGCTATTTTAACTGTTAAACTTAAATACCTTGAGCAATGGACTAATCAGCGGATTAAAGTGGCGGATACATATTTAGATATATTATCTGATCTACAACATATTACCCTACCCGTAAGAAAGGACTGGGCTCGGCAAGTTTATCATTTGTTTGTGATTCGGACACCACAGCGAGATTTAGTGAAGTGTAAGCTGACAGAGGCGGGGATTCAAAGTGGAATTCATTACCCTGTGGCGTTACCAAAACTGGGTGCTTATCACTATTGTATGCAAGCAATGGAAGCTATGCAGGTTAACCAGATGGATGGTGAATTATTAAGCCTGCCAATTGGTGAGCATATTGCAGATCCCCATACTGTAGCAGAAAGGGTGAGAGATGTTCTTAGGGAGTATGATTTAAGGGATTCATGATGAAGATTGTTTTGCTTGCATCGTATTATAAATCTTATTTGGATGATTTTGAACAGAATCATTCCCTGGATGAATTGAATTATCAACAACAACGAGAGAAATTGCTGGATGATTATTTTGGTGCATTCGTTTCTTACAGAAATTATTTCTGTGAACGAGGACATGATTGCGAGTTATTGATAGATAATGATTTTTCATTGCAGCAGAAATGGCTGAACGAACATCATATTAACATGACAGCGACTCCAAAGACGAAGCAAAAAGTTGTGATGAAGCAGCTTGAGTTGCTTGAACCAGATGTGCTTTTTGTGGGGAGTATGTTTGAATACTATGGTGATTTTCTACGTCAGGTACAAAGTCAGATTACACCTAATATTTTTACCTGGATTGCTTGTCCTTCCCCGGCTAACCTGGATTTTCAACCCGTAAAATGTGTGCTTACATCAGTGCCTGAGTTTTTGAGTGGCTTATCTGTCCCCGTTGAGAAATTAGCAGCGGCTTTTGATGCAGATATTGTAAAAAAGATGGGGACTGTGAAAAAGAGTATTGACGTAAGTTTTGCAGGAAGCCTTTCTTCTAACCATCGTTATCGAAAGCGGACTCTGGAGGCCCTTTGTGCGGAACAGATCCCTTTGAGTATTTTTGGGGATATTGAAAAAAGAAGATTTTTTTCATGGTGGGGGAAAGAGCCCTTGATAGATATTGCTAAACCCGCTGTATGGGGGCTTGATATGTATCGTACGCTGGCCGCTTCGCGGATAACACTTAATTTTCATATTGATGTGGCCAGGAATGCTAATTTTGTGGGGAATATGCGCATGTATGAGGCAACGGGGTGCGGAGCGATGTTGTTAACCGATTATCAAGATGGCATAGAGAACTTGTTCATACCAGATAAAGAGATTGTGACTTTTCGATCTATTGATGAATTGAAAGAAAAAGTTACTTATTATCTTAAACATGAAGAGGAATGTCGGCGTATTGCAGAGGCTGGCCAGAAGGCTTGTCTTGAGAGACATGGGTATGATAGGCGTATCGTGGAGTTTGAAGAAATATTTATGAAATATATTGTTTGAATTTAAGATTCAAGTTATATGGTGAAAAGCTACAGTTGCAATTGATTCATGGATATTCGCAGCCATTTAAGCGTATTTATGAGAACTATGGGAGACTAATATCTGAAAGTGAAATTCTTTAATACTTTTCAAAAGTTAAAGTCATACCTTTTACAAATTAGGATGAGGCGTTATTGTAGTTGCGGAGAGGGTTGTGTATTTTATGAAGGAGTCCGTATCGTTAATACGAGAGGTATTTGTTCGGATATTAAAATTGGAAACTGTTCTCTTATCAATGGTGAGTTGCTTAATTTTGGGCATGGTGGGCGAATAAGCATTGGTAATTATTGTTATATAGGGGAAGGGTCAAGGGTTTGGGCTGCAAAAGAAGTATGTATTGGGGATAGGGTTCTTATTTCTCACAATGTTAATATCTTTGATAATTTAACGCATCCTATGAATGCGGCTAGGAGGCATCAGCAGTTTAAAGAAATTATTACATCTGGTCAGCCAAGAGATATAGATTTGGGAGAAAAGTTAATAAACATTCATGATGATGTTTTGATTGGTTGTATGAGTGTCGTTTTGAGAGGTGTTACGATTGGACGAGGCGCAATTATTGGTGCTGGAAGTGTGGTTACTAAAAATGTACCTGCTTGGACAGTAGTAGCAGGGAACCCCGCTGTGAAAATTCGGGAGATTCCAGAAAATGAGCGTTAGGAGTATAGTGTGAGTTTTTTAAAGGAAATAAGAGGTCTTTTTTCACTCTTACGTGACATGAATGAACGCTTAAAACGGCTTCAGGAGGCTATGGGGCGCGTTGAGGCCAGACAATGTTTAGATATAGAAGATGCATACTTTAATAAGCACGAATTTCAAGTTTATTCTCAATGGGGTGAAGATGGATTGATTCAGCATTTAATTCAGAATATTGAAATAGATAACCCAACTTTTGTGGAGTTTGGGGTAGAAAAATACACAGAGTCTAATACGCGTTTTTTGTTAACCAACAATAACTGGTCTGGACTGGTCATTGATGGAACTCAAGAAAATATTAATTACATTAAAAAAGATTCAATCTATTGGAAACATAACTTAAAAGCTGAGTGTGCATTTATTGACAAAGATAATATTGATAGTTTGATTGAGAAAAATGGCATTTCAGGCGACATTGGTTTGTTATCTGTAGATATTGATGGTAATGATTATTGGGTGTGGGATGCAATTCATTGTATAATCCCTCGCATCGTGGTTTGTGAATACAATAGTATATATGGGTTTGAAAAACAGGTCACTGTTCCGTATACCCCACGTTTTTATCGCACAACTGCCCATTACTCTAACTTATACTGGGGGGCCTCAATCAGTGCTTTGACAAGTTTAGCTCATTCAAAGGGGTATGCTTTAGTGGGCTCAAATATAGCAGGCAATAATTTGTTTTTTGTTCGGAGAGATGTAATGGGAAGCATGAATGAACTAACCCCTAAGGAAGCACACAAAGTTTCACAATTTCGAGAGTCAAGAGATAAGGATGGGGAACTGACCTTATTATCTTTTGAGGAACGCCTGCTAACTATTGCGGATATGACTTTGGTGGATGTGCTGAATAATCAAGAGAAAACAATAAAAGAATTATATGAACTCGGATAAACGTAATTTGACATGGGAAGAAGCTGTGCTGTGGCTACGGAACCAAAATACTCAACAAGAGTTGGTAAAAGCGGCTTTTTATGATGATCCATTGATTGATTCTGTTAAGCGTTATGCAGATAGTTGTGAATGGCTAGCCGTAGAAGAGCTATTGCCAGATACGAAAGGTTTTGCTTTGGATGTTGGCGCTGGCCGCGGCATTTCTTCGTATGCATTGGTAAAAAGTGGTTGGCAGGTCACGGCGTTAGAACCAGATTCAAGTCATTTGGTTGGGGCTGGCGCGATTCGTTCCTTAAATGATTTGGAAGATTTGAATATAAAAGTAGTGGAAACATGGGGGGAAACACTTCCTTTTGAAGATGGTAGTTTCGATTTGGTGTTTTGCCGAGCTGTTCTACATCATGCCAAAGATTTAAAGGCTTTTTGCATGGAGGTGAACCGAGTTTTGAAGCATGGAGGAGTGTTTTTGGCGATTCGAGAGCATGTAATCAGCCGCAAAGAGGATTTACCTTCATTTCTTGAATTGCATCCTTTACATCGTTTGTATGGTGGGGAGCATGCCTATTTGCTGCATGAATATCAGGAAGCTATGAGTCAGAGGGAGCTGAAGTTATGTAAGACAATTAACCCGCTTGCTTCGGATATCAATACCTTTCCTCAAAGCTTAGATGAAATGAAAAAACACTTTGCGGCTAAGTTAAACCTTCCTACCTGCATGATTCCACAGTGGTTGTTACGACTGAAAGGGGCCTTGAGTCATGCCCCAGGAAGGCTCTATAGCTTTATGGCGGTGAAAGTGTGAAAAAAAGTGTTTTAATTACGGGTGCCGCTGGCTTTGTCGGTCGATATGTCGCTAAGGAGTTTGCCAATCAGGGTTATGATGTTGTTGGTATGGGGTGGGGGAAATTTCCAGAATATGCCGACTGGGGGCTGGCAGCATGGTATGAGGCTGATGTCTCTTTTGAAATGCTATGCGAGTATGCGGGTAGGCCAGATGTGATTGTGCATTGTGCTGGAGGTGCTTCGGTTGGGGCATCCGTTGCGCATCCCCGGCAGGATTTCTGTTTGACGGTTGATGCCTCTTCTCACTTGCTAGAATTTTTACGAGTCCATAGTCCAAAAACTAAACTGATCTATCCATCTTCGGCTGCTGTCTATGGGCGTGCAAAAGAAGTTCCTGTTCCTGAAACGGCACCGTTTAATCCGGTATCACCTTATGGTGTACATAAAATGATGGCGGAACAACTCTGTCAGCAATATGCGCATCAATATGGAATGTCTATTGCCATTGTTCGACTTTTTTCTGTTTACGGTGAAGAGTTAAGAAAGCAGTTGCTTTGGGATGCATGTATTAAATTTTCACACGGAGAGAATGTTTTTTTTGGAACTGGAGATGAAATTCGCGACTGGCTGCATGTCAGGGATGCAGCGCGTGTGCTTAATATGGCTGTTGTACATGCATCATCAAATTGTACAACTGTTAATGCAGGTACCGGGCATGGATTGAATGTCAAACAAGTATTGAATTATTTGCGTGATTTAATGGGACTTGAAAAGGAGATTGTTTTTTCTGAAGAAAAAAAAGAAGGCGACCCAGATGTGTTATTAGGCAATGTCGATATTATTCGTCAGTGGGGATTTAATGCACAAATTAACTGGAAGGATGGTATGGCTCAATATGTACAGTGGTATCGACAATGTCGATAACTCGTGTGGGTTTTTTAATGGAGAATGCCCAGTGGTCTGGTGGTAGGAATTATATTCGTAATTTGTTATTTGCACTGTGCAGTCAGCCGGTTTCAAAAATACAGCCCGTAGTTTTTGTTGGTTTAAAAGAGGATGTTAGTTCGTTAAAGGGTTTAGCAGAAATTATCCGATCTCCTGTTTTTGATCGTTACTCAGTTGCTTGGTGGGTACGTCAGATAGGGATGCGAATTTGTTTGAAAAGGGATTATGTGACTTATTTTCTGTTAAAAAGACATCATGTAGATGTTGTTTCTCATTTTTCCTTGAGGTGGAAAGGAAAGCAGCCGTTGCTGACCTTGGCATGGATACCTGATTTTCAACATATTCATCTGCCACATTTTTTTAGTGCCAAAGAGATTGCATTACGGAATACGGAATTTAAGCACCAAATTTGTCATAGTGATGGCGTTATTTTAAGCAGCTATGATGCACTTAAGGATTTGAAGGCTTTTTGTCCTTCGAATAAAAATCCAGTCCATGTATTGCATTTTGTCTCATGCTTTGCTTTCAATCGGGATGAATTTTCTGGCCGTGATGAGCTAATGAAAAAATATCATATTGAGTATCCTTGGTTTCACCTTCCTAATCAATTTTGGGCGCATAAAAATCATAAAATTGTCGTGGAGGCTTTGGATAAATTAAAGACTCAAGGAAAAAATATACTGGTAATAGCAACGGGCAATACTGAAGATTATCGTAACCCAGATTATTTTACTTTGCTTATGCAAGATGTTTCTCGTAAAGGTTTGGAAGAAAACTTTAAAGTACTTGGTTTAGTACCTTATATAGATATGTTGGCGTTGATGTATTATTCGATAGCGGTGATTAATCCATCTCTGTTTGAAGGCTGGAGCTCAACTGTAGAAGAGGCCAAATCTATGGGGAAGCGTTTGCTACTATCAGATATTGCAGTGCATAGAGAACAGAGCCCTGAGTCGGGTATTTTTTTTGATCCAAATGATGCTGATTCATTAAAAAAGGCATTATTGGTAAGCAAACAGGAGTTTAATCCTGATTGTTTATGTAGAGACAATGCCAAAAATGAATTGAAACACAGAATAACTGTGTTTTCCAGAGAATATGAAAATATTATTGATTCAGTCATCAATGGAGAAGAAAATGCTTTGCCTTGATAAAGCATTTAGCACTACTCGCCAAATAACAAAACAAAAGCCTGTTATTGAAGCACAATCTGAGGATAAATTTGAGTCTGTGTTGTTTCTACCAGAAGGTGAAGGGCGGCAAGGCGAAGGTGGGTTAAGGACGCAAGGTTATTTTAAAGCTTCTCTCAAAGATAAGCCCTTGATTACAGTTATTACTGTTGTATTTAATGGTGAACAATATCTTGAAGAAACCATTTTAAGTGTTATTAATCAAACTTATGACAATATAGAATATGTTGTTATAGATGGCGGTTCCACTGATGGCACCTTGAATATAATAAAAAAATATGAAGACAAGATAGATTATTGGGTTAGTGAAAGAGATAATGGAATATATAATGCTTTCAATAAAGGGATAAGTTTAGTAATGGGCGGTTTTGTCGGAATTATAAATGCTGATGATTATTATGCTCGCAATGCAGTGCAAACAGTCGTTGAAGAGCACTTAAAAAATCCTGGTATCGATATATTCTATGCCAACATGTATTTGTATAACGAGAAGTTTGGAGAGAAAAAATTAATAAGACCGAAATCATTAAAAGAAATTGAAAATGAGATGTGCTTAAATCATCCAACGTGTTTTATTAAAAATGATTTATATAAGGTTTATCGGTTCGATGAGAAACTTAGTTTGGCAGCAGATTTTGATTTGATCGTTTATTTTTATATACATTCCTATTCTTTTGGATATATTGATAAGGTTTTTGCGCACATGCGGGACTCGGGGGCGTCATCTGGCTATTTTATATCGGCATATGAGACTTATTTTGTCATTAGAAAATACTTTGGTTTCTATAAGGCTAGTAAAGTATATCTTAAAAGAATTGTTAAAAAAATCATTAAATCCATTGTTGTATTGATTATCGGTGAGAAAAAATGGATAATGATGAGGTTTAGGGATTGATTTTTATTAAAAGCAATGTGGATCATTAGAAGGTAACTTGAATTCAACCCTCCCTGGAATTTAGCCAGTTTTTACGATCTAGGGGCAATCTATCAATAACTTGCGATACTTTTTAAGGAAAAATGCTGATTTGTTGTAAATATTCAGAGACCCTCTCAATATTTCCCTCGCCCTCCGGGAGAAGGCTGGAATGAGGATACAAAATAACAGGGAATTCTGAATATTTACGATTTGTTCGTAGGGGGCTGAATATTTACACAGCTGTTGGTAGGCATTTTTCTGGTAAAAACCAGGTGGTGTAGGATATGAATAAGATACTGGTAGTTGGTCCTGATTTTCAATTGTTTGGTGGTGTTTCTTTTTTGTTAAAATCCTTGTGCGAAAACAAGGTATTCAACAAAAGTGATTACTTTGTCTGTGGTAACAAATCACTAATTGGTAATCTAGGTGATTTAAAAGGCTATTGTATTGCAATCAAAGACTATAAAATTATTCATTTAAATCCATCATTTGAGTATAAGTCTCTTTTAAGAGATCTTGTCTATGCAGGAATTGCCGTTTTTTATGGTAAAAAGGTGATCTTGTCCTGGATGGGCTGGAATGAAAAGGTGGAAAAATTATTTTTGGAAAGAAAGATGCTAAAAATAATTTTGTTAAATATATTAAACCAAGTTGACGCGAATATAGTATCAAATGCTTTGTTTAAAGAAAAACTAAAAAATTTAGGGGTCATAAAGGAGGCAAAAGTAATTTTTCCCCCTTACGATTACGAACTTGATAAAATAGAATTCAAGAGCAAAAAAAACCTGAGAATTAAAACTAAATTACTGTTTATAGCTAGAATTGAAAGATCGAAAGGGATTGACAAGTTGATTGACATTTATGAGATTCTTGCAAAACATCACCCTGGCTTATATGAGTTGACTATTGCTGGCGATGGGACGGAACTGGAAAGAATAAAAAATTTATCCAAAAAAAAAGGACTTTTTATTCATTACACAGGTTATGTAAAAGGAAATGAAAAGGTCAAGCTATTGAATAAACATCATATTTTCTTGTTTCCAACCTTACATGCTGAGGGTGTCCCATTGATTTTGGCGGAAGCCATGAAAGCTGGATTATATTTGGTGGCAAGTAATGCTGGTGGCATACCGTCAGTTTTTTCAGAAAGAAATGGGCTTCTTTTAGATAAAAATTCAGCAGCAGTAACTTATGCTGAAGCAATTATGAAAATTTCTGATTCAGATTTATCACCAATATCACTGTATAATATTTCATTTGCCAAAAGTAAATTCTCACCCGCCAAGGTAGCTGAAAGATATATGGATGTTTATCGTGATTTAAGC
>Ga0114931_10005403_pt1 | contig 15784 bp, 15 predicted proteins | sample 2SBtaG_FD_89579 | JGI IMG/M metagenome (GOLD analysis project Ga0114931, IMG submission 89579) | Deep subsurface microbial communities from Kolumbo volcano to uncover new lineages of life (NeLLi) - 2SBTROV14_V59a metaG | ecosystem: Environmental > Aquatic > Marine > Volcanic | place: Kolumbo...
GGTGTTGTCGAACGGGCGTGTGAGTCGGACTGGACAAGCCATCGGCTCTACATGACGGGGCCAGTGGGTCCGCTCGTCGATGTGGCGCAGGGCCTCGAGCTGTGTGGGCTCAGCACATCGGCGGAAGGTCGTTTCGTCTTCGAGCAATGCGTGGACCAACGGGTTTCGCAGACTCGTGCCTACGTCGACGATGCCTACGCTTCCGTTCGAGCCGAGACGCGGGCCGATGTTGGGCCGGTCGTCGAGCTGAGTCACCCTGCGCTGAACGCGGACGGTACCGTGCATAGCTACACGCTCTGGCACCTTGGCGACGGTACGAGTCTGTGTCGGCAATGGCGCGGTGATCTCCATGTCGCCGTTCGTCACGTCTGCGAGAGGTTGGGTGTGGTTGTTCCGGTAGTGCTTGGTGGATCTCGCCGTCGCCACATCGCGAGGGCACGGCGGCTCATAGTTCTTTGCTGCTGCGAGTTCCTTGGGCGGCCGGTAAACGAGGTGTCGTCGCTGCTCTGCTTCACGCCTGAAGCAGCTCGGAAACTGCGCCGAACAGCATCGGACGCGGACGTTGATTTGGCTGCGCAGCTCGCTTGGGAGATTTCGGAGAGTTCCGAAATCTCGGAAGGTTAGCTGCGAAAGTTCCGAAGGTTAGGTCCGTCCCCTAGGGGAAGATGCCGCGTTCGTGGTAGGCGGCTTGGAGCCGTTCTAGGGCGAGGCCGTAGCAGGCGGTGCGCATGTCGAGGTTGTTGTCGTGGGCGTATTTGCGCACGGTCTGGTAGGTGCTGACCATGCGCTTTTCGAGCCGGCGGACGACTTCTTCGTATTCCCAGCGCTCGGCGCGCTTGTTTTGTAGCCACTCGAAGTAGGAGACGACGACGCCGCCGGAGTTGGCCAGGATGTCGGGGATGAATTCGATGCCGCGCTCGAGCAGGATGCGCTCGCCCACGGGGTGGGTCGGGCCGTTGGCGCCTTCGGCGACGAGCTTGCAGCGCAACCTCTTGGCTTCCTGGGCGGCGATCTCGAGCTCCAGGGCGGCCGGCACGAAGATGTGGCACTCGAGGCCGAAGAAGTCCATGCGCGAGATCGACTGGGCGTTCTTGTAGCCGGCGACGGTGCCGGTCTTGGCGCAGTGCTCCGACAGCTTGTGCGGGTTGAGCCCTTCGGAGTTGGTAATGTAACCGCCGACGTCGCCGACGCCGATGATCACGGCGCCCTGCTTGGCCAGCAGCCGCGCGGTGTACGAACCGACGTTGCCGTAGCCCTGAATGGCGATGTGGGCGCCGTCCAGGTCGAAGTTGTTGTCGCGGGCCCACTGCTCGATGCAGAACACCAGGCCTTTGCCGGTGGCTTCGGCGCGCCCGTGGGAGCCACCCGAGGCGATGCTCTTGCCGGTGACGATGCGCCGTACCGAGTTCTTCTCCTGGTAGGAGATGACGTTCATGTACGTGTCCATCATCCACACCATGATCTGGGCGTTGGTGCCGACGTCGGGCGCGGGGATGTCCCACTCGGGCCCGATGTTGTTGCCGAGGGCATGGGTGAAGCGGCGCGTGATCCGCTGCAGCTCGTTTTCGGAGTAGTCGCGCGGGTTGAACTTGATGCCGCCCTTGCTACCGCCGAACGGAATGTCGTGCAGCGCGCTTTTGTAGGTCATCCACGTCGCCAGCGCCTTCATCTCGTCAAGGTTGGCCTCGTGGTGGTAGCGTAGACCGCCCTTGAACGGGCCGAGCAGGTTGTTGTGTTGGACCCGGTAGCCTTTGAAGATCTTGTACCGCCCGTCATCCAGACGTACGGGGAAGTTGATGATCAGCTCGTTCTTGGGCTGCTCGAGGATGGCGCGAACATCCGGGTCGAGGCCGACCGCGTCGGCTGCCTTGTTGAACTGCTGGCTCGCGATATCGAACAGGTTGCCGCGTGCGCGCAGGCTGATCGAATCGCTGTGGCTGTGGTCGCTTTCGGTTTTCTTTGATTCGTTGGATTCGTCGCTCATGGGCAAAAAACAAATATGACGGGTGAAGACAAAATACAAGACCTAGAGCTGACTCGTTCGGTCATGAATTCCGGCGAGCTGCGTCAACTTTGCGTCGACCTGTGGCGGCGTACACGCATCGACTGGTCGTTCGCGGGCGCCGGTCTGCAGGCGGCGCTGCGGGCGCGCCCGGGGCTCAACAGCACCACCCGGCGATGGCTGGCCGAGGTCGTCTACGGGCTGATCCGCCACCTTCGCCGTGTCGACGCGGGTCTGGCCGCCGGAGGTGTGCGCGCGACTACGGGCGTTTCAGAGGAATTGCGCATCATCACCTTTCTGATGTTGGAGGGGCCGCTCACTCCTCAAGACGCAGTGCATCATTCGGCCAACATCCGCGCCGCCCGTGATGTGGACTGGCAGGCGGTCGCCGCCGTCGACCCATCGATTGACGCAGAGCGCAAGCGCTGGCGGCGGGTCGCATTAAAGTGCTCACTGCCCGACTGGCTGGCCAAGCGGCTCGCCGCGGATCTGGGGGACCAGGCGCTCGCGTTCGGTACCGCGGTCAACCGGCGCGGCCCGGTGTGGCTACGCGCCAACGTGCAGGTCAACAGCGCCGCCGAGCTCGCCGCCGCGTTGGCCGCCGAGGGCATCGACACGACCCCCGGTCGCCACGCCTCCAATGCGTTGCGCGTGCATGGTCATCCCGACCTACGCCGGCTCGGGTTGTTTGCCCGCGGCGCGTTCGAGCTGCAGGACGAGGCCAGTCAGGTCGTCGCCGAGCTCGCGTTCGCACCTGGCGTCGCCGCCGGCGACGAGGCCAAGCCAATGCTCGTCGACTATTGCGCGGGCGCCGGCGGCAAGACTCTGGCGTGGGCATCGCGCCTGGGCAACCGCGGCCGGTTGATCGCGTGCGATACGGATCCGCGCAAGCTGGCCGAGCTGCGCAAACGCGCGCGCCGCGCCAACGCCTCCAACATTCGCACGCTCGTGCTCGACCCTACGACGCACACTGATATCGACGAGCTGCGCGACTCGGCGCGGTGCGTGTTGGTCGACGCGCCGTGCAGCGGCCTGGGTGCGCTGCGCCGTCACCCGGAGACGCGATGGCGGCTTTCGGCGGCCGACATCGACCGCCTCAGCAAGTTGCAGGCCCGCATCCTGGCAGACGCCAGCGCGCTCGTCGCCCCCGGCGGCGTGTTGCTTTATGCAACGTGCACGGTTTTGCGCGCAGAAAACAGCCGCGTGGTGGACAACTTTCTGTCTGCACATCGTACCTTTGCGCTGCGACCGGTCACCGACGTGTGGCCCGAGCGCGCGCCGCTGATCTCCGACACCGGTGGCAACTGCGTACAGATGACACCTCACCAACACGACACCGATGGGTTTTTCGCTGCGGTTCTGCAGCGTGCTACGGTTTGACTGATCGCCGATGCCGCTGTCACTCACACTGATTCGAGATCTGGAAGGACTGCGAGCGGTCGAAGGCGAGCTGGCCGAGTTCGTCGCTGCCAGCGCCAAGCCTTCGGTGTTTCGCGGCCCGCAGTGGTTGTTGTCGTGGTGGCACTCGTACCAGCAAATCCTCGCCGCCGAGCTGCACGTCTACCTCGGCCGCGATGGCGATGACCTGGTCGGCTTCGCCCCCCTGTACAAACGGGTGGCGCGCCACGGTCCCGGCATCAAGCTCACCGAGCTGCGCCTGATGGGCGACGCGGGGCCGCGGCCGCCGGCGCCGGATTTGTTGGTGGCGCCCGGCTACGAGGAACGTTTCGGCGGCGCGCTCGCCGGCGATCTGGATTCCCGCGCGGCCGAGTGGGGCCTGCTCGAGCTCGAGCCGCTGCGCCACCCGTCTCGTTGCGGTGCGCACATGGCCAATCGACTCGCCGCGTGCGGTCATCGCGTTGCGTCCCAGCAGGCAGGCGGCGGCGCTAGGTCCATGGCGCTATCGGTCGTAGGCATCGACGTCGGTGACGTGGTGCACGACAGCGGTCGGGTGAGGGTGTACGAAGGCGATCCGACCGAGCTCAAGCGCGGCTTGTCCTTGTTGCGCCGCATGTCGCGACTCGAGTGGGGCGACAGCGAGGAGAACAGCCCGCTGTCCGACGAGCAGGCCAGCCAGCTGCTCGAAGAGATGACCGTGTCGCTCGGCGCCAGGGGCAAGGCGCGGCTGTCGAAGATCGACAAGACCGCGATCGGTCCGGTGGCGGTGTCGCTGGTCATCGACGACTGCGACCGCGCCGTGGTGCTGGCCATGGCGGTGGACCCGGAGCACGGTGCAGGCGCGGCTACGCGGTTGATCGCGGCCGAAGCCAAGGCCGCCGCCGACCGCGGCTGCGTTGCGCTCGATGTGGTCACCGGCGCGCGCGAATACGACTTGCCGTCGTTGCCGATGACGCGACACCGGGCTTTGAGCCTGCGCGTGTTCACCCGCTCGGCGTCCACATCGCTGGCGCGCACGTTCGGCGCCTTTCGCCGCCGCGTCGATACGGCCAAGGACATCCCCGGTGCCGCTGCCGCGGGCGCCCGCGCCGCGTGGACCAAGATTCGCACGGCCGCCACCAGTGTCGCGCGCTACAGCAAGTTTCATCTGTATCGCGGCGAGCTGTGGACCCGCGGCATCAAACCCACCCGCGGGTTGGCGCTGTCCGTGCTCGAGGAGTCCGTGTTCGATGCCGCCACCGAGCAAGACCGCCTGGACATGATGAACGAGCTCGAGCTCGACGTCGACTACTGCCGCGACAAGTGGAGCCGCGGCGACATCACGATTCTCGCGCGCCTGTTCGATCGGCCTGCGGGCATCGCCTGGTGCGCCAACGGCCTGGTCCCGGTGCCCGAGTTCGACCGGTCGCTGCAGCTCGATGTGCACGAAGCGTACATCCACGATGTGTTCGTGGCGCCCCGCGCGCGCGGCCGTGCCGTGGCTCCGTGCATGCTCGACTATCTGGCCAGTGAGCTGCGCAAACGCGACTTTTATCGCTCCTGGGCCATCATCGGGAACGACAACGGCGCGTCGATTCGCGCGTTCGAAAAAGCCGCGTACACGGCCGTCGCCGACATCGTGCACGCGCGCATGGGGGCGGTCGATCGGCTGATCGTGCGACCGCCCGACCCGGAGGCGAAGAAGCTGCTAGGGTTGTGACCATGACCACCACCGATCGCATCACGCTGGTCGTCCTCCACGAAGACGGAAGTCGCGAGAAATTCACCCTCAGCTCCTGGGTCGGCATCCCGCGCAAGCACGAGCTTTTGTGGATCGGTGACGACCCGTATATGGTCATCGAGGTGGAATACGCGGTCAGCGAAGGCTTTTTCGGTGCGCGTTCCATCGAGGCGGCGGGGGTCTACGTCCGCCGCCTCGACGACGAAGAGCAAGCAGCCGTGGCCAGACGCCTCGAAGCTCCGCGGCGTGGCAAGGACGACCGCCAGTTTCGCCCGTGACTCCCTGGCGCGGGCGCCGGAATGTGATTTACCCTTCCGTCCTGAGCCAAACTCGAACGCTTCATAGAGGGGACACGACATGAGCGAAGAACTCAACGCATGCAAAGCACTCGCGGCCATGGTTCGCGACCACGGTCAACCGACGGTCGACGAGGTTCGCTTCGTTGCCCACGCCGCGCTCGAGCTCGGACTCACGCCGGAGCAAAACGGCGAGGTGCAGCAGGTCCTCGCGGACGGTGGCGACTTCGAATCGTACATCTCGTTCGTCAACAACGCGGTGCTGCGCCAGGTCGTGTTTCGCCAGATCGTCTCGGCCACCTTGCTCGACGACGAGCTCGAGCAGAGCGAGCGGCAGTACATCAATCGCACCGCCACCGTGTTCGGCTACGACGACTCGGTCGTCGAGGACTTCATCAGCTGGATGAAGGAAGGCCTCGAGTGGGAGAAGCGCGGCTCGGATCTGTGGGCGCGCATGGGCTAGCGCCCAACAACCGCGCTACTTCACGAAGATGAAGCCCGGCACGTACGTGTAGTTCGTGTCGGTGATGTCTTGCTTGTTGCTGCCGTCGGCCAGATTTGCGCTGCGGATGGTCGTCGTGGTCGCCCAGTAGATCTTGTTGTTGGCGATGCCGAGCGCCAGGCCGTGCACGTTGCTTTCGCCGGTGATGAAGGTCGCGTCCAGGTTGCGGCCATCCAGATCGCAGCGGCTGATGCTGTCGCCGCGGATCGAAAAGTACATCTTGTTGGCGTCGACATCGATGACGACGCCGATGCCCTGACCGCCGGGGCTGAGCAAGGTGGTGTCGGCGCCGCCGGACATGGCCATGGTGCCCAGGTGGGTGGTGTTGTAGGTGATGAAGAACAGCCGGTTGTTGGCGGGATCCAGGGCCAGGTTGATCGGGCTCTGGATCGGGTCGGTGTTCAACGTCTGCGGATTGCTGCCGTCGAGGTCGGCACGCATGATCGCGTTGGCCGAAACGTCGGCCCAGTACAGCTTTCCGGCGCTCACGTCCAGGGCCAGGCCTGCCGGGGAGGTGCCGTTGACGATCACCGTCCCGTTGGCGCCGTTGAGGTCGGAGCGGGTGATGGTTCCCGCATTGTCGTCCGAGTAATACAGGTAGCCATTGACTTGGTCGACGGCGACACCGATGGCGAGCTGAAGGCCCGACACGACCGTGGCGGTGTGGCTGCCGTCGGCTGACGCCCAGTACAGGTGGGTGGAGCCGCCCCACCAGAAGCCGGCGACCTCGAACTCGACATTCACCGTGTAGCTCACGGTGTCGTCGAGGGTGTAGGTGACTGCGCTGGTAAAGTCGGTAGCGGCACCGCTCATCGGCGAAATCGTGGTGGCCGTGTGGGTGATCGTCGGCACCAGCGCCGTGACGTCGATGGCTGGCAGAGTCAGCGTGATGTTCGTGCCATTGATGACACCTTCGACGTCGCTGTCGAGGCGGCGTTGTCGGCGGCGCGAAACACGAACGCGGTGATGGCCGGTCCCGAGGCGTCGGGCGTGCCCGCGTCCGCCGAGCCGATGGGGCCGTCGATGTTCGAGCCACCGGCATCCGTGGCCGACTTGACGCTGCCACATCCGGCGGTCGCAACTGCGCACACGATCAACCAGGAACACATCGAAGTCTTTGTCAGCGCCATAGCCCGAGCGTAATACTGGTGCTACCCAGGTTCGATGACGTAGTCCAGCGTCAGATAGCGAATGCCGAACAGGCGCAATTCGTGCCGCGCGATGCAAGTCGTTCCCGACGTCGCCAGTGCGGCCAGATCGTTGGGGGCTCCGGGCATCGCCGGTGTCCACACGCAGATGGTCTCGTTCATCGGCAGGGCAAGGGGCAGGGCGCGCGGCCCCGGGGTGGTCACCAGCCATATGCCCGCGTCGCCGACCCCGCGCTGCTGGTTGACCGTGGTGAGCACGATGGCGTCGCCGCTGTCGTCACCGGGCATCGAATCCATGCGCAAGATACTCGCGAGGTTGGCGCGGGGCAGGGGAAACGCGATGTTCATATAGGCGATGCCGTCGCAGCGGTGCACGGCGTAGGCCGCCACGTACATGGCGCGGCCATCGCCGTAGGTGCGGATCCACGCGCGCGCGCCGGGCCGGGTGTCGGCGGCATCGTCCAACGCGACGATGCGCGTGATCACGTTTTCGCCGCCGGTCTCGGCCGCCACCGGCAACTGCAGCTGATCGAGGCGGCGGCCAATTCGCGACCACAGCCGCGCACCTAGGCGAAAGCCGAACCGCCAGCGCGGCACCACCCGCAGCCGATGCGCATCGGTGTGCTCGTAAAACGCGCGAATCGGCGGCGCGACCCGGGCCGGGTCGAAGTCGGTGTGGCCCAGATCGTCGAGGCGATCGACCAGGCCGTGCGCCGTCGCCGAGCGCTCGCGGTGTTGGCGCACGAACACACCGGCACCGACGCGGCCGCGCGTCGCCAACGCCGAGAACGGTACACCGTCGCGATGGCGTCCGGCGGCCGGTGCCAGCCAGGCAGCCAGCAACCCGGCGCCGGCGAAGCCGACCGCGTTGAGCACACCGTGGCTCAGAGCCATCAGCTCCAGCTCGTCGAGGCTACCGGCGCCCAAGGCGATGGTCCAGTCGACCATGCCGTAGACGCGCAGCGCGTAGTTGGCGGCCAACGGCATGGTCAATACCAGCGCGACGCCGCTCACACGGGTCAGCAGCCGCGCCGCCCCGGTGCGCCCGCCCGCGGTCACGACGCACGACCAGGCCACCACCAGCGTCGCCGTGCTCAACAACAATGCCGCGCACACCTCGAGGTGGCGCGACCACGCGATGCCCGCGGCGGTGAGCGGCACCGCAAGGAGTATGCCCGCGAGGGCCCAGCGCAGCGGCCGCGGCAGCTGCCCGTCATCACCGACCCGGCTGCGCCCGAGCAACCCGGCGACCACCGGCAGCGTAAACCCGGCGACGTGAAAGTGCGCCGCGGTGAGCAGCGCCCACGCCGGCGCGAAGCCCAGCACCTGCCAGCCGGCGCGCCATGCCAGCGCCCACGCACCGCCCATGGCCAAATAGACAAAGCCGGCGTCGATCGCCAGCTCCTCGATCGGTGCCCAGCCGCGGCGCAACAGCCGCGCGAGCCCGGCGCTGGCGATCAGCCCGCACACCACCAGCCACGGCACGGCACAGAGCGCGGCCACCCGGCCTGGTGTCATCACGGCCGCCCCGGCCAGCAGCGCGCTGGCGGGCCACACCAATCGGCGTGCCAATGCCAGCGCCGGCGACCGCGGGGCCGGACGTTCAGCCGCGGCAGCGCCGCGACGGGGCGCTGCGAGCGCGAGCGGCACCAGTACTACCGCGCTCCACACCAGGACGACAGCGGGGACCAGCGTGATCACGGCAGCAGTCGGGCGCGCTCGTCAGTGGTCGGCAACTGGCAGCTGTCGAACTTGCCCCACACCCGGTAGCGAATGCGCGCCACCACCCGGTAGACCAGGTCCAGCAAGAATCCCGGCAGCCAGCGAAACGCGTACGCCCAGCGCCACGGTCGTTTCAGATGTCGCGCCGCGTGCAAGAACACCTTGCTGCGCAGATACACACGGCCCTGGGTCACGTACACGACGGAGTCCAGCTCCTCGGGGATCTGTGGGTGACGCTTGCGCAGGCGCGTCGCGGTCGGGCCCTGTAGCGGTGCGAACCAAAGCTCGCCGCGCGCATCGCGCTTCACCAGCCATCGCACCGTTTTGCTGCACAGGCCGCACACGCCGTCATAGAGCACGACATGGTCAGGGAGCTCGCGGGGCAGCTCGGTCGGGCTGGGCTGGGTTGTCGTGTCGGTCACGTCCACTGAGATGCCGTAGCGGTCGCGACCGTTGCCGGGTCGGCGCCGCGGGTCAGGGGCCGGGGGTGGGCTTGCGCAAGATCCACACTTTACCCTTGAGGCCCTTGGTGATGTGGATCTGGTTTTTGTCGTCGACGAACACCGCGCTGATGCCCGGCATTTTGTCGAGGAGCCTGGCGCCCTTTTGCGGCCCGAGCACGAACAACGAGGTCGACCACGCATCGGCGACCATTGCTTTTTTGGTCATGACCGTGACCGAGCGGCATTTCTTGGCGGGAAAGCCGGTCGCGGGATTCAGGATGTGGTGGTAGCGAATGCCGTTCTTGACGAAGCCGCGCTCGTAGTCGCCGGAGGTCGAGAACGTGTGGTTCTTGATCTTGGCCAGGGCAAACGGCTTGTCCGGTGGACCGCGCGGGTCGCGGATGCCGACGCGCCACTCGCGAGCACCGCGTTGACCGCTGGTGTACAGGTCGCCGCCTGCCTGCAGGATGAAGTCGACGAACCCGCGCTTGTGCAGCAGCGCCACCGCCTGATCGACGGCGTAGCCCTTGGCGACGCCGCCCAGGGTGATGCGCATGCCCGGGTCGGCCAGCTTGACCGTGTGTTTCTTGGGGTCGACCAGCACGCGCTTGTAGCCGATCTTGGCCAGGCGCTTTTTGACCTCGGCCGGGTCCGGAATGGTGCCGTCCAGATCCTGGTCGAACTTCCACAGGCCGCGGAAGCCGCCGACGGTGATGTCGAATGCGCCGCCGCTCTGCTTGGAGACCTTTTGCGCGTACATGATCACCTTGAATACTTCGGGGTCGACCACCACGGCTTTTTTGCCGGCGTTGGCGTTGATCTTCGACACGTCGCTGTCGTTGCCCCAGCTGGTCATCAGGCGATCGATGCGACGGAACTCCTTGAAAACTTCTTCGGTGACCCGGGCGGCCTTGGCCGGCTCGTGTCCCCAAATGGACAGGGTGACACGGGTGCCCATGACTTTGGCGCTGCGCACGGCCAGGTGCTCGCCGGTGTTGTTCGCCACGGGCGTGTGCCCAATGCGTCCGGCGTTGGCGGTGGCGGCGGGCCCGGGGGTTTTGCCCTGATGGCTGCTGGGGGGCAGGTGTGGCGGCAGCGACGGCTGGTCGGCGCTGGTCGTGCTCTTTTTATCGCTGCAGCCGGCGGCCAGCGACAGGCTGAGTGTCAGACAAATACAGAGACGGCGCACGGATCAGGCCACCAGCTTGACGATGCCCCACACGACCATGATTCCAGTGGCTGCGAGCGACGCCAAGAGCGCCAGGATCGACAGGCCCAGGGTGCCCTGGGTCTCCTGCTGCATGCCGATCCACATACCCCACAGCGAGGTGAAAAAACCGAGTCCCGCTATGACACCGCCGATGAGCAGGCCTTTGCCACTGCCCAACACGAGGGCCAGGATCACGCCGACGACGACGAGTCCGAGGGTGACGAAAACGGGCATCTTGTTGTCTGGCGTTGGATTCCCCATCGGCAATCTCTCCTTTTCTCGCGCGAGCGTAGCCCGTTTTTTGCGTAGCCGCCAGGGTGGGCTACGCTTTCGTGGTGATGCGCCACAGCAGGGCACACGTCGTGATGTTGGCGGCGCTGGCGGCGACCGCGTGTGGTGGTCAGCCGCGTGCCACCGTGCGGCCGAGCGCGCCTGCAACCACAAAAACCAGCCCCGGCGGGCGGGTTATTCCCGCCGCGACTGGAGCGCTGGATGCCCCGTCGATCATGGCGGACGTGCGTTGGATGTGTGACCCGGATCGCGCCGGCCGTGGTTCGTACCAGCCCGGGGCCAGAAAGACGGCTGACTACATCGCGCACCGGTTCAAGAAGCTCGGCCTGGAGGTGATCCGCCAGCACCTGTACCGCAACGCCGACAACGTCATCGGCATTTTCCGCGGCGGTGACGAAGCGGTGGTCGTGTCGGCTCACTACGACCACCTCGGCGTGCAGGCCGGCGTGGTGTATCCGGGCGCGGACGACAACGCGTCGGGTGCCGCGGTGCTGTTGGCGTTGGCGCGTGACGCGGTCGCACGCAGTTACGCGCGCACGATCCTCTTCGTCGCTTTCGGCGCCGAAGAGGCCGGTCTGGTCGGCTCGCGGTACTACATAACACACCCGGCGTGGCCGTTGGCCAAGACCGCCGGTGTGATCAACTTCGACATGGTTGGCCGCAATTTTTTCGAATCCGGCGCAGACAAGCCGGCGACCGTTGGCGTCATCGGCCTCGAGGCCAATGTCAAGCTCGCCGCCGCCGCACGCGCCGCGGCCAAGCGTGCGCACATGTCTGTGGTCGCCGCCCCCGCAAAGCTCGTCCGCATGTTCGGCTTTGCCTACCGTACCGACGACTGGTGGTTTCGTGGTCGCATCCCCGTTGCGGTCCACTTCTCCACCGGTTTCCACCCCGACTATCACAAGCCCACCGACACGGTGGACAAGCTGGTGCCTTCGCAGCTGGCCGGCGTCGCTCATACGGCTGCCGGGCTGCTGCGCTACATGGCGCGAGCGAAGGTTTCAGCGGGTGACTAGCCAGGATGATTCGCGGGGGTGTTCGATGATCGGCGAAGGCATCGGTTTCACAGTCGAATCGGCGATCGCAGTGAATACCGGGGGGTATTTGCAAGAGCGGCGATATCGGCTGTGGGGCCAAGGACTTGGCGAGGGCGGACGTCCCTCGTGAATTATCCGGGCTAGGATTCCGCGTAGATGCGCAGGTTGTTGCGCATGACTTCGTCGCTCAGAGACTTTTGCACCGTGTCGAGCAGGCAGTCGGCCAACACGATGAGCATTTCGTTCGAACCGCGATCCTCTACCATTTTCGCCAGAAGCGTTCTGGCTTCGGGGCTGTTGTCGCTTTTGAGGAATTCGCGGACCGCTTCTAGCGTGAGATCACCCTGGAAATCGAGGATCAAGTTGTCACGTAGGTAAGCTATGAGTTGGTCCACAATGATCCTCCTGCTGCGGTTGTTTGGGGGGAGCCGTTGCACCCGTTTGGGCCAGCGGAGCGGCAGGTGTAGTATCGTAAGACCGGAACTAATTCAAGCAATATTGCCAGTTTCCGAGTTCTGACGAGTGTCCCGCATCTTACTCACCGGCTTTTGTAGTCTGCCCGGGCCAAACCGAACCGGGGTCCAATTGCACCACGTTTTGCGTGCGCTCGTGCGGGACCACACCGTGGACGTGCTCACCGTGCGCGAGCCCGAGCAACCGTACATGGAGCGCATCAAGAATTCTCGGATCCTCCGCGTACCCATGCCCGACGGAGGGGTGGTCGCGCGGGTCGAGGCATTTCGGCGCGCGCTCAAGCGCCAGATATCTGGCGCCGACTACGACGTGGTCCACTTTCGCGACAGTTGGAGTGGGATCCCGGTGCTCGAGCTGCGCGGCCAACTCAAGTATCACACCATCTTCGACGTGGCCCGCTCGCCCATGTCCGAGGCGCAAATCCTCGACCTCGATGTAAACGCATCGCTCGCTCGCGACCAGGAGGCCTGCGTGTTGGGCGCCGATATCATCTGCGTCGGCACCGAGCCGTCGCGCCGCTACATTGGCGCCCGCGGCCGTCCCGATCGCGTTCACCTGGTTCCGCCCGGCGTCGACGTCGACATGTTCGACTGGGACGAGCCGGCCGTGGACGGGCCGCCTCAGGTGCTGTATCTGGGCGCGCTCGCACCGGGGCGTGGGGTGCGCATTCTGTTGCGGGCGATCGCGGCCATCGTAGGCAAGCTACCGGTGCAGCTGGTGTTGGCCGGGCCGAGCTCGCCGGTGTTCGAGACCACGCTGAAGCGCGACATCGACGAGATGAAGCTGCGCGATCACGTCGTCATCGAGGGTGAGGTCGATCACGAAGACGCGCCGGATTTGATCTCGCGCGCCACCATCTGCGTGGCGCCGGCGGCCACGGAGCTCACCCCCAAGCCCACCGGGCTGTATCCCACGAAGATTCTGGAGTACATGGCGTGTCGTCGCGCGGTGGTCGCGTCTCGCCGGGGCACGGTGAATTTGCTGATGAAGGACAAGGTTCACGGGCTTTTGTTCACGCCGGGCGACGCGTCGGATCTGGCGGACAAGCTGGGGACCCTGCTGCGCGACGCCGACAAGCGCGATGAGCTGGCGCGGCGCGGTTACGAGCTCGTGCGCGAGTCGTACACCGCCAGCGCGACCCGGCGCGCGGTGCGGGGCGTCTACGAATCCGTGTCTCAGATGAAGGGATTCCGGCGAACGTCGGCGACCCCACGGCCCCGGTTCGACAACCGCTCCATGGATTCGATGACCGACGAGAGGACCGACCGCGAGCTCATCGAGGAGCTCGTGGTCGACGACGATGTCGAGACCAGCGCGATCACGACCCAGACCCAGGTGGACATGACCAGCGTCGACGTTCGCTCCGCGGATGCGGAGCGCTGGCACGACGCCGAGAGTCTCGACACCCGTGTCGACAACAAGGTCGCTCACTTCCCCGGTAAGCCCGAGTGGAAACCGGCCCCGGCCACGGCCGAGCTCACCCCGCCGTGGGAGGTGGACCGGGAGGGCACCCCCGTGGATATCCGCTCCCCCGACACCAACACGCCGCCGCCCGTCGACACCAGATTCGTCGCCGGTGAAGTCGACGTGCCCACCCCGGCCCCGGTACCGTCGGACAAGAAGTCCGTGCTGGTGTCGTCACGGGTGTTGATCGAAGACATGTCCAACGACGAGTCGAAACCGGAGAGTGAGTAGAAACCGACCGTGCTCCAGCTCGTGCTCAGCTTGTGCTTTGGGATCGCGTTCGCGCTGTGCGCCCGCGACCGGATTCGCGCCGACGGTCGGTTTGCGTCGCCGGCGTTCTTGCTGGTGATGGTGTTCACCGGGGTCGTGCTGTTGCCGGCGACCCTGTATCTGTACCTGGCTCACTCGGCGTGGACCTGGATGTACATGGTCGATCCCTCCGCGGTGCCCGCCCTGGCGCTGGCGCCGCTGCTCGCCGTACACGTCGGGGTGCTGCTGGGCGGGTGGTTTTTGGGTGCCCGGCTGGTCACCTCAGACCGGCCCGCGCTGGGCGCCTATATGGCCGGGGGTGGGGTGGTGGTGACCCTGGTGCTGGTGGGGGTGTTCTGGAACCGGGTCGGCGCGGCCGGGACGTACGAGGAATTTCAAGCAGGTAGTGCGTCGGGGATGTTTAGCGTCCGCTTGGGCTACGTGCTTTTGTGCCTGGGGCTGGGGGCAGGGGCCGCAGCCGGGTTCGTGGCGCTGGAGCTGACCCGTGACTCCCGTCGCGTTCGAAGCCGCTGATCGCCGACGCTGACAACTTCTAGCGCCTTGTAATCCTTGACCGTTTGTCACCCCGATGCTACGACAGACTCACATGGGGATGGCGTATCGATTGCTAGGAGTGGGTGCGGTCGCACTCGTACTCGCTGCTTGTGGGCCTATTCAGTATGTGGACACGGTGACGCTCAAGGCCAGCTCGTCGGTCGAAGCCGCCAAGGCGGTCAACGCCGACAAGTACGCCCCGTACTACTACACGCGTGCCGTCGAGTATTTTCATCGTGCCAAGCACGAAGCGGCGCACTCTGACTACCAGGCGGCCAACCGCTTCGGCGAGCTTTCGTACAAAGCCGCGGACATGGCCAAGAAGGTAGCGGTTCAGCGCGCGCGCGACGGCGAGGTACCCGAGGCAACGCGCAACAAGCCCGCCAAGAAAACGAACGGCGTTGCGCCGCTCATGCCCGACGAGGGCAACAATGAATAAGGCACATGTGCTCCTGGGAGCGCTGATGGTCACTGTTGGCTGCGCCGGCGCCAAGCTGGAGGGCCGCCTCGGCGCGGTCGACGAGCTGATCAAGACCGCGCGGGAGAACGGCGCACAAACGTGTGCCCCGGTCGAGCTGGCCATGGCCGAGTCGCATCGCGACTTCGCGGCCCAGGACTTGTTCGAGGGCAATTACTTCCCGGCCAAGAACCAGCTGGGCATCGCCGAGACCAACGCCCAGAGCGCGGTGCGCAAGTCACCCAAGGAAAAGTGCGCGCCCAAGGTGGTGGTCAAAAAGCCGCCCAAGAAGCTGGTCATCACCGACAAAGACAGCGACGGCGACGGCATCCTGGACAAAGACGACGCCTGTCCGCACAAGCCCGAAGACAAAGACGGCTTCGAGGACAAAGACGGCTGTCCCGATCTGGACAACGACAACGACGGCCTGGCCGACAAGGTCGACAAGTGTCCCAACGCCCCCGAGGACAAAGACGGCTTCGAGGACGACGACGGCTGTCCCGACCCGGACAACGACAAAGACGGCCTGGCCGACAAGGTCGACCAGTGCCCCGACAAGCCCGAGGACAAAGACGGGTTCAACGACGACGACGGCTGTCCCGACTGCGACAACGACGGCGACGGCGTGCCCGAGTGTCCCAAGGTCGTGGACAAGTGTCCGGACAAGCCGGCCAAGACGCCCGACGGCTGCCCGCAGACCTACAAGCTGATCGTGGTTACCAAGACCAAGATCGAGCTCAAACAGACCATCTATTTCGCGTTCAACCGGGCGCGGATCAAGCGGGTGTCGTTCCCGCTGCTCAACGAGGTGGCCAA
>Ga0114931_10005404_pt1 | contig 15784 bp, 14 predicted proteins | sample 2SBtaG_FD_89579 | JGI IMG/M metagenome (GOLD analysis project Ga0114931, IMG submission 89579) | Deep subsurface microbial communities from Kolumbo volcano to uncover new lineages of life (NeLLi) - 2SBTROV14_V59a metaG | ecosystem: Environmental > Aquatic > Marine > Volcanic | place: Kolumbo...
AGAACGGTCCCAAGCAAGCGGCCGTGGCGATCTACGGGGTCTCCCTGGCCGTCCTGTTCCTCTCCTCGAGCGTGTACCACTTCCTCGACCTCGGCGAGAGGGGCAATCGCTGGCTGCGGCGCCTCGATCACGGCGCGATCTTCCTCCTGATCGCGGGCACCTACGTCCCAGCGCTCACCCTGCTCCTCGGCGGGACCTGGCGCGTGGTGATGCTGAGCGTCGTCGCCACCCTGGCGGTGCTCGGGCTCGCCTTCAAGCTCGCGTGGGTCGACTGCCCGGGCTGGATCAGCACGAGCCTGTACCTGGCGATGGGGTGGCTGATCGTCATCCCCGGCTACCGCATGCTCCCGAGGCTCTCGGCGTGGCCGCTGTCGTGGCTGGTCCTCGGCGGGATGGCCTACACGGTGGGGGCGCTCGTCTACCTCTTCGAGTGGCCCGATCCGTGGCCGCGCAAGATGGGTCACCACGAGATCTGGCACCTGTTCGTGCTCGCTGGCGCCTTCGCGCACTTCGTGTTCGTCGCCTCGCTCCTCGATCTGCCCCTGCCGCCCTTCGGCTGAGAATCAGCGACCGGTCGCCAGCCAGCGCATGGAGTCGGCGTCCGGGGTGAGCTTCTGCCACAGGGCGCGCAGGCGCACGAGGCGCAGCCAGCCCGCAAAGGCGGGACCGAAGCGCTCCGGGGTCGGATCGACCCAGGCGCAGGCCACCGCGCCGCCGAGGCTCTGCAGCGCGACGCCCAGGGGCGTGGGGATCAGCGAGGCGAGGCGCAGGAAGACCATCCGCCGCGTGGCCTCGACCGCCCACGCGTCCTGCGCCGCGTCGAGGACGGGCCAGGAGGGCAGCGCGAGCGCGTCCAGGGCGGCGATCGCGTCGGGGAACGCGCCGAGGGCAAGGCGCAGCGCGCGGCCGTTCTGCGGGTCGGCGAGCAACCCGGCGAGGTCCGCCGCCTGCAGGCGCTCGATCCAGCGGCCCGCGAAGCCGGGGGGCAGTCGGGGCCCCCCCGGGGCGCCGGTGCAGAGCAGGTGCAGCAGCCCGGCCACGGTGGCGTCGGGGGCCCCGGTCGCCGCGACCAGCGCCTTCTCGGCCGCGCGGAGATCCGGGTGGAGCGGGCGCGCGCGCAGGACCACCTCGCCGACCTCGACCACCGGCCCGTCCCGCCAGGTCTGCCACGCCGTGCCACAGGCCGGGTCGATCCCCGCCCGCAGCGAGTCCTCGGCGCGCACCGCCACGAAGGGGAACTGCTGGCAGCGCGCCGGCTTGGTCGTCCCACCGAAGCGGCGGTGGATCTCGCACCGCATGTCCTCGGCGAGGAACACGCAGTGACCGCCCTCGAAGCGGAGGCCCCCATCGTGCACGGGGCGCTCCACCCCGAGCGCGGCGGCCGCTTCCTCGATGCGCGGCACATCCTCGGGATCGACCTCGACCCACACGCCGTGGCAGCAGCTCCCGCACCCGAGGCAGCGGTGACGTGGCGAAGCGAGGACGGAGAACATCGGGGCGTCGGCCACGGGTCACTCCAGGCGGTGAGGTCGGGAGCCCTCACAGGGTAGCGGGTCGCCGGTGCGGCTGCCCGATCAGCGGCGCCGCCGATCCTGCTCCCGGCGGCCCTTTCGGACCAGGCCCGGCTCCACCCGGAGCGCCAGCCAGGGCCACAGGCCCGCGAGGAGGCTCAGCAGCCCCCGCCCGCGGGGCACGAGCACCTGCAGCGGCCGGCGCGTGAGACACCCGACGAGGGCGTCCGCGACCTCCTCGGGCCGCAGCAGGCGCCGCCCGGAGAAGGTGAGAGCGGCCTGGTCGTAGTGGACCTCCCGCCGCCCCATGGGCGTGTCCACACCGTCGGGGAGCACCGCGGTCACCGCCACCCCGTGCTCTTCGAGCTCCGCGGCGGCGCCCAGGGAGAACCCCCGGATCCCGAACTTGGTGGCGCTGTAGACGGTCATCCCGGGGGTCGGCGCGAGGCCGGTGAGCGAGCACACGTTCACGATGTGTCCGCCACCCTGCGCGACCATCGCGCGTGCGGCCGCCCGAGTTCCGAAGATGACGCCCTTGAGGTTCACGTCGACCTGTCGGTGCACGTCCACATCAGCTAGGTCCGCCACCCAGGCCGGCTCGATCACCCCGGCGTTGTTCACGAGCAGATCCAGGCGCTCCCAGCGCGCGAGGACTTCGCCGATGGCGGCGTCCCAGTCCGAGGTCTCGCGGACGTCGAGGTGAAAGGGCACCACCCCGGCGGGGAGGTCGACGATCTCCTGCACGTCGGTGGCGAGCACCTGGTCGCCGCGCGCAGCGAGGCGCTCCACGAGGGCGCGGCCGATCCCGCTCGCGGCGCCGGTGACGATGGCGTTCATCCGGTCACCAGGACGACCTTGCCGAGGTTCTCGTGGTCGTGGAGCATCCGGTGGGCCTCCGCCGCCTGCTCCAGCGGGACCGTCGCGTGGATCACCGGCCGGAGCACGCCCTCCTCCCACCGCGCGATCACCTCCTCGAGCCAGCCGCGGACGCGCTCCTTCTCTTCCCACAGGTGCTCCATCTCGATGCCCATCACCCCGCGGTTGTGGAGCATCAGCGAGAAGGGGCTGAACTGGAGCCAGGGGACGGTGCGCATCGTGTGGGCCAGGGCGCGCCAGGAGCGCTTCTTGCGAGCGACGGCGTCGGAGTAGCCGTAGCAGACGAGGCGCCCGCCTCCCCGGAGCAGGGCGAGGTCGCGCTTCCACGAGGCGCCCCCGATCGGGTCGAGGATCAGGTCGAAGCCCGGCTCGCTTGCGAGGGCCTCGGCGAAGTCCTCGGTGCGGTAGTCGACGAGGCGATCGTAGCCGCGCTCCCGCAGGAAAGCGTGCTTGTGGGCCGAGGCGGTGCCCGCGGCCCAGGCGCCGCGCCACTTCAGCAGGTCGAGGCAGATCAGCCCCACCCCGCCGCCGGCCGAGTGTACGAGCACCCGGTCGCCGGCCCGCACGCGGCCCATCACCTCGAGCATCATCCACGCGGCGAGGCCGTGGACCGGGACCGCGGCGGCCTCCACCGCGGGGAGATCGGCCGGGCGCTGCGCCACCTGTACGAGGTCGACGCCCACGTGGGTGGCGTAGCCCCCGAAGTGGGGCACCGCGATCACCGGGGCCTCCAGCCAGTCCGCGTCGACCCCCTCGCCCAGGGCGTCCACGGTGCCGGCCACCTCCCAACCCATCACCGCGGGGAGCGGCGGCGTGCCCGTGTACAGGCCCATGCGCGCCATGAGATCCGCAAAATTGACCCCGGCGGCCTCGACGCGAACGCGGACCTGACCCGGTCCGGGCGCCGGATCGGGCGCCTGTACGACCTCGAGGACCGTCGGCTCGCCATAGCGCCGGAAGGCCACCTGTCGCATCATCGACCTCGCCGGGATGGAGTTGGCCGATCTCGGCCGTGGAGGCAGTGGATGGCGATTCTCGCACAGGGCGCGCTGCTGGGGGCCGGTCTGCTGGCCACCACCCTGCTCCTCGCGGCGCTCACCTGGTGGGGATCCTGGGGCTGGGCGCCGCGCTGGGAGGAGGCGCGCCGGCACGCGAGCCGCCCGTGGATCCTCGTGGAGCGGTGGATCCGGTGCCGGTGGATCCACCGGGACTGCGAATACTGGCTGCTCCGCGTCCGGCTGGATCGCGGACCGGTGCGGCTCGAGGGCCAGATCCCGGCGGGGGTCTACTGGAGCCTCACCTACTACGTCTGGACCGAGGCCCACGCGTCGATCTCCTCGGCGAACGCCACCGTCCGCAGCGGGCGCTACGGGATCACCCTGTCGGCCGAGGAGGCGCCCGGGGACTGGCTCGCCGTCCCGGCCGGCACCCGCCGCGCGCTGCTGTACCTGCGGGTCTACGTGCCCGACGGGCCGGTGCCGCTGCCGCGCGTGAGCCAGGGCGGGCGGGTCCTCGTGCAGGAGACGAGATGAGCCCGCTGGCCTGGTGGTGGGCGACCCGCGGGGCGGTGGCCCTGGGCACCCTCGTGCTCCTGGGCTTCGCGATCCTCGGGTGGATCGCCCCGGCGGTCGTCTGGTGGCTGTACCGGCGCAACATGCCCCTGCAGGCGCTGCACGTGCCGGACATCTCCCAGGGCGCCGGCTCGACGGACCTAGGCTACCTCGTGGGCCTGTACGACGTGCGCGGCGCCGACCTGGTGATCCGGGGGCAGGCGCCCGACGCGGACTACTGGATGATCGGCCTGTACGACCGGTGGATGCTCGACGTGCCGGCGGGGCACCGAAACCACCACGACATCACGTGCGACGCCAGCGCGCGCTTCGAGGTGGTGATCACCGCGCGGCCCGCGGGGCACCCGAACACCCTGGACGCCGGCCGGGCCACCCGCGGGATGATCATGTACCGGGCCGTGCTGCCGCGGGCGCCGATCCCGACGCCCGAGGTGGCGATCGTGCCCCGGGGAGGCGCCGGTGCGTGAGGTCCGCCAGGCGCTGCGGAGCCCCCCGGGCCGCGCCCTCGCGGCCGCGGTCGGGGTGGCGATGGGCGCGCTCCTCGTGCTGGTCACCTTCGCCGGGTACCACGGCCTCGCCGCCGGAGTGATCGCCTACACCGGACAGCCCGGAGCCGACCTGTGGGTCGCTCCGCGCGGTACCGACAACCTGATCCGCTCGAGCGGGCTGATCCCGGGCCACGTGGTGCGCGATCTGGGGACCCTCGCTGGGGTGGCCGAGGCCGCGCCGCTGCTGCGCGGGTTCGTCACCGCCTCCCAGGGCGACACCGACCGCGGGATCACCCTCCTCGCGATGGCGTGGCGCGCGCCCGACGGTCCGGGTGGGCCCCCGGCGCTCGCCGCCGGCCGCGCACCCCACGGGCCAGTCGAGGTCGTGCTGGACCGGGCGGCGGCCTACCGGCTGGGGCTCGGCGTGGGCGACCCGATCTTCCTGAACGGGCGCTCGCTGCGCGTCGTCGGCCTGTCCCGGGACACGAACCTCCTCGCGACCCAGTTCGTCTTCCTCGATGTCGGCGGAGCCAACGCGGTGGTCAGCTACTCGGGGCAGGCCAGCTTCGTCGTGCTCCGGCTGCGCCCGGACGCCGATCCGGCCGCGGTGGCCCGCGCGGCGCACGACCGCTGGGACGCCCTCGTCGCGTGGCCGCCGGCCGCCTTCGTGCGGAACAACCTGCGGGAGGTGTCCCAGGGCTTCCGGCCGCTCCAGGTGCTGGTGATCAGCGTCGGGGTGCTCGCCTCGGCGATCCTCGTGCTCCTGCTCGTGCAGGCGCTCGTCCAGGAGCGCCGCCGGGACGTCGCCGTGCTCCTCGCCCTGGGCGCGCCCCTGTCCGGCGTCGCGGTGGCGGTCCTCCGCCACGTGACCGCGGTGGTGCTGCTCGGGGTGGCCACCGGCGCGGCGCTCGCCCAGGTGCTCGCCTGGGGGACCGACCGGTGGATGCCCACCCTCGCCCTCGCGCCGCGGCTGGGCGACGTGCTCGTTGTGGCGCTGCTCTACGTGGCGATGGCGCTCGTGGCGGCGGCCGGTCCGCTGCTCCGCCTGCGCCGCATCGACCCGGTGGAGGCGTTTCGGCCATGAGCGCGCTCGTGCTGGAGGGGATCGTGGCCGATCGGGGCGCCGGACACCGCCGGGTGCACGCGCTGCGCGGCGTCGACCTGCGCCTCGACCCCGGCGAGATCGTGCTCCTCGAGGGGCCGTCCGGCTCGGGCAAGACGACCCTGCTCGCGGTCGCCGCCGGGCTGCTCACCCCGGTCCGGGGGGAGGTGACCCTGGACGGCCAGCGGCTCGGGGCGCTGTCGCCGGCCGCGGTCCGGGATCTCCGCGCCCGGCGAGTCGGGTTCGTGTTCCAGCGCGCCAACCTGCTCGACCGGCTCGACGTCCACGGCAACGTGGTGCTCGCCGCTCGGCTGGCGGGGCTGCACGGGGCCGAGGCGGATACCCGGAGCGCCGCGCTCCTCGAGCGACTGGGGATCGGTCCCCTCGCCCGCCGACGCACGGACGCGCTCTCCGGCGGCGAGGAGCACCGGGTTGCGGTCGCGCGCGCGCTGGTGCACGACCCGGCGGTGATCTTCGCCGACGAGCCCACCGCCAGCCTCGATGGCCAGACGGGACACGCCGTGGCGGAGGCGCTGGCCGCCCTCGCCCGGGACCGGGGCGCGGCCGTGCTGGTCGCCACCCACGACCCGCGCCTGGAGCGCTTCGCCACCCGGCGGGTGCGAATCGTCGACGGACGTCTCGATGGCTGACTTCTTCCACACCCTGAACTACGCCTCGGTCAACGAGGACTGGCGCACCGAGGTGCGCGGACTCGCCCTGCGGGACGAGACGGAGGTGCTGTGCGTCACCGGTGCCGGCGACCGCCCCCTCGACCTACTCGCCCACGCCGACTGCGACGTCGTCGCCATCGACCTCGACCCCGCCCAGACGGCGCTGCTCCACCTGAAGGTGGCGGCGATGCGCGCGCTGCCCTTTCCGGAGTACGCGCGGTTCCTCGGCCTGCACGAGGCGGAGCCGGGCTGGCGGCGGGAGCGCCTGGCTGACCTGGCGCCGGCCCTCCCGGAGGACGCGGCGGCCTTCTGGGAGGCCCAGGCGCACCTCGTCGCCCGGGGCGTCCTGTACCAGGGCCGCTGGGAGCGCCACTTCCGTCATGCGGCGCGCGCGGCCCGCCTCGTGTGGGGCTCGCGGATCGACCGGCTCTTCGCGTTCACCGACCTCGACGCCCAGCGCGCCTTCCTCGACCGGGAGTGGGACCGGGCCCGGTGGCGCCTCGCGTGGGCGGCCGTGGCACACCCGCTCACCTCGCGCCTCCTCTTCGGGGACCCGGCCTTCTACGCCCACGTGCAGGTCCCGGTCGGGACCACGGTGCACCGGCGGATGGGGCGGCTCCTGCGCCGGGTGCTCGCCCGGGAGAGCTTCATGGTCTCCCTCTCGCTGCGCGGGGTGCTCTCCCCCGACGACCTGCCGCCCTACCTCACCTCCGCCGGGGTCGCCGCGATCCGCCCGCGGCTACCTCGCCTGCGCGCGGTGACCGGCGACCTGCTCGCCTGGCTCGAGACGGGCGAGCGCTACGACGGGCTCTCCCTGTCCGACGTGCCCTCCTTCCTCGACGCCACCGACTTCACCCGGCTGGTCCGGGCCGCCCGGGGCGCGCTCCGTCCCGGTGGGCGCGCGGTGATCCGCCAGTTCCTCACCCGTTATGAGGTGCCGGCGGATCTGGACGCCGGGTGGGTCCGCCACCGCGAACTCGAGCGCGATCTCGCGCTCGAGGACCGCGCCTTCGCCTACGAGCTCCTGGTCGCCGAGGTGCCCGATGCCCCCTGACCTCGACATCGCGCCCCTGCGCCCCGAGGAGGACGGCGAGGCCCTCGCGTTGGACCGCAAGATGTTGCAGGGCCTCCGCTTTCCCCTCTCCTTCGAGCGCAGCACCTTCCGCCGGCGCGCGGAGAGCTTCGACGACCACGTGATCCTCCGTGGCCGCCGCGACGGGCACCTGGTGGGGCTCGTCGCCGTCGGGTTCAAGGATACCGAGTGGCTCGGTGCGACCCACCGGACGGCGTTCTACTTCGACCTCCGGGTCGACCCGGATCTCCGCCGTCAGGGGGTCGGCCGCGCGATGGCCGACGCGATCCTCGAGGTGGCCCGGCCCCGGTCCAGCCTGGGCTACAGCTACGTGGTCGACGACAACCGTGCGACCCGCGCGATGGCGCAAGTGTACGGCTTCCCGCCGACCGGCACCTACGCCTACCTCGTATACCCGACCTTCAAGGGGCTGCCGCCCGCGCACCTGCCGCGCGCCGCCACCCTCGATGAGGTGCACGAGAGGCTGCTCGCCCACGAGCGCTTCGACTTCTACACGGACCCGCGCCGAGGCGGGCGCCTGGACGGTCACGTGGGCTCCTGGCTCCTCGAGGCGGACGGCGAGGTCGCGGGATGCTCGGCCTGGGACAACTCGCCGGTCCTGGCCGAGGTGGTGCAGCGCCTCCCCCTCGGGCTCCGCCTGGCACGCCGCGCCCGGGTGGGGCCGGTGCGCCGGTGGATCCCTCCGATCCCCGGTCCAGGAGAGCGCCTGCGCTCCTGGTACCTGTTCGACTTCTGCGCCACCACGCCGGAGGCCGGCCGATCGTTGCTACGGCACGTCGCCCGCGCCGCCGCCACTGCGGGCATCGACTACTGCTACGTCATCGGCCAGCCCGACGAGCCGCTCCTCGCGGCCCTGCGCACCGACCTCCCCGCGGCCTTCGCGCCCCTGCTCCGTTACCGGCTGTACTGCGGCACGCCCGAGGGCGACTTCCGTCCCGTCCCTCGGGTATACGTCGACATCCGGGACGTGTGACCGGGAGGGTTCCGAGATGCACCAGGCGCTGCGCGCGACCGTCCTCGACTTCGACCCGGAGGTGCCCATCGAGCGAGCGTCGACGCCCCCGGCGACGTGGTACACCGACCCGGACCTCGCGGCCCTCGAACGTCGGGCGGTGTGGGATCGAACCTGGCGACTCGCCGCCCGGGCCGAGCAGGTGGCCACGCCGGGCGCCTTCGTGGCCGTCGACCTCGGGGATCGGCCGATCGTGCTGGTGCGCGGGGAGGACGGCACCCTGCGCGCCCTGCACAACGTGTGTCGCCACAAGGCGGCGGTGGTGTGCGAGGGGGCCGGCACCGCCTCGGAGCTGGTCTGCCCCTACCACGGGTGGGCCTACCACCTCGACGGTCGCCTGAAGCGCGCGCCGCGCTTGGCGGGCATCCGCGACCTCGACCGGGATGCGATGGCACTCCCGGCGCTGCGGGTGGCCACCTGGGGCCCGTGGGTCTTCGTGAACGCCGACCCGCTCGCGCCTCCCCTCGCCCCCGAACTCGAGCCCCTCGAGGAGCCGCTTGCCGGGCTCGAGGGCGCCGACCTGCGCTTTCGAGGCGAGGCGACCTGGCGGGTCGCCTGCAACTGGAAGGTGTTCTGCGACAACTACCTGGACGGCGGCTACCACGTGCCCCACCTGCACCCGGGCCTCGGCGCGCAGCTCGATCTCGACAGCTACCGGACGACCCTGTTCGAGCGGTGCAGCCTCCAGGCGGCCGGGGCTTCGGCGCCGGGCGCGGCGCGGATCGGCTCGGGGGCCGTGTACGCCTTCGTGTACCCGGACCTGATGATCAACCGGTACGGGCCGGTCCTCGACGTGAACCTCGTGCGGCCCGACGGGCCCGAGCGCTGCGTGGTCACCTTCTGGTGGTGGTTCGACGCCGGGTGCGACGAGGACTTCGTCGCAGACAGCATCGCCTCCTCCCGGAGGACCCAGGAGGAGGACGTTGCGGTGAGCGAGCGGGTGCAGCGCGGGCTGCGCTCGGGCGCCTGGGAGCGGGGGCGGTACGCGCCGGCGCTGGAGATGGGCATCCACCACTTCCATCGCCTGCTCGCCGCCGACCTCCGCGGCGCCCTGGCGCCTACTCGACCCAGTAGTCGATGACCTCGAACTCCCGGCCGTCGGTGTCGGCGTCGACGTAGGTGAACATCCCGAAGGAGTACCCGAGCTTGTCGAAGTCGTCCGCGGACAGGCTGCCCACGGCGCCGTGGTAGGAGGTGCCGGTGCCGCTCGTGACCACCAGGCTCGACTCGGCGGTCACCCCCACCGAGAACCCGGCGATCGCGCCGCCGCCGGTCACCTTCAGGTCGGTGCTGAACCCGGTCTACAGGGAGCCGCCCCGGCTCACCGCGGTCGACACGTCGAGGTCCACCGCGGTCTCGCCGCCGCCGACGCCGACCGTCACCAGATCCGACTCCAGGCCGTCGCCGATCCACCGGGCCTTCTCGGCGGTGGTCGGGTAGCTGGTGGGGTCGCCGGCGACGTGGTGCAGGTAGTTGTCATCGATCTGCGTTGCGCCCTCGACCACGTGGGCGTTGTAGTAGTCGCGGTCGGCGATGAGCGTGATCGGCTTGCGCGGCAGGGAGACCACCACCTGGGTGCCCACCAGCTCCGGATCGGGGTTGGTCAGGATCGTGTAGGTGTACCGGTCGTAGGGGATCGTGGTGAACACCACCGCGTCGTCCATGGAGCCGGTCGAGTAGGTCACCGTCTTGGTCAGCTCGTAGGAGCGCTCGTACTGCTCCGAGGCGGCGCGCATCACAGTGAGCGTGCCCTCGGCCTGCAGCCCGACCCCGAACACCTCGCCGCCGGCCTTGAACCCGACCGTGGCGGTCGCCTCGGTGCGCAGCGCGTAGCCCTCGGTGGTGCCCGTCGTCGTGGACCGGCCCCAGGCGGTCGTGCAGGAGCCGTCCTTCGCCTGCTGGGCGTAGCAGGGCGGCGCGGAGAGCACCGCGAGGATCACCGGCTCGGTGAACACGTACTCGTAGGTCCCCGCGTCGTAGGAGACGACCACGCTGTCGTCGTCGACGTTGGCGGTCACGACCTGCGGGTCGCCGCTGCCCAGGCTGCTCACGTCGTCCGAGCGGATCAGGCCGAAGCCGTCCTGGCCGCCGAGGCCACGGATCCCCCAGGTCGTGAGGGTCGGGCGCACGTTGCGGTCGTAGAGCACCAGGTCCTCGCGGCCATCCTGATCGACGTCGCCGGTGTCCATGGAGACGTGGGCCTCGTCCCACCAGCCGCCGTGGGTGTCGCCCACCGGGAAGACCGCCTTGGGGGGCAGCGACCAGGTGACGGCGAGGGGGCCGGCGGCGAGATCATCGTAGATCGCGTCGTTCAGCGCGATCTCGTCGAGACCGTCGCCATCGACGTCCAGGGCGCGGACCATCGCGGTGCTCACGCGCCACGCCGCGGCCGAGGAGCAGGGACGCCACTGGCGGTGGGCCCGCGCCTCGCCGACCACGGCGAGGCCGCGCACCTCGTCGTCGAGCACCTCGAGCACGGTGTGGGACTCCTCGCCACAGGAGGACAGCAAGTTCGCGATCCCGCCGAGCGCGATCTCGTCAAGGCCGTCGCCGTCGAAGTCCCCCAAGGCGACGTCGGCGCGCACCGCGGAGGCGAGCGCACCGGTCTCGGGGTCGGCGGCCACGACGTCGCCCTCGTGAAGGACGGCGAAGTCGGCGCCGGTGTCATCGCGCACCTGCCACCAGGACACGCCGTCCTGCTCGTTCACGACGAGCGCGGTCTCCCGGGCGTTGTCCACGTCGAGGCGTCCGGTGGCGAGCCGCACGTCGAGGGCAGCGCCCTCCCGGTGGGCTCCGAGGATCGCGTGGGAGGCCAGATCGAGGCCGTCGGGGGAGCCGGCGACGACGTAGAGATCGGCCGAGCCCGGGTGACCGGCCGCGACCACCAGATCGCCGACGCCGTCCCCGGTCACGTCCCCACCCGTCGCGGAGAGTCCCGTGAGGTCCGAGGTCGGGCCCAGGTGCCAGGTGGACTCCTGCCAGCCCGAGTCGCTCGGCTCGGTCCAGTGCACGACGAGCGCGCCGTCCTCCAGCGCGACGCCGACGACCTCCTCGCGCCCGTCGCCGTCCAGATCGCTGGCGGTGGCGGTGTGCCAGGCCGTCGTGGTCCAGTCCGGGGTGCCCTGGGTCATCGTGGTGACGTTTCCGTCGGCGTCGGTGTCGAGCACCCGGAAGGTGTCCGAGGAGTCCATGGGCTGGATGGCGACGAGCGCGACCTCGGCGACCTTGTCGAGGGTCGCCTCGCCGCCCAGGGGCGCGTCGTCCGGCGCGAGGGTCTCCCCGCCCGGGCCCTGGGGATCGGTCGCGGTCGTGTCGACGCCGAGATCCTGCAGGGACCCCTGCACGTCGGTCGGCCTCCCGGGGGAGCAGGCGGACAGGGCGAGCAGAACGAGAACAGAACAGATCGGTCGCATGAGAAGCTCCAGAGGTAGAGCGCGGTCACGGAGGCGGCGCGCACCCACAACCTGGCCCGTCCGACCGAAACACGTGGGTAAAGCCAGGTAACAGTCGCTGTTACACTCTCTCCGAGGTCCGCCCTTTGCTCGTCGTCCTCGTCGTCCATCCCGATCCCACCCGACGCACCGCCCTCGCCGCCGCCCTCCGCGAGGCGGGCCACGCCGTCGTGGAACGGGGCGAGACCGCGGCACCCGAGGGGCTCGTCCCCGACGCCGTGGTCGCCGGGCCCGAGGTGGACGCCTCCGGGCTCGCGGCCAGCGCCCCGGTGGTGCCCGACGGCGCGGACGGCGCGGTCCTCGCGGCGCTCGCGCGGGTCGAGGCCCAGCAGCGGACACCCCTCGAGCTCTCCGGAGCACGGGTCGACCTGCGTACGGGCACCGTGTTCCGCGACGGCGGCGCCGTGCCGCTCACCGCCCGGGAGGGCGCGCTGCTCGCGTGGCTCGTCGGCCACGCCGAGCACACCGTGCCGCGCGAGGACCTGCTGGTGCACGTGTGGGGCTACCGGCCCACGGTGGTCACCCGGACCGTCGACGTCACGGTGCGCCGGCTGCGGGAGAAGATCGAGCGCGACCCGTCGGCACCGGAGCACCTGCGCACGGTGCGCGGCGAGGGCTACCGCCTGGAGCTCCCCGCGACCGAGGCGCCCTCCCCCGCCGCGGTGATCGGGCTCGTCGGACGGGCCACGGATCTCGACGCCCTGGAGGCGACGGTCGACGAGAGCCCCGTGGTGACCGTCCTCGGGCCGCCCGGGATGGGCAAGACCAGCCTCGCGCGGGCGCTGCTCGCCCGCCGCGACGGCACCTTCGCCGACCTCGTGCAGGCCAGCGACCGCACCGGGGTGCTCTCGGCCGTCACCGCGACCCTGGAGATCCCCGCCGGGCTCGCCAGCGTCGAGGCGGTCGGGGCCGGGCTGGCGCGCCTCCCGGGACGGGTGATCGTGCTCGACAACGTGGAACAGGTCGCCGACCCGGTCGCGGAGCTGGTCACCGCCTGGCGGGCCCAGGCTCCCGGGGTGCGCTTCGTCCTCACCAGTCGCCTGCGGGTGCGCCTGGCCGAGGAGCGGGTCCTGGAGCTCGGCCCCCTGGCGCCCGAGGACGCCACCGCGCTGCTCCTCGCCCGCGCCCGGGAGCGCAAGCCCGGGTGGGCCTCCGAAGACCCGGCCCCGACGGCGTCCATCGCCGCCCTCCTGGACGGGGTCCCGCTGGCCCTGGAGCTCGCGGCGGCCCGCGCCCGGGTCCTCGGCCCGAGCGCCCTGCTGGAGCGACTCCGCCGGTCCTTCGACCTGCTCGCCGACGATCGGCGGGACCGCACCGCGCGCCAGCGCACCCTGCGCGGCGCGGTCCAGTGGTCCTGGGACCTCCTCGACCCGGACGAGCGCACCGCCCTGGCGAACTTGTCGGTGTTCCGCGGCGGCTGGGACCTGGAGGCCGCCGAGGCGGTCCTCCCGCTGTCCGAGCCCGCCGTGCTCGACACCGTCGAGGCGTTGGTCGATCACTCCCTCGTGCAGCGCCGCGGGGCCCGCTTCGACCTGCTCCCGTGGATCCGCGCCTTCGCGGCGGACCACCTCTCCGATCCCGCCGAGGCGCGCGAGCGCCACGCCGCGTGGTTCGCCACCTGGGCCGCGCGCGCTCGGTGCGAGGTCGACGGCCCGCGGGGCTGGGACGCCCTGCGCGCCCTTCGGGTCGAGCGCGGGAACATCGTCGCGGCCCTGGAGCACGCGCTCGCCACCACCGGGCCTCACCTCGGCGACCTCGCGGTCGCGCTGTTCCCGGAGTGGGAGGTGAACCGGATCCCCCCGGCCGAGCGGGGGCTGCTGGAGCGTGCCCTGGCGCACCTCGACGGCCCGGGCGAAGCGGTGGACGCACACTGGGCCCTCGTCCAGCTCTCGGACGCCCGCCCCGAGCAGGCCCTCCGCCACGCCCGCGAGGCCCACGAGATCGCCGAGGCGGCGGGCGACGATCGGCTCCGGGTGCGCGCGCTGCATGCCCTCGGGCGCGCCCACGTGCAGGCGGACGCCTTCGAGGCGGCCGAGGAGGCCTTCGCCACCGCCCTCGCGCTGCCGGTGGAGGAGCCGGCGATCCAGATCCGGATCCTCGCGGAGTGGGGCACCGCCCTACGTCGGCGGGGCGCACTCCGGGAGGCCCGGGCGCGCCTCGAGGCGTCGCTGGCGCTCGCGGAGGCCCACCAGATCGCGCCGCTCGGGAGCGGTGCCCGAGCCATGCTCGCGAGCGTGTTGATGCTCCTGCGCCAGCACGCCGCCGCCGAGACCGAGTGCCGCGCGCTGATCGCCGCCCACCGGGAGGCGGGCGCGACCGGGACCGTCGCGGTCTACACCGGGCTGCTCGGGGTGAACCTCTACCTGTCGGGCCGCGCCGAGGAGGGCCTCGCGCACCTCGACACCTCCCTGCGGCTCGCGCGGGAGCACGGGATGGGCCACCTCGAGGGGCAGGACCTGCTGCACCACGCCCGCGCGAACCTCGTCCTCGGGCGCTTCGAGGCGGCCCTGGACGACGCCCGACAGGCGATCACCGTGGACCGGGCCTCGGGGACCACCCTCGACGAGGTCTTCGCGACGATCACCCTGTGCGAGGGGCTCCGGGAGCTCGGGGACGGGGCGGGGTGCGAGGGCGCCATCGACCGGGCCCTCGCCCTGTGCCGGGAGATCGGCCTGCACCGCGGCGAGGTCCAGGCCGCGCAGGTCCTGGGCCTCTGCCGCCTGCAGGGGGGCGACCTCTCCGGCGCCCGGGCCGCCTTCGCCGTCCCGCTGACCGAGGCCCCCGCCTCCCCCGAGGAGGTCCGGATCCTCGGGTGGATCGCGGTGTGCGACCTCGAAGGGGCGCCCGGCGAGGCCCGGGGCACCCTGGACCGCGCCCTCGCCCTCGCCGCGGCCCTGGACCACGCGGACACCTCGCTGCGCGGCTCGCTCCGCTGCTGGCGCGCCGCGGCCTCCTTCGCCGCCGGGGACGCGGCGGGCGCCCGCGACGACCTGCGCCAAGCCGCCCCCCTGCTCGCGCCGGGCTGGCACGCTCCTGCTCGGGAGGCGCTGGGCTGGTGGCGCGCCCTCTTCGACCCCGAGCCGCCGGAGTCCCCTCGCTTCACCGAGTCCCGGGTGGCCCGGGATCTCATCCGGCGCCTGCGTGCGCATATCGATGGCCCATTATTAGCCTAGTAAGCCGCCTTTCGACTTTTCTCGTCGAAGGGATTGACCCTCCCGGAAAGCGATGTATCTTTAGATATATCGGGATTGCCGATATATCGATACTGGAGGTCGAGATGGAAGGCTTTTCGGGTGGTGGGTGGACTGGACCACGGGGCGTCGGGTTCCACTTCGGACATCGGCACGGGCGTCACGGCCGCCATGCTCGCCATGGGCGGGGCCCGCGCTGGGCCGAGGCCTTCGATGAGTGGTTCGGCGAGCCCGGGCCGCGCGCCGATCGCGGCATCGTGCGCTACCTCGTGCTCGACGCGATCCTCGATCAGCCGCGCCACGGCTACGAGATCATGCACGTGATCGAGGAGCGCTCCAGCGGCGCCTACCGTCCGAGCGCGGGGGTCGTGTACCCGACCCTGCAGATGCTCGAGGAGGTCGGTCACGCAGCCTGCACCGAGCAGGACGGGCGCAAGACCTACGCGATCACCGAGGCGGGGCGCTTGGACCTCGAGGAGCACAAGGAGGAGGTCGAGGACTTCTACGGCCGCACCGGCGGTGCCTGGGACTGGGAACGTCACGCCGACGCCTTCGCCGATCTCGGCGAGCGGTTCCGCAGGCTGTTCCGCCTGTACAAGCGCGCCGGGCGCTCGGGCCGCCTCACCCCGGCGGTGCTCCGTCGGGTCCGCGACGTGCTCGACGAGGCCCTGGACAAGATCGAGGCCGCCCTGCACGAGTGAGATTCCTATGGGCAGCTGACCTTGGAGCGCGGTGCGCTCCTCCCCTGGCAAGGGCTACCGGGGTGGTTCACAACAACCACACCACCGGCCCCCAGGCCAAGAGAGGAGCGCATGCG
>Ga0114931_10005405_pt1 | contig 15783 bp, 19 predicted proteins | sample 2SBtaG_FD_89579 | JGI IMG/M metagenome (GOLD analysis project Ga0114931, IMG submission 89579) | Deep subsurface microbial communities from Kolumbo volcano to uncover new lineages of life (NeLLi) - 2SBTROV14_V59a metaG | ecosystem: Environmental > Aquatic > Marine > Volcanic | place: Kolumbo...
CCCTCTGCTCTAAGCTCTGCTATCATCCCTCGCTCATCTATTTTCAGCTGATTGTATTTCTTTCCCATAACCACCTAGATTATCCTCCCAGGTGGTGAACTTCCTCTTTGAACTCAGTAGTAAGATTATCCTGGAAGTAAGATTATTTTGGTTTTTTAAGTGTTTTTAATTTGAGACCTCCGGAGTTCCGTACTAAAATACTATAGAGATTCTCACAGGTGATAACACTCATGCATAAAGCTACTTGTCTATATTCGGTCCTCGTAGTTCTCGCTGCCCTGTTTTTAGTTCCGGCTCATTTTGTGGAGGCTTCGGATTGGAACCAAATAGGCTACGGAACGCTTCAGGACAAAAGCAGGTTCGATGTCTATGTCGATACGCGCACCGTCATCCGCATCGGCGATAAAGTCCGGTTCTGGCAGGGGCATGTTTTCTATACAGAGCGGCAGCTCCCTTCAGGCGCTTCATATATGAGGGTGAGTATTGAAAGACAAGGGGACTGTGTAGAGAAGAGCGACAAGAATATACAGGCGATCTTTTACGCCAGGGACGGCTCTGTAATCAAAAATTATGATGAGGATAACGCTGTTAAGCCCGCAGGTCCCGGTACTATAAGGCGTGAGGTTCTTGAGTTCGTTTGTACATATAAAAACTAAGCCAGGGAAGGACAATTACTATGATCAAATTCAACATATATTTAGCCGCGGTATTTTTCTTAATTTCCGCGTGTCTCATTTCTTGCGGGGGGGATACTCCCGAGCGCTCCGACATAGGGTGGAAATACCTGGGCGATATGCAGCCCGAACCCGGTGTAAGGGTATCCCTATACATTGATACGGATAATATCGAAGTAAACGATAATATCAGGAAGTTCTCGATAAACTATGTTCAGAGAAAAATAGATGTTGAAAACGACCCGGGATATATAAGACAACTGGGTTATTGGGAAGTCGATTGCTTTGACAGAAAACTCTACAGGCTAAAGGAGGAATACTACAGCCCCTCATCAAAACTCATAAGCAGTACGGATGAGAGAAAAGAGGAAAAGTACGCAGGCGATCAGTCGCTAGGGGCGAAGATGTCCTATGCCGCCTGCCGGTATGCGGGGAATTAATGATACAGATAGGTTTAATGTAAGGAACACCTTTCTTTAATTCCCTCAATGTTTTGTATCGTCCGGAATAAGTACCATCTCCCAAATGGAAAACAGCAGCTTTTCTTTTTCACTCAGATTCTGCAGATTCCCATCAAGCCTTTCGTTTGCGTATTTATTTGCGAATTCATTTAGATCACGCACCGATACCTGAACCTCTTGAGAGGAATCAAAATAGGTTACATGAAAGCCGCTGTCCGTTTGCGTTGCCGAGAATCGTGTGGATTCGTTATTCATTTTATAATCTCCGTTTAATTCTACTAACAAATATAATCACTCAGCACGCAATTTAAAGGGCGATATTTCGCCGGGCCATATAGTACTCTAATCATCCTTCAATCAATATGATGCAATCTCACAATATTACGCTTAAATTCTTAAGTGGTGTAGAATAGTTCATAGAGTAGTGGAGGTTGTATATGGCCAGTACCCACTTAGAGGGTGAGAGAGCGCTTGAGAGGCTCGGGGACCTTACGGAGCTCATATGTGTAGAAGCTCGGAAGAAAGGTCTGGATACGGATAATACCATTCTGGATACCCTACTTCTCCAGATGGGTGACGCCATAAACGAGCGCGATATAAAAAAGGCCAAAGAGCTTGTAGTTCTAATGTTGTCAGAAGTGCTGGGATACGAAAACACCAGGGCGGAATTCGTCATGCATAACCATCTCAATAAAAACGCCGGCTGGGACTAGCTGCCATTTAAAGTACACAACGGCGATCTTCAACAATCTACGCACACAATTAATACCCACCACACACCCTGAGTTCTTTTCCCTCCCTCCTACTCGGGGGAGGATTAAAGCTATGGGGGAATTGTCATTCCCGAACGTTGTTATCGGGAATCCATTTAATCTTTGCCAATGTTAGAGAATATGCAGGTCCGGCGCCAATGAAAGCACAGCCAATCTCATTACGCACCCGGTTTTTACATAAATAAAGGGGAAAAACCTACTAAAGCTTACCTATCTTCAAGACCTTCTGTTTTGCGTCTTTGGGCAAATGCCTCTTCAGATATTCAATAACGGCCTCTCTCACAATCTGTGCCGGTCTCATCTGAAGATGCCACTGTGATTCGTTGAGCATATCAACAAACTCTTTTGATGCCTTTACGTAAATAGCCTTTTCCAGAGTTTCTTTTTTCTTAGTTTCTTTCTTCTGAGTTACCATATCTTAAATATATAACATAGTTTAGATATAAAAGGAATAGCCCATTTTTATTTCTTAGCAGTTATATATGGTCAATTTTCGTGCCAAAATATAGTTGTCAATTATTTGTTTGTTATATGGCACTTACAACATAAACTGAAAATCCAAATGGTATATTGTGTATATTTACACTGTGTGTTTAGCACAAATTGCGATATAATGTCCAAGAAGGGCATCGTGCTATGAAATGGTCGTGGAAGATAGGGGATTGTGTGAATAAGAGTTTATATACGCGCGGCTTTCCTGCTTATAATAGCCCTGTTCTGGTTTATTGGAGGCAAGTACAAGACCTGGCTGCCATTATAGAAGGCATTATATTATTGGTTAGTATTGGTAGAGAATATGGTTACGGAAAATAAGAAAGAAACCGCTGCTTCTAAGTTGCCCGGGACCGTTCGTCTGGACGTGCCGGATATGACTTGTGCCGGCTGTGTGGCAAAAGTCGAAAAGAGCCTGAGGTCAGTCCCTGGCGTAAAGGGCGCAGATGTTAATTTCGCAGACCTCTCAGCGTCAGTAGAATGCGATGTGTCGCCTGACTTACTCATAAAGGCTGTGTCGGAGGCCGGCTATACGGCTTCCCTAGCATCTCCGGGCGGGGACAGCTCGGAAAAAGACAACGCCGAGCTAATTCACTACAGACAGTTATTAAGGCTGACCGTCGTTTCAGGTGCTATAAGCATTCTCATATTTGTAGCTTCTGTGTTCGGTCTGCTCCCTCCTGTTGAAACCGGAGCGGGCAGAGTCTCATGGGCCATAGTATCCGCGCTTGCGCTATTCGTACTCATATATGCGGGCGGGCGTTTTTTCACCGGTGCCCTGAAATCGTTTAAGCACCACAGTGCCAACATGGACACTCTGATTGCGACCGGTACGGGGGTAGCCTGGGTCTATTCTACATTTGTAGTCTTGTTCCCGACCTCATTCTCAGAAATTGCCAGGCACATGTATTTCGATACCGCTACCCTCATAATCGCGTTTATAAACTTGGGCGCCGCTCTTGAAATGAGGGCGCGTGGTAAAACCTCCCAGGCCATAAAGCGTCTCATAGGTCTTCAGCCCAAGACCGCCAGGGTGCTCAGAGGCGGAGAGGAGATAAGTATCCCAATAGAGGAACTTCTGATTGACGATATAGTCAGAGTCCGCCCGGGTGAGAAGGTCCCGGTTGACGGAGAGCTTACAGAAGGCTCCTCCTATGTGGACGAGTCCATGCTTACAGGAGAGCCTGTCCCGGTTCAGAAAAATGTAGGTGATGAAGTAACAGGCGGCACTATTAATAAGTCCGGAAGCTTTCTCTTTAAAACCACACGTATCGGAAAGGACACGGCGCTATCTCAGATAATCGACATGGTACGAAAGGCCCAGAACACAAAACCCGCAATCGGGCGCCTTGCCGATAGAGTCTCAGGCGTTTTTGTTCCCGTGGTTTTGATTATCGCAATTTTGACTTCACTGGTGTGGTTTAATTTTGGTCCTGAGCCTGTGATCACGTACATGCTCGTAACTACTATGTCTGTGCTAATTATTGCTTGCCCCTGTGCTTTGGGTCTCGCGACCCCGATCTCCGTTATGGTAGGAGTAGGAAAGGCCGCCGAATACGGAGTGCTTATACGCCGGGGAGACGCGCTACAGCAAGCTGGCAGGCTTAGCGCTATAGTAATCGATAAGACCGGCACTATTACGGAGGGTAAACCCATCCTCTCCGCCATTGAGCCCGCAGTGGGATGGAACGAAGAGAAGCTTCTCGCGGTCGTATCAGGAGTGGAGTCCAATTCCGAGCACCCGCTTGCACAGGCCATAGTGGAAGCTGCGAAGGGTAAAGCTATAACCCCGGAGGCTTGCGAGTCTTTTGAAGCTGTATCGGGACACGGTGTTAAAGCTGTATCGGGAGGGCGTAATATCTTGCTGGGTAACAAGAGGTTCATGGAACTGAATAACGTCCCGATAGGTGAGTCAGGGCTCCGCGCGGATGAATTATCCAGGCAGGCTCAGACTGTAATATTCGCCTCAGTAGACGGTAAAGCCGCTGGTATTCTAGGTGTGTCTGATCCCGTAAAACCCGATTCAAAAGAGGCAATCCAGAGGCTTAGGTCTTCGGGTATAAAAGTCATAATGCTAACAGGCGATAACAGCGCTACAGCAGAGGCTGTCGCCTCTCAGGTCGGTGTGGATGAGTACATAGCCGAAGTCCTGCCCCAGGATAAGGCAAACGAAGTGGCAAAGCTCCAGGGCCGGGGTGAGATAGTGGGTATGGTCGGGGACGGAGTTAATGACGCCCCTGCGCTTGCAAGAGCCGACGTAGGGTTTGCAATCGGCACAGGGACAGACGTTGCCATAGAGAGCGCTGATATCACTCTTATGCGTGGTTCGCTGCATGGGGTTTCTGACGCTATAAATATTTCAAAAGCCACCGTGAGTAATATCAAGCAGAATCTTTTGGGCGCCTTCGGATACAACTCGTTGGCTATACCGATTGCGGCCGGCATTCTCTTTCCGCTTACGGGCATGCTGCTAAACCCTATAATTGCAGGCGCTGCAATGGCGCTTTCTTCGGTAACCGTGGTAACTAACGCAAATAGGCTCAGGTGGTTTAAGCCTTGATGTGAATACCGGATTTTAGTGAGGACGCATGAGCTTTATAGTAAATTTAGCCGGGATTCTCTTAATAGCATTCGTAATATGGTGGTTTTGGATTTACAAAAGTCGCTCAGAGGCAAATGCGGGAGGAGACAAAATCGATATTATAGTCGATGCCGGCGTTTATGAGCCCTCTTTAATACACGCCCGGGTAGGAAAGCCCATAACCCTTCGTTTTATACGGAAAGACGCTAGCCCCTGCGCCGAGAAAGTCATATTCAGCGGGATCGATCTGAGCGCCGATCTCTTGGTGGACAAACCCTATGAGTTGAGCTTCACGCCAGAAAATAAAGGAGAGTTTGAATTCACCTGCCAGATGGCAATGTACAGGGGTAAGCTCGTAGTAGAGTAAGGGTGCCCTTTTAATAGCCCTGTCCGTATCGTGTAGCCGTACCCCTACAGTTCAGATCACAGATACAATCCTGAGTCGAGGCTATTAAATAAGACCTAATAAATTAAAATTACTCTCTGGAGCTTATAAGGAAGGAATCCTATCTTAGTCTACTGAGCAATCTTATTGACCTTACTTGCCTGAAGCCCCTTTGGGCTGTCAACCACTTCAAACTCGACCTCTTCACCTTCTACCAAGGTTTTAAAGCCGTCGCCTTCAATAGCGCTGTAATGAACGAATACATCGTTGCCGTCGTCCTGCTCGATAAAGCCGAATCCTTTGGATTCATTAAACCATTTTACTTTGCCCTTCAAAGGAATGCCTCCAGTTAATTATTTAAAGTGAGGGTACATATTATTTACAGTTTAGTCAAATATACAAAACACGCTATTGCAGGAGGGTTAACCCGTATTTGACATTTAATTCTATTCTATATAGCATAAATTTATTTGATCCGGAAGTAAAGTATTTCAGGAGGTAGTTAAAGTCATGGCGGAAGAAAGATCAGATGCAGTAACTTTAAAGGGCAATCCCGTAACTCTGGTAGGACATGAAATTAAAGTCGGCGATAAAGCGCCCGATTTCTCGTCTTTGGAAGCTCTGGGCTCTCCTGTGGGGCTTGGAGATCTGGAAGGTAAGGTAAAGATTTTTAACGTAATAGTCTCTGTTGATACTCCGGTATGCGATGTACAGACCAGGAGGTTCAATCAGGAAGCAGCGGGGCTTGGGGACGGCGTCGAGATTATTACCCTGAGCATGGATCTCCCGTTTGCGTTAAGCCGTTACTGCGGAGCTGCCGGTATAGACAAAGTAAGGACTCTTTCCGACTATAAAGACGCGTCGTTCGGAGAGGCTTACGGGACATTGATTAAAGAGCACCGTCTCCTGGCTAGGGCTATCTTTGTCGTAGATAAAGACGATAGTGTTGTGTATGTAGAGTACGTGCCCGAGATTGCTTCAGAGCCAAACTACGAAGCTGCATTACAAGCGGCCAGAGAAGCTCTTTAATCACCTGTTTGAAAACAGCACACGGATGTGCTGAAACGGGAGTCCTTTCCTAAAAAGAAGGCTTAATGTATCCTTATATTTGATAAATGTATTAAGGAGGCACATATATGGGGCTGAGCAACATGCTAGGCAAGCTCTTTAAAAAGGGAAGCGGCGCGGTAGAGAGGAGCGAAGAGGTTCTGTCTCCTGCAAACGCTCTGACAGAGGAATCCGAGCCTGAGAATATTTATGAAACCGCTTCACTCGATGAGCTCGGCAGCGCCTCGGTGAATACCGCTGAGCAACCGCAAGGCTCAGCCGATGCCAATCTTACACGGGAAAGCGTGCTAAAAGTCCTGAGCGAAGTCTACGATCCTGAAATCCCGATCGACATTGTAAACCTCGGTCTCGTTTACGGTGTAGACATAGAGGGTTCTAACGTTAGCATCAGAATGACCATGACGGCCCCCGGGTGTCCCGCCTCCGCTCAGATTGCAGGAGAATCCAAGGTACTTGTGGAAGAGATGCCGGGAGTAGAATCTGTCGAGATAGAGTTAGTTTGGGACCCTCCCTGGGACCCTAGTAAAATGAGCGAAGAGGCTCAGCAAAGCCTCGGTATGTTCTAGCAGGCTCCTGTGGCCAACAGTATAGTTTCTTTACGTGTTAGGGTCTTTTAAATGAACCCCCTCCCGAACGGAATATTCATAACCGGCACTGACACCGGGGTAGGAAAAACAGCTGTTACCGCGGCGCTTGCCTGGTGTCTTAAGCGCTCAGGTTTAAATGTCGGCGTTATGAAGCCTGTACAGACAGGCACAGAGTTCTCCGGATTATCCGATCTCGAGTTTATGGAGCGGGTTACAGGCGAGAGTTATCCTACTGAGGACCACTGTCCTTACCGATTTTCACATCCCCTCTCTCCCCTAGCCGCTTCAAAGCTTGAAGAGCGGGAGATATCTACTGAGAAAATTAAGGGGGCGTTCGGTAGACTGAGTGATACTCACGACGTAGTACTTGTAGAAGGGGCGGGCGGGCTACTCGTCCCGATCACTGAAACTTATACGATGGCAGATCTTGCGCGCGACCTGGGTTTATCCCTCATAGTGGTTACGCGCCCGGATCTCGGAACCTTAAACCATACGGCCTTAACTGTGGAATCTGCAAAATCCAGAAGTCTCCCTGTGCTCGGGATAGTTATCAACAATATTCCTTCAGAACCCAACCTAGCGGAAAGAAGCAACCCGACATATCTAAGCCATATGACAGGGCTCCCTATACTCGGAGTCCTGAAAAACGATCCAGCTATATCTGTAGAGCGAGGCGACATCGGTAACCTGAGAGAGAACGCCGGACTTGGTTTATCTCAAGCCCTGGGGGGAGTATTTGATGCGAATGATTTCCTGTCACGCTTGAAATAAAAGTGTGGGGGATCAATTAATCTGCACACCCTTTCGACCCTAAATATGCTCTAAATAACTCTTGACTCCAAACACGGTGTCTGAGGTTCTCGGAGGATGGAATATTACCATTCTTAGTAGCGAAGAGAAGAGGTTTCCCACTCCGTACTTACTTAGCTTTATTATGTCATAGTATGTGATACGGTAGATTTAACCTCATTCCAGATAACATAATAGCCCTTATTTTACAGCCTCTTTTGAATGCCTCCCTTCAAAATCTTGACAGAATTTCTTGGTATGATATAAATACTAGGCGTTTTTGAGGGTTTAGGCTTAAACCCTCAAAAACGCCGCACTTCAAAGACTTAGTAATTTTAAGTAATAAGGGTATAGCTAAGGAAATAGGATGAGGAAAAGGATAAAAACACTTTCACTGCCCGCGCTTGTTGTGTTCGTTCTGGTGGGTTTTTATTTGTATAACGCTGAAAGCAGTGACCAAGGACCTACCCAGCCGGTAAGATTCAGCCATAAGATTCATGCCACCGATGACCAGATTCCATGTCAATACTGCCATAGCTATGTCGAGGTGTCACCCAATCCTGGCATTCCATCAGTTAAAAAGTGCATGGGCTGCCACTCTCAGATCGCAGGGCGCGATGTCGATTATGATTTCGACGGCACTACTATTAATATTAAGAATGAAATAGCCAAGGTCAGGGAGTACTGGAACAACAAAGAGCCCATACCTTGGATAAAAGTCAACTCACAGCCCGGGTACGTGCATTTTACTCACAAGAGACACATACAGCGCGGTTTCGAGTGCGCTCAGTGTCACGGAGACGTAGCCCAGATGAATCAGGTTCACAAAGTTTACAGGCTGAATATGGGTTTCTGCATAGAGTGCCATACCCAAAACGCAAAGGATGAAGCCGAGCTGGCGCATTTAAAGGACTGTTTGACTTGCCATTATTAATCGGAGGAGTAGATGTCTCAAGATAAGAAGGGCGGATTAAAAAGAAGGGATTTTCTGAAAATAATAGGCGTAGCCGGCGGCACTGCCGCCGTAATGGGCGCGTGCTCTGAGCCTGTTGAGCAGATAATACCCTACGTTATACCCCCTGAAGGCATCATTCCCGGGCTGCCCAACTACTACTCGAGTACCTGTAGAGAATGCCCCACCGGATGCGGAATAGTAGTAAAGAACCGTGAAGGCAGGGCTATAAAGATTGAAGGAAATCCGAAAAACCCCATCAGCGCCGGTCGTAGCTGCGCCATGGGTCAAGCCTCGCTCCAAGGTCTGTACAACCCCGACCGTATTCGTTCCCCGCTCCTTAAAAACGATAACGGCAGAATGCAGCCTATGGGCTGGGAAGGCATCGAGAAAACTCTTAGCGAAAAGATAGTTAAAGCGCGCAAGAACGCGGAGAGCGGGAATATAGTTTTTCTGACTAGCAATATATCCGGTACTTTCGGAACCCTCGTTGAGGATTGGGTGAGTGTTCTCGGAGGCGCCCACATACAGTACGAAACATTTACCTACGAGCCTCTCAAGGAAGCAAACAAGATTTCTTTCGGAATTGAAAAAATACCTACGTACAATATAGATAAAACGGATTATCTGCTCTCGTTTGGCGCGGACTTCCTGGAAACCTGGCTATCGGCGACCGAGTACACGAAAATGTTCTCCGATATGCACTCTGTAAAGGATAAATCGGTAGGGAAATTCGTTTACGTCGATCCGAGAGCCTCACTCACGGGCACAAATGCCGATCAGTGGGTATCGGTCAAACCCGGGACAGAAGGAGTGTTAGCGCTCGGAATAGCGAGCGTAATAGTAAATGAAGGACTCTCCTCAAACTCAGCAGGTGGCCTGCGCGGGCTTCTCAGTAATTATTCGCCCCAGAAAGTATCTTCTATTACGGACGTAGCGGTAGATACGATAATTCAGATTGCAAAGGAATTTGCGGGCGCCGGATCAAGCCTGGCAATAGGGGGCGGCGTAGCGGGTTCCGGTACCAATGCGACCCAAACCCTGGTAGCGATAAATATTCTGAACTACATAGCCGGTAACATAGGCGATACCATAGATTTTGGCGATACGCTTTCCATATCCGACGTAAATTCATTTCAGGACATTTCCTCCCTCATCGGTTCCATGGAGAGCGGACAGGTTGACCTCATATTCATTCACGGTGTAAACCCGGTTTTCACACTCCCTAAGTCCATGAAATTCAAAGAGGCGCTTGAAAAAGTAGAATGTGTCGTAAGCTTCTCGAGCTTTATGGACGAGACAACGGAGCTTTCAGACCTGGTGCTCCCCGACAATACGTCTCTTGAGAGCTGGGGGGATTATTTCCCGAGGGAATCTGTTAAGGGGCTTGTACAGCCTATCATGACCCCCGTTTTCAACACAAAGAGCACGGGAGACGTGCTTCTCTCAATAAGCGGTCAGGTAGAGGAGCTAAACGGCAGATACATACAGAGTACTTTCTACGATTACTTACGGGATGCATGGAAGGGTATTTTACCTCCTGGCGACTTCGATAAAGAGTGGAATAAAGCGCTTGAGGACGGCGGCTACTATGAAGAGCCTCCAGCGGTTGTTGTATCCCTTTCTTCCGGGGCTGCCGGTATTGCGTTCACGGAAGCGGAGTTTCAGGGCGAAGGCGAATACTACTTCGTGGCGTACCCATCTTATAAGTACTACGACGGAAGAGGCGCCAACAAGCCGTGGCTTCAGGAGCTTCCTGATGCAATTACGACGGGCGTATGGGATTCCTGGGTTGAGGTACATCCCGACACAGCTAAAAAACTCGGGATAAAGCTAGGAGACTTCGTATCCATCGAGTCGCCCGAGGGCACCATAGATACACAGGCGTATGTTTACGAAGGTATAAGACCCGATACACTCGCTGTGATGATAGGGCAGGGCCACACTTCATACGGAAGGTATGCGAAAGACAGGGGCGTTAACCCGCTTGATATTCTCCCTGTCTCTACCGACGCTCTATCCGGCGGTTTCGCGTGGTTGGCCGTAAAGGTAAACGCTTCTAAAACAGGTAAGCACGCACAATTCGTACAAACGCAATATACGACTGATCAGCACGACAGAATTATCGCCGAATCGGTCGCGCTGAGCGAGCTTGAGAAAGGTCTTCATCGTGAGGGGCATCCCGAGCCTGATTTCTATCCCCCGAGGGAGTACCACACATACCGCTGGGGAATGGCGATCGATCTTCAGAAGTGCGTCGGCTGCGGCTCATGCGTTACGGCATGTTATGCAGAGAATAATATAGCCTTCGTTGGCAAGGATCTGGTCGCCAAGAGGCGCGATATGGCGTGGATTCGTATTGAAAGATACTTTGAGAAAACAAACGACGACGCCGGGTTCAGGACAATGTATCTCCCTATGCTGTGTCAGCAGTGCGGAAACGCTCCATGCGAGCCCGTGTGTCCTGTTTTTGCCACCTACCATAACCCCGAAGGGCTTAACGGTATGGTTTACAACAGATGCGTGGGGACCAGGTACTGCTCCAATAACTGCACCTATAAAGTAAGGAAATTTAACTGGTTTACGTATAAGTTCCCCGAGCCCCTGAACTGGCAGCTCAATCCGGATGTAACTGTGCGCTCGAAGGGCGTAATGGAAAAATGCACTTTCTGCGTGCAGAGGATAAACCACGCGAAGGACCTGGCCAGGGACGACGGCAGGGACGTTAGCGACGGCGAGTTTAAAGTCGCTTGCGAGCAGGCCTGTCCAGCCGATGCAATAGTATTCGGCAACCTGAAGGACCATGGAAGCAAAGCGTCAAAACTCTCACACGACGACAGGGGTTACAAGGCACTTGAGATTATTAACACTCAGCCTGCGATTACATATCTAAAAAAAGTGGTACAGGATAAGGCTTAATGAGCGAGCAATCAACTTTAACCTACGCAAGAGTAAATGAAGATGTTATAAAAATGCTTGACAAGCCTACTGTAAAGTGGCTTGCGCTTTTTATACCTACGCTTGGCTTCGTAGGGTTTGGTCTCTTTTGTTTCCTTCACCAGGTCTACACGGGTCTCGGCGTAGCCGGTTACAGACACCCGGTATTCTGGGGCGTCTACATTACAGACTTTGTTTTCTGGGTTGGTATAGCGCACTCGGGGACACTGATTTCCGCAATACTATTTTTATTCCGCGCCAATTTCCGAATGTCGATATACAGGATCGCCGAGGCTATGACGGTATTTGCCGTTCTAACGGCAGGACTCTTTCCGATTATTCACTTAGGCCGCCCATGGAATTTCTATTGGCTCTTCCCATACCCTAACCAAAGGGAGCTATGGGTAAACTTTAAGTCCCCGCTCCTTTGGGACGTGTTTGCCGTAAGCACGTATTTAACAGTAAGCTCATTGTTTTTCTTCGTAGGTATGATCCCCGATATAGCGGCCATAAGGGACAGGGTTAAAGAGGTGCCCCGCAAGATCGCCTACTCGGTGCTCTCTCTGGGCTGGAAGGGCTCTAACTGGGAATGGCTCCACTATACGAGGGCGTATCTGTTTTTTGCAGCCTTCGCCACACCTCTTGTACTTTCGGTGCACAGTGTCGTGTCCTGGGATTTTGCCATGTCCAACCTTCCGGGGTGGCATACGACAATATTTGCGCCTTATTTTGTTGCGGGCGCCATATTTTCCGGGCTCGGAATGGTAATCACTCTGACAGTGCCGATAAGAAAGATCTTTCACTTAGAGAGCTATATAACTCTGGATAACTACGACGGCATGGCCAAGCTCATAATCCTTACGTCATCAATTGTCGGCTATGCGTACGGGGTCGAATTCTTTCTGGCCTGGTACAGCGGAAGCCCCTATGAGTGGGGCCAGTTCTACTACAGGGCTACAGGGCAGTACGCTATCTTTTATTGGATAATGGTTGTCTGTAACGTAATCATACCTATTCCGCTCTGGTTTAAAGCGGTGCGGAGAAACATTAAGGTGCTTTTTATCATTTCTATTTTTATCAACATCGGCATGTGGTTCGAGAGGTTCAATATTATCGTTATTTCCCTCTCGGAGGGTTTTGACCCCGCAGCCTGGGGAATATATATGCCTTCATGGGTCGAGATCGGGATCACGGTCGGCAGCTTCGCATGGTTCTTCATGTTCTTCCTTATATTTATCAAGACGCTGCCCGCTGTGTCGATTGCCGAGATGAAAGAGATATTGCCCATGCCTAACAAAGGCATCAAAGGAGACCATTCCGGCTGAACGATCGCCGGAGGCTAAAGCATAATGAAAGACAATCAAGGCGTTTTAGGAATTTTCTCATATGTTGATGTGACCGTTGAAACGGTTAAGAAGCTAAAGCGCGCTGGCTTCTTTAAGCTTCGCGTGTTTTCGCCTTTTCCCAATCACGAAATCGAAGACGTGATGGACGAGCCCGAGAGTATCGTGCGTTTCTTTACCCTTTTCGGTGCTATGCTGGGTGCGGCGTGCGGGGTAGGTTTTACGGTGCTGACTTCGAGCGCCTGGCCGATATCAGTAAGCGCAAAGCCTATTGTATCTTTACCGCCGTATATAGTTATTATATTCGAGCTTACGATCTTAATCGGGGCCCTTTCCACTCTTTTGGGGCTTTTGATAAACTCGAGGCTCAGGCGAAACGCGCCCAAAAGCATGTACGATCCCAGGTTCTCAGAGGATAAGTTCGGCGTTATGGTTACATGCGATAAAGAGAGTGTAGGAGAAGTGGAAAACATACTAAGCTCCCAGGGGGCTGAGGAGATAAAGTTTGACGAAGTCTGAGCGGTCTTACCCGGGTGTCATAGGGTAAAACGGACATATTAGGTCAAACAGGATTGTTTCTTATGAATAAGAAATTTTATTTTCTACTAATTGCGGTATTTTGCTTAAGCGGCGGTATAGGAGCGCATGCTTTCCCTTGGAATTTCGATATGTGGATTCAGCCCTCCATCCTTCCGTATGAAGAGCCGGTTGCATATCCCCAGCTCTCCGTTTCAACGGACGGTCTCAGGATCAAACCGCTGCCGAGAGAAGATTTCGAAAACATCGTGCGTAACCCGGTTCCAGCGACCGAGGAATCCCTGGCGCACGGTGAAAAGACTTTCCAGACGTTCTGTTTTGTCTGCCACGGTCCGGAAGGAAAGGGCGACGGACCTGTTATAAAAAGAGGTTTTTATCCTCTTAACCTCACAGGCCCGGGAGTAATAGCCAGGACCGACGGTTATATATACGCCTACATACGCTACGGCGGCAAGGTGATGATGCCGAGCTACCGTGAAAACATAAGCTCTAAGAGCGCATGGGATGTTGTGAACTATGTAAGGAAGCTTCAGGGCAGCCCCGAGCCTCCGCCTGAAACGACGACTCAAGATACGGGAACGACTGAGACGACCGAAATGACCAAACCACCAGACGAGCCTGATGCAGCTCAGGAAGACAATACAGCTGAGGAGAGTACCAAGTAATATGGATGAGCAAATAAGAGACGATATATTAGCTAAAAGATCCCTGATACCTTCTTCGGCTATCTATGTATTTTTAATCATAGGCATAATAGGTTTTGGGGCATTCGTTGTTCAGGCTCTGGGGTCTGATCCGAACGCAGCCTGGCAGATATTCCTCGTGAATTTTCTCTTCTGGACTGGACTGGCTCAGGGGGGGATTGTGTTCTCATGCATACTGCGTATAACTGACGCCCGCTGGGCGAGGCCGCTGCTCAGGGTCAGCGAAGGCCTGGGCGCATTTACCCCGCTTGCCCTGATATTACTCCTTGTCGTATTTCTGGGCAGGGATTACATACTCCCCTACGCTACAGAGCAGTACCAACATCCAAAAGACGTGTGGCTTAATATGACTTTTGTATTTTTGCGCAATGTAGTGGGCTATACGATACTCCTTATCGTAAGCATGTTCTATCTCTACTATTCACTCCGCCAAGACCTGGGTGGAGTAGGCGATAAGCTCACGGGTATATCGGCGTGGATAGCCTCTGGTTGGAAGGGAGAAGAAGAGAGAAGCGGTATCTGGGCTAAGCTTAGAAAATTCGCCCCCGCAGTACTCATACTCTATGCGGCAGTGTTCAGCTTTTTCGCCTGGGACTTTATGATGTCGCTCGACCCTCACTGGTTCAGCACTCTCTTTGGTCCTTATTATTTCATGGGCAGCTTCATAGCCGCGCTCGCTACCACTATAATTCTTTCCGTACTCCTTAAAAAAAGACTCGATCTTGAGGATTATCTGGACGACAAAAAATACCACGACATCGGCAAAATGCTCCAGGGTTTTTCCCTCTTCTGGGTTTATCTTTTCTTCTCTCAGCTTCTGCCCATATGGTATGCGAACATGCCCGAAGAAACAGGGTTTGTTATTACTCGTGTAAAAGACGAGCCCTTCCGCTCTCTATCCTGGGTGGTGCTCACTGGCTGCTTTATATTCCCGTTCGCCGCGCTGATGCCGAGGACCAATAAGATTGTAAAACCGATACTCGTTTTTATTGCCGCCGTTTCCATCACAGGATTCTGGCTTGATAAATACGTTTTAGTTATCCCATCGCTTTCAGACTCGATAAACATAGGAATAATACAGATACTGATAACGCTTGGCTTCCTGGGTACTTTTGTTTTTATGTTCCTCCTATTTATGAGGGCGTTCCCTTCAATTCCGGTGGGAGACCCGTTCTTCGGCGGTAAGTCATCGGGGAGACATCCACCAAATGAGATAGATATGATCTAAAGCGTTGTTGGAATGAATAAGTGTTATAATAAGGCGTAAGGAGTTAAATATGAATGAGCAGCATTTGGAAAAAATTACTCAAATTGTCGTAGTCTCTCTTTGCATGGGTGTTGCGAGCTTCATAGGGCTCATTGCAGCCGTTGCGCTCTTCGGCCCGCAGCTTGCTCCTCTTATGAACAAGCTCCCCTGGTAGTTCTTGTTTATAGAGAAGCTCAGTTATTGACTTTATCCGTTATCCATCCTTATATTGATATTGCCAAATCCCATATTCC
>Ga0114931_10005406_pt1 | contig 15781 bp, 11 predicted proteins | sample 2SBtaG_FD_89579 | JGI IMG/M metagenome (GOLD analysis project Ga0114931, IMG submission 89579) | Deep subsurface microbial communities from Kolumbo volcano to uncover new lineages of life (NeLLi) - 2SBTROV14_V59a metaG | ecosystem: Environmental > Aquatic > Marine > Volcanic | place: Kolumbo...
AAAAAAGGCGGCCGAAGCCGCCTTTTCCTGTTTACTGCAGCCGGCTAGTTTACTGACGGGTCAAGCTCGCCACTCTCATAGCGCTTGTACATATCTTCCAGGTTGATGGCCTGAATCTTGGATGCCTGACCTGCCGTACCAAATGCTTCATAGCGTGACTTGCAGATATCACGCATGCCATCGGTTGCAGCACGCAGGTACTTGCGCGGGTCAAAGTTGGCAGGATTATCATGCAAGTGCTTGCGGATAGCACCGGTAGAGGCCATACGCAGATCCGTATCAATATTAACCTTGCGAACACCGTTCTTGATGCCTTCCTGGATCTCCTCGACCGGCACACCGTAGGTCTCGCCCATATCGCCACCATTTTCATTAATGATAGCGAGCCAGTCCTGGGGCACGGATGAAGATCCGTGCATAACAAGATGCGTATCGGGAATACGAGCATGAATCTCCTTGATACGATCTATCGCAAGGATGTCACCGGTCGGAGGCCGTGTAAACTTGTAGGCACCGTGACTGGTACTGATGGCTATTGCAAGGGCATCGCACCTGGTGTCTTCCACGAATCGGGCAGCCTCTTCAGGATCGGTCAGCAACTGATCGTGTGACAGCACACCATCTGCGCCGGAACCATCTTCCTCGCCGGCCATGCCCGTTTCCAGGGAACCCAGACAACCCAGCTCGCCTTCGACAGAGACACCACAGGCATGCGCCATGGCAACGGTCTTGCTGGTGACATCGACATTGTATTCGTAGCTCATCGGGGTCTTCATGTCCGCGCCCAGCGAGCCGTCCATCATCACGGAACTAAAACCCAGCTGGATGGAACGCTGGCAAACAGACGGAGATGCACCATGATCCTGATGAACACAAACAGGGATATGTGGCCATTGCTCGACGGCAGCCTGAATCAGGTGCCGCAGAAACGGGGCACCGGCATAGCCACGTGCCCCGGCGGATGCCTGGCAAATAACCGGGCTGTCGGTTTCGTCAGCTGCCTCCATAATGGCATGCATCTGTTCCATGTTGTTGACATTGTAGGCCGGCACACCATAGCCATGTTCGGCAGCGTGATCCAGCAGTTGGCGTAAAGATATAATGGCCATTTTGTTCTCCTAAATTCTACAGGTTAGTCGTTTACTGCTTGTTACAAACAGGCTGTTACATACTTGCAGGCAGCTTGAGCTGCCGCGAGCTGCGCCGGGTGCACGCACTATGTAAAATAATCTACTGCTCCATGATTTCATGCTCGCCCACGCGAATAATTTTCATGGCATTGGTTCCTCCGTGAACGCCCATCAGGTCGCCCTTGGTAATAATTACCAGGTCACCGTCACGCACAGCACCACGCCGCATCAACTCGTCAATGGCTTCCTTGTTGACTGTAGCATGATCAGGCGTCGTCACATCAAAACTGACCGGGTAAACACCACGATACAGCGTCACCTTGCGACGCGTCTCGACATGGCGTGTCATGGCGAATATCGGTATCCCCGAACTTATACGGGACATCCACAGAGCCGTTGCACCAGACTCTGTTAATGCCGCAATCGCCTTTACACCAAGACTGTTGGCAGTGTACATAGCCGCCTTGGCGATTGCCTCGTCAGCCGCTTCAAAACGTATATTTATGCGTCGTTCTGCAGCATTGCTGCTGCGCTGGCGCTCGGCACCGGCGCAGATTCTGTCCATTGCCTCAATTACTTTTGCAGGATACTGCCCGGCGGCAGTTTCAGCTGACAACATTACCGCATCGGTACCATCGATTACCGCGTTGGCGACATCAAACACTTCTGCGCGCGTCGGTATTGGATTTTCTATCATGGACTGCATCATCTGGGTTGCCGTAATCACAACACGATCAAGTGAACGCGCGATCTTGATGATGCGTTTCTGCACGGCGGGCAGCTCGGCATCCCCGATCTCTACCCCCAGGTCACCGCGAGCGATCATAACAACGTCCGCGGCTTCTATAATTTCTTCGAGCGCATCAAGCGCCTCGGCACGTTCTATTTTTGCAACAATCCCGCCATGTCCGCCGGCTGCACGTAACAGCTCCCGGGCCTCATGAATATCGTCAGCAGAACGCGGGAAGGATATCGCCACATAGTCAGCACCCATGCCCGCTGCAATCTTGATATCCTCACGATCCTTCCCGGTCAGTGCAGCGGCAGAAAGACCACCGCCTTGCCGGTTAATGCCCTTGCTATTGGTTAGCCGTCCACCAACGACCACACGACACCTGACTTCCGAACCTGCAACTTCTTCGACCCACAGCACCAGCAAACCGTCGTCGAGCAGCAGGGTGTCGCCACGTGACACGTCATCATGCAGCGTCTTGTAAGTAACGCCTACACGCTCGCGTGTACCGGCACCGGGATCCAGTTGCGAGTCAAGAATGAAGTGATCGTCCTTTTCAAGATGAATCATGCCTTCCTTGAAACGTTGGATACGAATTTTCGGGCCCTGCAAATCTGCCAGCACGCCAACCTGGTGGCCATGGGCACGTGCGCGATTACGTACACTCTCGGCACGTTTGATATGGTCTTCGTGGGTTCCATGCGAAAAATTCACCCTGACAACATCCATACCCGCCTGGATCATCTCATCCAGTATATGCTTCCCGTCAGTCGCCGGACCCAGGGTTGCTACTATTTTAGTTCGTCTTGGCATGGTGTCAGTTTATATTTTCCCGGCTTGCCGCAGATAATATCGTACTAGCTTGAGCGCTCTTCCAGCATGGCAACTGCAGGCAGTTTCTTGCCTTCAAGAAATTCAAGAAAGGCACCACCACCGGTAGAAATATAGGACACCTTGTCGGCAATATCGTATTTATCGACAGCCGCGAGCGTGTCACCGCCACCAGCTATGGAAAATGCTGCTGAATCCGCAATCGCCAGACCCAGTATTCGGGTACCCTCGCCGAACTGGTCAAACTCAAATACACCAACCGGCCCGTTCCAGACAACGGTACCTGCCGTTTTCATCATGCCGGCAAACCGTGCTGAGGTCTCGGGACCTATATCAAATATCATGTCATCGTCTGCAACATCCTCGACCTTTTTGACGACCGCCTCAGCAGACTCGGAGAACTCCTTGCCCACTACAACATCGGTCGGCACCGGAATCTCGCCGCCCTTGGCACGCGCTGCCTCCATTAACCGCCGGGCCTCGGGTACAAGGTCCTCTTCGACCAGTGACTTGCCGACGTTGTAGCCACTGGCAGCAATAAACGTGTTGGCAATACCTCCACCCGGGATCAATTGATCAACCACACTGGAAAGCGCCTCCAGCACCGTCAGCTTGGTAGAAACCTTGGAACCACCAACGATCGCAGCCATCGGCCGTTGCGGATTGTCGAGCGCCTTGCCCAGCGCCTCCAGTTCGCCCGCGAGCAGCGGACCGGCACAGGCCGCAGGAGCATACTCACCGGCGCCATGCGTAGAGGCCTGGGCACGGTGCGCCGTACCAAAGGCATCCATGACATAAATATCACACAGCGCTGCATACTGCCGGGACAGTGGCTCCTCATTTTTCTTTTCGCCCTTGTTGAAGCGAACATTCTCCAGCAACACGACATCGCCGTCATTGAGACCCGGCGTATTATCCAGATAGTCATCTACCAGCCGGACTTCCTTGCCCAGCAAACCGGACAAATGTTCGGCTACGGGACGCAGTGAAAACTCCTCTGCATACTCACCCTCGGTTGGACGACCCAGGTGCGACATCAGCATGACACGAGCGCCGGCCTTTACAGCTAATTCTATGGTGGGCAGACTGGCGCGGATACGCTTGTCACTGGTGACCTTGCCATCCTTGATCGGCACATTCAGATCCTGGCGAATCAGCAGGCGTTTTCCGGACAGATCAAGATCGGTCATCTTGAGTACAGACATGGACGACTCCAAATTGTATTTGTTAGTGCTGTAAAACAGTCATTCTGTGCGCAAGTTCTGCCGGCCGCGAAACAGTCGCGACCAGCAGGAGATATCACGTTACTTTGCGATATGCTGAACAAAGCGCATCATGTTGCAGGTGTAGCCGTATTCATTGTCATACCACGACACCAGCTTCACAAATGTACCGTCAAGCGCAATACCGGCCCCGGCGTCAAAGATGGATGACTGGCTGATACCGCGGAAGTCCGTGGAAACAACCTTGCTGTCGGTATAACCCAGCGTGCCCTTCATGGAACCTTCGGAGGCCTTCTTCATGGCAGCACAGATATCCTCGTAAGAGGCATCCTTGTCCAGCTCGACAGTCAGGTCAACCACAGAGACATCGGAAGTCGGAACGCGAAACGCCATACCCGTCAGCTTGCCATTCAGTTCTGGCAGCACCACGCCCACGGCCTTGGCAGCACCGGTGGATGACGGAATGATATTCTCGAGAATACCGCGTCCACCACGCCAGTCTTTCTGGGAGGGACCGTCGACAGTCTTCTGTGTGGCTGTTGCCGCGTGAACCGTAGTCATCAAACCACGTTTCAGGCCCCAGTTATCATTCAGTACCTTGGCAATCGGTGCCAGGCAGTTGGTTGTGCAGGACGCAGCAGACACGATTGCCTGTCCGGCATAGGTTTCGTGGTTAACACCGTAAACAAACATCGGCGTACCATCCTTGGACGGGGCACTCTGTACAACCTTTTTGGCACCCGCATCAATGTGCTTCTGGCAACTTTCTTCGGTCAGGAAAAAACCGGTTGAATCAATAACGATATCGGCGCCGACCTCGTTCCATTTCAGGTCTGCAGGATCACGTTCGGCAGTCAGGCGAATCTTTCTGCCATCAACAATCAGGTTGTTGGCATCGGAAGTTACCTCACCGGCAAAGCGGCCATGTACAGAGTCATACTTGAGCATGTAGGCCAGGTAATCCGCATCCAGCAGATCGTTAATACCGACAATCTCGATATCGCTGAAATCATTCGCTACGGCACGGAATACCATGCGGCCAATACGGCCAAAGCCATTAATACCGACTTTAATCGTCATCATTATTCTCCTAACAGTTTAATAAATTATTTAATTCCACCCGCCCTGTACGGGCGAACCATTGATCCCATGGAATCTAGCTGACGCTGTTGACTGCCTTGACGACGTTATCCACGGTGAAGCCAAAGAAATCAAACAGCTCACCTGCCGGTGCCGACTCGCCGAAGCGGTCAATTCCGACCACAGCGCCGTTCAGGCCAACATACTTGTACCAGCCCTCGGTGACCGCAGCCTCGACTGCAACGCGTGCCGTTACACTGGCCGGTAACACAGACTCCTTATAGGCATCATCCTGACTGTCGAATACCGTGGTTGAGGGCATGGATACCACGCGCACCTGCTTGCCGGCGGCCTGCCCGGCAGCACCCATGGCCAGGGCGACCTCGGAACCGGTTGCAATAATGATGACGTCAGGTGTGCCGTCACAATCCTTAAGGATATAACCACCCTTGCGTATCGCAGCAATCTGCCCGGTATCGCGCTGCTGGTGCGGCAGTCCCTGGCGCGAGAAAATCAGGCAGGACGGACCATCCTGCTTCTCGATAGCGGCCTGCCAGGCAACAGCACTTTCAACGGCATCACAGGGGCGCCAGACACTCATGCCCGGAATCATGCGCAGCGTGTGAATCTGCTCCACTGCCTGGTGTGTCGGGCCATCCTCACCCAGACCTATCGAGTCATGCGTATAAACGAATATGCTCTGTATCTTCATCAGCGCTGACATACGCAGGGCATTACGCGCATACTCGGAGAACATAAGGAAGGTCGCGCCGAAAGGAATGAAACCACCGTGCAGCGAAATTCCATTCATAATGGCCGACATGCCGAACTCACGAACACCGTAATTTATGTAGTTGCTTGCAGGCGTATCCGCACGCATAGGCTTGTGGCCGGACCACTCGGTCAGGTTGGAACACCCCAGATCCGCAGAGCCACCGAAAATCTCCGGTAACAACGGGGCATAACCTTCAATTGATTTCAGGGACGCCTGGCGCGTGGCAATAGACTCGGCCTTGCCGTCAACCGACTTGACGAATTCAGCAGCCTTTGCCGCCCAGTCAGACGGCAACTTGCCCGCCATACGACGTTCATACTCGGCAGCCAGCCCGGGATGATCGGCCTTGTAGCCGGCGAACTTGTCGCTCCATTCAGCCTCGGCTCGCACACCCTTGTTTTTTGCATCCCAGCCTTCGTATATGTCTTCGGGTATAACGAACGGGGCATACTCCCAGCCCAGCTCCTTGCGTGTCAGCGCAACTTCGTCATCACCCAGCGGCGCACCGTGCGAGCCGTGCGTGCCTGCCTTGTTCGGAGAACCGTAACCGATAGTGGTCTTGCAGCAAATCATCGTTGGTTTATCGGTGACTTCCTTCGCCTCGACTATGGCACGCTCGATGGCGTCCGGGTTGTGGCCGTCAACACCGGCAACCACATGCCAGCCATAGGCCTCGAAACGCTTCGGCGTGTCATCCGTGAACCAGCCATCGACATGACCATCAATGGAGATACCGTTGTTATCCCAGAAGGCGACCAGCTTGCCCAGTCCCAGCGTTCCTGCCAGGGAACAGGCTTCATGAGAAATGCCTTCCATGAGACAGCCATCACCCAGAAACACATAGGTAAAGTGATCAACGATGTCGTGACCGTCGCGATTGAACTCTGCCGCCAGCGAGCGTTCTGCAATCGCCATGCCCACAGCATTGGTAATGCCCTGCCCCAGGGGGCCGGTTGTCGTTTCAACACCCGGCGCATAACCGTATTCGGGGTGGCCCGGCGTCTTTGAGTGCAGCTGGCGAAAGTTTTTCAGGTCATCGATTGACAGGTCGTAACCGGTCAGGTGCAACAGTGAATAGATCAGCATCGAGCCATGTCCGTTTGACAGAACAAAACGGTCGCGATCGGTCCAGTGCGGATTCGTCGGGTTATGTTTTAGATGATCATTCCACAAGACTTCGGCGATATCCGCCATACCCATGGGTGCCCCCGGGTGGCCGGAATTTGCCTTTTGTACGGCATCCATACTGAGCGCACGGATGGCGTTAGCGAGTTCTTTCCGCTGAGCCATGTTGTTCTCCTGTTCTAATATTGAATTCTGTAAAAGTTTTTGCCGCACAAGCCAGTGCAGGCGCATCGAATGCCCGCACGATGAGTCAGCATGCATACCGTGTTGCGGCGACAAAAAAAGCCTCCAGCGCCGCTTCATCAGCACCGAGGCATGCAACTACATCGAAAATGTGTACAGCGCCAGACGAACTATGTGCCTGCCCGACAGGCCTGCTTTACCCATGCTAAAGGCGCGCTATTTTCCACTAGTTTGTCCCATACAGCAATAGCGCGGATGGGAGTGGGTCGCCGTCACCATATCAGCGATTTATTACTGCATAACAACTACTTATAAAGTAAAGCCGGTATAAATCAGGTCGACTCGCGCCACTTTATCGAACAACCGATGGACGGCACCTGTCCGGCCGGCCCCTGCCCGGTCTCCGCAACCAGACGCATGGCCTCGAACAGCTCACGCGGGGTATCGCTTGCGGCGACCTGTGTGTTGCTGGCATCCAGCCGCCCTCGGTACTGCAGCGTCAACTCACTGTTATAGCCGAAGAAATCCGGAGTGCAGATAGCACCGTATGCCCTCGCCACGTCCTGCGAAGCGTCGACCAGGTAGGGAAATGGAAAATCATGGCTACGTGCAACGGCTTGCATATTCTCGAAACTGTCTTCCTTATACAGGGCAGGATCATTGGGCATGATGGCGACGCTGTTGACCCCCAACACGCGCAATTCTCGCGTGTCACGAACCAGGCGATCCAGAATGGCCTTCACATACGGGCAGTGATTGCAGATAAACATCACCAGCAGACCCCGCGGCCCCCGGCAGGATTCCAGCGTCCATTGCTGCTGATCGACGCCGGGCAGCGAGAAATCAATGGCTGGCATGCCAAACTCGCACACCGGGGTTTCCAGACTGACCATGCGGTATCCCTCTTCACGAAAACGGCCGTGCATGTTAACAGGGAAATGATTAGGTAGTGAAAACATCCGGATCGTCAGGTACACTCAGTGGTTTGACTGACACGTAATAAAATATTTATGCCTGAAAATCATATATTTACATCAGAGTCTGTATCCGAAGGCCATCCCGACAAGGTTGCTGACCAGATATCCGATGCCGTGCTCGATGCGATCATTGAACAGGACACCCATGCACGCGTGGCCGTCGAGACAATGGTCAAGACCGGCATGGTCATCATTGCCGGCGAGGTCACCACCTCCGCCTGGGTCGATCTGGAAAACATCGTGCGCCAGACCGTGCGTGATATTGGCTATAACAGCTCCGAGATCGGTTTTGACTGGGAATCCTGTGCCGTAATGAATGCCATCGGCAAACAATCGCCTGACATCGCCATGGGCGTCGATGAAAGCGATGATCACGAGCAGGGCGCCGGCGACCAGGGCCTGATGTTTGGCTACGCTACCAGCGAAACCGATGTACTGATGCCCGCACCGATCACCTACTCACATCGCCTGGTAAAGCGCCAGTCCGAAGTGCGTAAAAATGGCACCCTGCCGTGGCTGCGCCCGGATGCGAAATCACAGATTACCTTTCGCTACGAAGACAACCGGCCTGTTGGTATCGATGCCGTGGTGTTATCAACCCAGCATGACCCGGATATCTCGCTTGACGCACTGCGCGAAGCCGTCATGGACGAAATCATAATGCCGGTATTGCCAGCCGAATGGCTGGACCAGTGTGCACAGGAAAATATTCACATCAATCCGACCGGCCGCTTCGTCATCGGTGGCCCGGTGGGCGATTGCGGCCTGACCGGTCGCAAGATCATCGTCGATACCTACGGTGGTATGGCGCGTCACGGTGGTGGCGCCTTCTCCGGCAAGGATCCGAGCAAGGTCGACCGCTCTGCCGCCTATGCCTCGCGCTACGTGGCGAAAAACATTGTTGCGGCCGGCCTGGCGGAGCGCTGTGAAATACAGGTCTCCTACGCCATCGGTGTCGCCGAACCAACCTCCATCAGTGTGAACACCTTCGGCACCGGCCTGGTCGAGGAAGGCCGTCTGGTCGAACTGATACGCGAGCATTTTGATTTGCGCCCGCGTGGACTGGTTGCCATGCTGGATCTGCTGAAACCCGGTTACAGGGCCACAGCTGCCTATGGCCATTTCGGCCGTGAAGACAGCAACTTCAGCTGGGAGAAAACCGGCAAGGCGGACGACCTGCGCGCCGCTGCCGGTCTGGACAAAAAAACATACTAACTCTGGAGAGACTAAACATGACAACACAAACCGCTGAAAGTATCTCACCGGATTACAAGGTTGCCGATATCGAGCTGGCCGAATGGGGACGCAAGGAACTTGCAATCGCCGAAACCGAGATGCCCGGATTGATGTCGCTGCGCGAGAAGTACGGTACCGAAAAACCACTCAAGGGCGCACGCATCGCCGGCAGCCTGCACATGACCATCCAGACTGCAGCACTGATTGAGACCCTGACCGAACTGGGCGCCGAGGTTCGCTGGGCCTCCTGCAATATCTTTTCAACCCAGGACCATGCCGCCGCTGCGATGGCTGCACGCGATATCCCGGTGTTTGCATGGAAGGGGGAATCGCTGGACGATTACTGGCAATACACCCACAGGATCATGGAATGGCATGACGGCGGCACGCCCAACATGATCCTTGATGATGGTGGCGATGCCACCATGCTGATCATTCTGGGCACCAAGGCCGAAAAGGATCCATCTGTGCTGGATAATCCGGGCAGCGAAGAAGAGGTTGCCATGTTCGGCAGCATCAAGTCCCGCCTGGCAAAGCAACCGGGCTGGTACTCGAATATCCTGAAAAACATCCAGGGTGTCACCGAGGAAACCACTACCGGTGTACACCGCCTGTACCAGATGCATGAACGTGGCGAACTGCCCTTCCCGGCCATCAACGTCAACGACTCGGTCACCAAGAGCAAGTTTGACAACCTCTATGGCTGCCGCGAATCGCTCGTTGACGGTATCAAACGCGCCACAGACGTGATGATCGCCGGCAAGATTTCTGTTGTTATCGGCTATGGCGATGTCGGCAAGGGTTGCGCACAGTCGCTGAAAGGACTTGGCAGCACGGTGTGGATCACTGAAATAGACCCGATTTGCGCGTTACAGGCAGCAATGGAAGGTTTTCGTGTCGTGACCATGGAAGATGCCGCCGACAAGGCCGACATCTTTGTTACCACGACCGGCAACTATAATGTCATCAACCACGACCATATGGTGGCCATGAAAAACCAGTCCATTATCTGCAACATTGGACATTTTGATAACGAGATCGATATTGCCAGCATGCGGCAATATGAATGGGAAAACATCAAGCCACAGGTCGATCACATCATCTTGCCAAGTGGCAACCGGATTATTCTGCTGGCGGAGGGTCGACTGGTGAATCTGGGTTGTGCCACAGGTCATCCCAGCTTCGTTATGTCCAACAGCTTCACCAACCAGACACTGGCACAGATGGAACTGTGGGGCAGCGGTGACCAGTATGAAAACCAGGTCTATACCTTGCCTAAAAAACTCGATGAAGAAGTTGCACGCCTGCACCTGGACAAGATTGGCGCCAGTCTGACCAGGCTCTCGCAACAGCAGGCAGATTATATCGGCGTGCCGGTTGACGGGCCTTACAAGCCTGAACATTACCGCTACTAAAGCCGGCTCAGGCACGACACATGTCGCATTCTGATCCGTCCTACAGCTTCGAGTTTTTCCCGCCAAAAACCGAAGAGGGTATCAGTAAACTGGCGGCAAGCAGTCAGTTACTTGCTGCTGTTCAACCGCGTTTCTTCTCCGTAACTTTCGGCTCCGGAGGATCAACGCGCGACCGAACTTTTGAAACGGTAATCAGGCTGCAACAGCATTCCGGCATAACCACTGCACCGCACTTGTCGTGCATCAGTTCCACGCAGGAAAATATTCGCGACATGCTGGACAGCTACCAGCGACAGGGTATCAGCCATATCGTAGCACTGCGTGGCGACATGCCGTCGGGCATGGTTGAGGCCGGCGAGTTCCGCTACGCCAACGAACTGGTGTCATTCATCCGCGAGACCAGTAGCGACCATTTCCATATCGAGGTGGCTGCCTACCCCGAGTATCACCCCCAGGCCAGCAGCCCTGACCGCGATCTTGAAAATTTCAGACGCAAGGTAGATGCAGGTGCCAGCAGCGCCATCACACAGTACTTCTACAACCCGGACGCCTATTTTCGTTTTGTAGACCGCTGTCGCGGTGTCGGCATTGATATTGACATCGTACCCGGCATCATGCCCATTACCAATTATCACCAGCTGGCACGCTTTTCTGACGCCTGCGGTGCAGAGATTCCACGCTGGATTCGGAGACGTCTTGAGAGTTATGGTGAAGATCTTGAGTCTATCCGTGCCTTTGGCGAGGAGGCCGTCACCCGGCTGTGCAAACGCTTGCTGGATGAAGGCGTACCCGGCATACATTTCTACACGCTGAATCGGGCCGGGCCGACGCTCGCGATCTGGAATAACCTGGGACTGGGCACATCGAGTTAACCCTGCCCGGATAGCCTGACCAGGCATAGTTATTGCCGAAGCGATGCGCGTTACCCGACTTTACACCCCCCTGGAACTGGTCGAACACCAGTCGGTAACAATCACCGGTCAGGCAGCACATCATGTTATCCATGTATTACGCCTGGGTACAGGCTCTGCCGTGCAACTGTTTGACGGCAGGGGGACGGAGCATTGCGCCACCATCATGGCAACCGATCGATCCACGATAACACTCAGGGTTGCTGCAGCCATTACTGGCACAGCAGAACCGGAATTACGCATTACGCTGTTACAGGGAGTGGCACGCCATGATCATATGGATATCATGCTGCAGAAGGCAGTTGAGCTGGGCGTAACCGCGATTCAGCCGCTCTGGATGCAGCGCAGCCAGCATCACCTGAAGGGCAGTCGCCTGGAAAAACGTGTCCGGCACTGGCGAGGTATTATTATAAATGCCTGTGAACAGTGCGGCAGGGCGACATTGCCGGACCTGTTGCCAGCAGCAACCTTCACCAGGCGACTTGAATCATTGCATACCGACGGGACATGCCTGATGCTGGACCCTGGCAGTGACACCAGACTCAACGACATCCGTCCTGCTGATAATAATATCTACATACTGGTAGGGCCCGAGGGCGGGCTGACAAGTGACGAACTGCAGCTGGCTGGCAATACCGGGTTTACCGGCATTCGCCTGGGGCCACGCGTACTGCGCACCGAGACCGCGGCGATGGCCGCAATCACCTGCGTGCAGATGCAGTGGGGAGATCTCGGATAGTTTTCAAACAATCAGGCAACGGCCTGCAGACATTCGTCCAGCAGCCCCTGCAGGTGGCGCAGGTCAGGTATCACGGCCTCTTCACTGCCAATCTTTACAATGCACTTCAATGCATCATAGGTATCGGTCGCAACTTCGTCTGCCGTATCCTCGCCAAACTGTATCAGGCCCGGCAATCCTGCCGTAACAATAGCAAAATGTTGCAGAGGGCTTTCGTAATCAACCGAGTTTACGACCATTAACCGTGAAAACACGGGGTTCAGGGGTACCGTCAGGCCACAAACTGCCTCCAGCGAGATTACCGGTATCTCCTGCCCTCGCCACTGCACCTTACCCAGTAACCACTCAGGTACATTCTCGAGAGATTCAGGCACACGATAACTGCTGATTTCTGCGACCGCCATATTGGGCAGCAACAGGTTCATCCCGCGCAATGGAACCCACAGACTTCTCACCTTGTCCTGCGCAACATCAACATCATGAACATCTTTCGCGTTGTCTTCACTCATGCGACGGCTCCTTCTGCAGATACACCGATTATCCTGTGGATAGATTCCAGCAGATCGTTCTCCTGATAGGGCTTACCCAGATAATTATTAACACCGATCTGCGCGGCTCGTTCACGGTGCTTGTCACCGGTACGCGATGTAATCATGATGATCGGCACGTGCCTAAGGCCGGCATCGTTGCGCATATGTGTGGCCAGTTCGAAACCGTCCATTCTGGGCATTTCGATATCCAGCAGCATCATATCCGGCACGGCATCCTGTAATTGTCCGATTGCATCGACACCGTCCTTGGCCGTCAGAACCTTGTAGCCGTTCCTCTCCAGCAGGCGGGATGTAACCTTGCGTACGGTAATCGAATCGTCCACAACCATAACGACAAGCCTGGATTCCTGCTTCGCTTCAAGCGGTGTTTCCGGTAGATCTGCACGTACATTCATACGTGATATTGCAGCCATATCGAGAATCATGACAACACTGCCGTCACCTGCAATGGTTGCACCCGAGATGCAATCGACAGTACTAAACTGGGCACCTACCGGCTTTATCACGATTTCGCGGCTGCCCAGCAGCGCTTCAACATGCAGGGCTATTCGCTTCTCGCCAATGCGAACCAGCAGTACCGGAGCCTGTTCTCTGGTATCGCAGAGCTCAACGGCGCCCGTATTCAACAGGGTCGCTAGATGCTTGAGCTGATATTTATTGCCTGCATAATGGTAAATACACTCCCCGGAGCGATAACAGCTGACCAGCTCTTCATTATTGACCCTGACAACGCCTTCCACGCTGCCCAGAGGCACACAAAATGTCTCACTGCCTGCTAGTGTAATCAGTGCCTGGTTAACGGCCAGGGTATACGGCAGTCGAATAGTAAAGAGTGTTCCCTGGCCTGCTGTTGATTCAATATGCAGCGATCCACCCAGCTGTTTGACCTCGCTGTTTACCACATCCATACCGACACCGCGACCGGATATTTGTGTTACCTCGGTAGCAGTGCTGAACCCTGTTTGCAGAATAAATTGCATGACGTCACTGTCAGACAGTTTCTCATCTTCCTGAGTCAGCTTACGTTCGACAGCGCGCGCACGAATTGCCAGGGTATCAAGACCTGCACCATCGTCCTCGATACGCAAAACAATTTCAGGCCCTTCCCGGTCAAAAACGATCGTAATCGAGCCGGTCTCCTGCTTGCCCGCAGAAATACGGTCATCAGGCATTTCAATACCGTGCGCGATAGCATTGCGCAACATGTGCTCAAGCGGCGCGATAATCCGGTCAATTACAGTGCGGTCCATTTCACCATCTGCACCGACCAGATGCAGCTCGACTTTCTTACCCAGCTGACGGGCAGACTGCCGCACAATTCGCCTCAAACGCGAGGACAGGCCCGAGAATGGAATCATGCGGGTACGCATCAAGCCTTCCTGGAGATCGGTACTTACACGGGACTGCTGCAACAGCAGCGTTTCGGACTCACGTGTCGTTTCTTCCATCAAATCCTGCAGACTGCGCAAGTCACTGATACTTTCGATCAACGACCTGGAAAGCTGCTGCAAGTTTGAGTATCGATCCATTTCCAGCGGGTCGAATTCCTGATTCGTCGCTTCGCCTTCCTGCTCATAGCGGTAAAGAATCTGTGCTTCGGTTTCCATCTCAAGCTGTCGCAACTGATTGCGCAAGCGGGTAATCGTCTGGTCCAGCTCCGTCAGATTAAAACGGTAATCGGTAACCTGCTGTTCCATACGTGAGCGATAGATATTGATTTCGCCTGCATAATTAACCATATCCTCGAGCACGTTGGACTGTACCCTGACCTGTTCACCCCTGGCCTGCGACTGTTCCTTGCGCTCGTATTTCCTTGGCAACACAAGATTCTCGTTCACATGCCGCTCAATCACTGGCGTAGCCTGAGAGTCAGTTTCTGCCATCCCTTCTGCACAGGATATATCTGCCGTGTCATCCCGGGCGGAGTCAGGCGTGGCGGTATCCAGTCCGGCGTCACTGTCGGCAGATTCAACCTCGACCTCTGCGACACTCGTATCAGACAGGCTGTCATCGCCCGCGATACCACAAAGAGATTCAATCCTGATGATCAACGAATTCGCTGCAGCAGGCATCTGTCGTAACTTGACCTGCTCAAGCATCTCGGACAATTGATCATGAGATTCCTGCATTAGTACAAAAAGCTCATCGGACAACTCGGTCAGTCCATCCGAGATACGTGTCATCAGGGATTCCAGCACATGACTAAGGTCGCCAATAGCCTGGATATCCATCATACGGGCGCCGCCCTTGATGGTGTGCAGCTGACGCTGGAATTCAGTCATATAGTCCGTGTTCCCGGGCTCCTCTGACCAGCTGCGCAGCACTGACTCACTGCTATCGATTATTTCAGAAGCCTCCTCCACAAAAATTTCGTAAAGTTCGGGATCCATAGCAGAGAATTCATCATTTACGGCCTCTGCAGGGGCCTGGGCAACTTCCTGCCCGGATGATGCTGATGCAGCAGCACTATGCTTGTCTTCAGCAGCTGCGTCCTGTTCCACCTGTGCATCGCCGCTATCATCCTGCTGTTGCAGGGCGGTAGCCACTTCGTCAGTTTCTACCGGCACATCAGTGCCTGGCAACTCCTCAGCCAGCGGTGGCAAGGCACTGATTTGTTCCTGCAATTGCTGCTGCAATGCCTGATCAATTGCCAGATCAGGTAACCGATTCAGCGCCGAGAACATCTCTGCCAGGCCAGCCTCAAGCACCTGGATGACATCCTGACTTATGACCTGCCCGGCATGGTAATGCGCATCAATGTATTCATTCAGACCACCGGCCAGCTGACTGATAGAGGATATTTCTGCAGATTCTGATATACCGGATATTGTATGCAGCGCCCTGTACAGGGACTCGCTAACTTCACGAGGGC
>Ga0114931_10005407_pt1 | contig 15781 bp, 21 predicted proteins | sample 2SBtaG_FD_89579 | JGI IMG/M metagenome (GOLD analysis project Ga0114931, IMG submission 89579) | Deep subsurface microbial communities from Kolumbo volcano to uncover new lineages of life (NeLLi) - 2SBTROV14_V59a metaG | ecosystem: Environmental > Aquatic > Marine > Volcanic | place: Kolumbo...
TCAGATAGTAAATTATTTTGACCTGATAAGGTTAATTTTTGGAATATCTCTTTTACTTCTCTTTGTGTTATCATATCGCAAATATACATATATTAGCTGATATAACTAGAACTTAACTGTCAATCACTACCATTTTTTCCAGATAAGATAGAATTGGATTTTGTATCTCCAGAGAAAATTCTTTTTAATAGTCCTCAAGAAAAAATTGTCACGAAATATGTTCTGTTTAAACAGCCAAGAGTTGACCTATTTGATTCTGATTCTTCTGGGAAAAGTATTGAAGAACAGGGAATACTAATGGAGAAAAGAGCTAAAGGCTTTTTTGAGAGAAAAAAGGAGCATAAGTGTGAATATGTATATGAGCATAAAGGGGAAAAAGGAAAACTAATTATTCAAGAAGAGGAATAAGGTATCAATATTGATCGTTAACATGATTAATTGACCGCTCATCACAAAATTTTTGTTCTGAAGAGATATAATGCTAAGTTTGTTTTACAAACAAAAAATCAAACTCATGAAAAAAATGAATTATTTAGTTGCACTTGTAATGACTGCAATAATGAGTGTTACAGCAGTAGCACAAGAATTACCTAAGCCTAGTCCTGCAGCAAAAGTGGAACAGCGAATTGGTTTAACAGACGTAAGTGTTGTTTATTCAAGACCAAGCGTTAAGGGTAGAGTAATATTTGGAGATTTAGTGGCTTATGATAAAATATGGAGAACAGGCGCTAACTTAAACACATTGGTCACTTTTTCTGACGATGTAAAAGTAGAAGGACAAGCGTTAAAAGCTGGAACTTATTCTTTTTTCCTTACTCCAAGTAAAGAAGGAGACTGGAAAGTAATTTTTAATAGTGTTGTAGATGGTTGGGGAACTGGAAAATATGATGCAGCTAATGATGTGTTAACTTTAACTGCTAAACCTGTTACATTGGCTAATGTTCAAGAGTCGATGCTATTTACTTTTGAGAACTTATCTAAAACACAAGGAGAATTGCGTTTTGCATGGGATAAGGTAAGTTTGTCTTTAAAAATTGAGGTAGATGTAGATAAAAAAGTTTGGGAAAATGTAGTTAAGGCAGTTGCTGAGGTAACTGATGAGAACAAGGTTGAGGTGTATAGAAATGCTGCTAAACATGCTGCATCCACAAAGCAACGATTGGAAGAAGGATTAAAATGGATTAATGCATCTATTGAAGCAAAAGAATCTTGGTACAGCTATTGGGTAAAAGCAGATGTGCAACATGCTGCCGGAGATAATAAAGGAGCAATAGCAAGTGCTAAAAAAGCAATTGAGTTGGGTGAAGCTGACGCTAAAGAAAATGGTAAGGAGTTTGGCTACAAGGAAAGATTAGAAAAAGCAATTACTGAGTTCAAATAAATTGTTAGTTCAATAAAAAAAAGGTACTGTTTTACTTGGATTTTAAAACAGTACCTTTTTTATTTTGTAGTTGGTTTTGGTTATGCGTAAATTTCGTCAGCAGAAAAATGAAAGTTTCCTTCTATTTCAGCATTCTCATCGCTATCAGAACCGTGTACAGCATTAGCAGCAATAGATTCTGCATAAATTTTTCTAATTGTTCCTTCAGCAGCTTCCTCTGGATTTGTAGCTCCAATTAACGTTCTGAAATCTTCAACAGCATTTTCTTTTTCCAAAATAGCAGCAACAATAGGTCCTGAAGACATGTAATCTACTAATTCTCCATAAAAAGGTCTTTCTTTATGTACTTCATAAAAAGCACCCGCTTTTTCTTTAGAAAGTTGCGTGTATTTCATTGCAACGATTCTGAATCCAGCATCGTTAATCATCTTTAAAATTCCTCCAATGTAGTTTTTCTCAACTGCATCAGGTTTAATCATTGTAAAAGTTCTGTTTGTTGCCATTATATCTAAGTTTTTTATTGACTAATTTTTTCGGTGGCAAATGTAGTACAATAACATTAACTAGCTGTAAATTGTCGCTACAATTTTTCGAGAACCACCATGATTTCGAAATTCACACAAATAAACACCTTGCCAAGTACCTAAATTAAGTTGGTGGTTAGTGATGGGGATGGAGACAGAGTTGCCCACTAAGGATGATTTGATATGTGCTGGCATATCATCGTTTCCTTCTAGTGTATGTTGGTAAAATGGCTCATTTTCTTTAACGATATGATTGAAACTACTTTCAAAATCTACTAAAACAGTAGGGTCAGCATTTTCGTTAATGGTTAATCCTGCAGAGGTATGCTGAATAAATAAGTGTAATATACCTGTTTCGGGGAGTTGGTTGATGTGTTGAAGAATCTCTTTGGTGATGATATGAAATCCTCTTCGATGAGGAGTTAACGAGAATTCAGTTTGATTAATCATTACTTTTGATTTTACAATTCAACAAGATTACGAAAATTGTTAGAGAACCTACATAAAGAAATAAGATACCGCACAAGCAGGAGTGGTGGTGCTGGAGGGCAAAATGTGAACAAAGTCTCTACCAAAGTAGAATTGCTTTTTGATGTTAATAATTCAGAGCTACTTACTCAGAATCAAAAAAGGAAGATACATCAACGTTTAAAAAATAGAATATCGATAGAAGGGGTTTTGTCTTTGAGGTGTGATGAAACGAGGAGTCAGTTGAAGAATAAAGAGCTTGTTTTTCAGCGATTTATTCAATTAATTAAAGATGCATTAAAGCCTGTTAAGAAAAGAATTCCCACGAAGCCAGGTAAAGCAGCTGTTCGTAAAAGATTGTTAGCAAAGAAAAAACAATCGGATAAAAAAGAATCAAGAAAATTTCGACCTAACTAGGGGGTTACTTCTTTTTAGCAGCTTTGTTTAAATAATTAGAGAGTAACATTCCTCCCGTAAAATGAAAAGAGTTACTAGTTGTTTTTCCTTCTCCTTTATAAATCTTGTTGTCTACGAAGTCAAGTATAATAGGTTGAACGTGATATGATACGTTTGTGGATGATTTAGGAGCCTTTCCTTGTTCAAATTTCACTTTTTTATTCTCATTTCCACTTGTTAGTTTGTTGGAGTGAAAGTAGCGAGCTCCTTTTTTAATAGTTTCATTTAGTTTGTTACTGTGAAAGAACTTTACAGAGTAAGGGTATTTTTTATAGGAATTTTTTATTTGTTGATTCGCAGCTTCATATCTTTTGTTCACTTTTTCAGTTGTTTTTATCTGTTGTTTAGTGAATGAAGGCAAAATATCGATTTTTTCACTCAGGGGAACATAAAGAGTTTCGCTGGATAAATCTTTAGGTAGGTTGTTCAGTTCTGTCATTTCTTTTGTTGGAAACTGTGAGAGAACCTTGCACTTAGAACTATTGAAAGATGAGGTATTTATTCCTGAGTTAGATTCTTTTAGTTTATTGACGTCTGTTATGAGCTGTTCTAGGACGTAATCAAAGGGTAGTTCTGTTTTTCCCATGTAACCTTTTCTAAAACGATTTGGATCAATTTTCCCTAGTTTTAAGCCAGGGTAAATTTCAAAGACAGAGATCATTCCACCTGTGTTTCCTGTGGCTATTATTTGAATTGCATACTTGTTGTCTAGGTTTTCTATTTCCTTTTGACCGAAAGTAGTACTCATGCATAAAGAAGAGTTCATTATTATCAGGTGGATATCAAAGCCAGCCTCTAATAAAACCTTTTTAATTCCATTGAGTTTTGTTTTGGTTGCTGCATTATAGTCGTCTAGCATAACAGAAACAGCAATTTTAGAATCTAAAATATCTTTGGGTAGCTTTTGTTTTTTTTGAGAATAAACATTGTTGGTTAATGCTGTTATTACTATGAGTACTATTAATAAAGGGGTGATTTTTGATTTTAAATTCATTTTGCTTTAGGTTTAAGTGTTTATTTAACGAAGTAAAAGAAAAATAACCTAACAAAAAAATAAATAAGCAGGAGTGATAAAAGTAATATGTAACATTCATTAACTTTGCATCATGAATATTCAATTTTACAAATATCAAGGTACCGGTAACGATTTTGTGATAATCGATAATAGGGAAGGTGTTTTTGATAAAGAAAATACCACATTGGTACAACAGATTTGTGATAGGAGGTTTGGTATTGGTGCTGATGGATTGATATTGATGGAAAATATTGAGGCTTTAGATTTTAACATGATCTATTTCAATGCAGATGGGTCCAAGAGCTTTTGTGGTAACGGGAGTAGATGTGCGGTAGCTTTTTCTCAATTTTTAGGTATTATTGATGATCAGGCGATGTTTTTGTCTACAGATGGAGAACATGAAGCATGGATCAGTAAAGATGGTCAGGTGAGTTTAAAAATGCACGATGTAGAAGCAATAGAGAAAGGGGATGAATATTATTTTATCAATACGGGTTCACCTCATTACATTGCTGAAGTAGGTGATGTTGCAGATGTTGATGTGTATCACGAAGGCCGAGCTGTTCGAAATAACGATCGTTTTAAGGATGAAGGAACCAATGTTAATTTTGTTAAATATAGAGCTGAAAGCATTGATGTAAGAACCTATGAAAGAGGAGTAGAGGATGAAACACTTTCGTGCGGAACAGGAGTGACAGCTGCGGCTTTGAGTTGGGCAGATAAAAACCAATTAAACGGAGGAAAAGTAGAGGTGAATACACAGGGAGGTTTGCTGAGCGTTGCTTTTAAACGCAACGAAAAAGGATTTAATGATATTTGGTTGATAGGACCCGCAACATACGTGTATAAAGGAGAAATAACAATTTAATTAATGGGAAAATATCCTATACATATAACGTCCGAAATAACTGAAGAACAGCTTCAGGAAGGATTGTTTTTGTTTATGTTTCGAGCAACTAGGATTCCGCCACATATTGGAATAATTACCAATGGGTTGTTGTTTGATATTACTTCTGTAGGACCTAATAGAGGAGTGGATGTAGTTGAGTTCTATCAAACTTGCTTAAAACGTAAAAATGAAGTGCTTTTTATTGAGTTGGAGCAAATAGGAAGTTCGCTAGATTTGTTTGATAACATTACCGAAAAAGTAGATAAATATTGGAAGGTGGATGAAGAGGTGAGTTGTTTAAATCCCGTAAAAGATTTTATTGCGGAAGCTTTTGATGTAAAGGTGAATCACACCAACTTTATTTTTGAATTGTTACCGATACTCTATGAGAATGAGTTGGTACTGAATATATCACAATTGAATTTGGACACTAAGTTGAAAAACAATGTTTTTCAACTGAAGAAATATACTAAAGAAGATATTGATAATTGCATTAAAGCGTTGACTAGAAAGGAATCCATTTGCTTAGAGGGGTAAACATATTCTTGCGTACAATGCAATCAGATGATGTGGGTATTATCTTAGAGTGGGAAAACAACCGGTTAAATTGGGGAGTGAGTGACACAAAATCTCCTTTTACCCGACAAGAAATCAAAACTTTCGTTAATCAAGAACAAGATATTTACATCAACCAACAATTGCGATTAATGATATGTTTAAATGATATTGAAGTGCCCATTGGATGTGTTGATTTGTTTGAATTTGATAAAGTAAACCAAACAGCCGGGGTGGGTATTTTAATAGCTGATGAAAGGCAAAGAAATAAAGGGCTGGCGAAGGAGGCATTGAACTTACTAGCTTTATACGCAAAAGATACTATAAATGTAAAGCAGTTGTTTTGCAATATTGATCCAGAAAATACGGTGAGTATTTCTTTGTTTGAAGGGTGTGGCTATTTATTTAAGGGGAAAAAAGAAGTGTTTGATAAAAAAGTGAATCATTATCAATTGTTGTTGTAAGTATTGATTAAGAAAATTATCATATCGTTATTATTAATTGGGGGTATCTATGGAGGGTATTCTATTTATCAGATGTATCAAAGAGTGTATCAGCCCAATGTAACACTTAAAAACACTACTGATAAATATTTTTACATTTATTCTGATTACACATTTGATGATGTGGTGAATGATTTGTACGAAAAAGGATACATTATTAATCGAGCTTCTTTTAGTTGGGTAGCTCAAAAGAAAGCCAATTTCAAGAATAACATCCATCCAGGAAGATATCTTTTAAAGGAGGGGATGAGTAATAATGAGTTGATAGATTTATTACGGTCAGGAATTCAAGATTTGGTTGAAGTAACATTTAATAATGTCCGAACAATCAATCAATTATCAGGAAAAATAACTAAAAATTTAGAATGCGATAGTATTGAGTTTTATAACTTGGTTACGGATAAATATTTTACTACGAAATACGGTTTTAATTCTATTACTATTTTAACTTTGTTTTTACCAAACACTTATGAATTCTGTTGGAATACTACAGCAGAAGAGTTGGTGGAACGAATGGCTACAGAATATAAAAAGTTTTGGACAGCTGAACGAAAAGAAAAAGCCCGAAAATTAAACCTTTCCCAATCAGAAGTAGCCATACTGGCCTCAATTGTTCAGGCAGAACAATCTGCACATAGTGATGAACGACCACGAGTAGCAGGTTTGTACATCAATCGTTTACGAAAAGGAATGTTGTTGCAATCTGACCCAACAGTAGTTTATGGAATAGGAGACTTTACAATACAACGCGTGCTAACGAAACATTTACAAACCAATACACCATACAATACCTATATACATAAAGGGTTACCTCCAGGGCCTATTAACTTACCCAACATAAAATCGTTAGATGCCGTATTGAATTATGAGCAACACAATTACATTTACATGTGTGCCAAAGAAGATTTTTCGGGCTATCACAACTTTGCAAAAACCTACAATCAGCACCTCAATTATGCTCGTAAATATCAGCGAGCATTGAATAAGAGAAGGATTTATTGATATGGGATTTATTTAATGAAGTTGAAGGTATGAACAGAATTGTAATAGTTGGGAATGGGTTTGATTTAGCTTGTGGTTTGAAAACGAGATATTTCGACTTCATTTTTCTATTCCGTAAAAAACAGAATGAAAAATTTTGCTCAATATGACAGGAATTGAATTTACACTTTGATATTCTGAATATAAAAAAATAGAGAAATATTAAAAGTACTTGTCATCCTGAGCTTGTCGAAGGATTAGGTAGTGTAGAGTGTCTCTCAACTTCCTTCAACAACTCATCCATAACTTCAGGAGTAGTTTGAGGATTCATAAAAGTGAGTCGTAGATAGGTTTTACCGCTTAATGTAGTTTGTACAATGTAAAAATCGCCTTGTTTTAATATTTTACTTCTTATCTCCCCATTTAACTGGTTTAATTCTTCTTCAGAAAGTTGAGCATCAACATAACGAAAGCAAACAATGTTGGAGTGTGGGGTTAATGCCAATTCGAACTGAGGGTTTTGTTTTACTTTGTTAGCAAATTCAGTCCCTAAGTTATATAATTGGGTTACAAACTGATTGAATACTTCGGGACCATAAGTTTTTAGAAGAACATAAAACTTAATGCTCATCATTTCTTTGGTGCATTCAAAGGTTCTTTTAGCCATGTTGTACCACTCTTCTTCAGCTTGTTGAAAAAGATAATCTGCCTTATGCGTGAAATTGGCAAAGGAGTCGCTCTTCTTCTTAAAAAGTACAAAAGTCATTAAGGTGGGCATCATTAACATTTTGTGTCCATCTATAACTACAGAGTCTGCTTTCTCTATTCCATTCAGCAAGTGTTTATATTTTTTGGAGTAAATAGCACCTCCGCCATGAGCGCCATCAATATGAAACCAAATATTTTGTTGTTGAGCAAACTCAGCAATAGCATTTAAATCATCATGCATTCCAGTAGAGGTAGAGGGGGCGCTACCAATAACAGCAATTATTTTTAAACCATTATTTTCGGCTTACTGGAAATACTCGTTTAACAGTTCGGTTTTCATGGTGTAATTATCACCAACAGGAACAGTAATCACACCTTCGCTTCCTAGTCCCATCACTCGAGCAGCTTTGTCAACACAATAGTGAGCTTGTTCTGAAACCAATACACCTAATTTTTCTTGATGACCATCTTCCCAAACATCAGAAGGGGCAATAGCTTTTCTAGCGGCTAATAAAGCGGTTAAAGTAGCTAATGTTCCTCCAGAAGTAATGAACCCATCTCCTTCATCGGATGGATAACCAATTTGTTGTAAAATTTCATCAACCACTATTTTTTCAATTGCTGTAGAAACGGCTCCCATTTCATAAACGGCCATTCCATTATTTAATATAGCACTTAATAAAGTAGTAAGTGCAGATAATGGGGCTGTAGGAGCTACTTGGTGCCCAATGTATTTAGGATGATGAATGTGTATTGATTTGTCAATCACCTCCTTAAAAAAACTTAGAGGATTTTTGGTGTCAAAGTCATAATTTTCCCAGAACTCTAATTGTTGATTGGGTTCCATCCAATTATTAGTAGGGATTTTTTTCTGAGCAACATCATTGAGGTAATTGGTAATTAAATCAATCAGTTCATGCCCTGACTTTCTAAAATGCTCAGGGTTATAGGCTTCTTTTAGCGCTTTATTCATGGGAGAGGTATTTTTCTTTCAATACATTGGCGTGATGTATGGCATGACCTATTATTAAATAACCAATTGCTAACACAGTCATTTCTTTTCCGTTCGCTTTTCCTTCTCTTTCAAGTGCTTCATCAGAAAATCCATTAAATAGACTGAGAGTAGCTTTTCTTACGGTTTCAAATTCATTAGCAATATCACAAAATGTTCGGCTGTTTGCGTCAGCATACTTTACAAAGCCGTCATGATCGAAGCCAGGGAGGTCAGTTTTATCGTTTCTGGCAATGGACAATGCTCTATAACAAAAGATGCGTTCTGCATCAATAATATGAGTCAATAACTCTTTAATACTCCATTTATCATCTTGATAGCGATAATCACCTTGGTTTTCAGTCAATAAATCAAACAAATCTTTTGTATTGCTTAAATTTTTTTCTAATCCACTAATAATATCAATGTCATTAACTAATTCAATGTATCGATTAAAGTACTCGGCAATTTTGTGATTAGCTAATGCTGTTTTCATAATGTGCGTATTGTTTCTGTCAAATTTATTAAAATAATAAAGAGATAAACCTTAATTTTATCAGCTTTAAAAAAAAGATATAAACATGGCAAAGATTAAGTTTGGAACGGATGGTTGGAGAGCAATTATAGCAAAAGAGTTCACAGTAGATAATGTTGCAAGAGTTACTTTGGGGGCAGTAGAATGGTTAAAACAAAACTCAGACAATCCTTCTGTAGTTGTTGGGCATGATTGTAGGTTTGCTGGTGAGTTATTTGCAGAAACTGCTGCAAAAGTTTTTGCACAAGCAGGAGTGAAGGTTTATTTGGCTAAAGGACCTGTTTCTACTCCTATGGTTTCTTTAGGCACGTTAAGACAAAAAGCAGTTATAGGAGTGGTTTTAACAGCATCTCACAATCCTCCAAGTTATAATGGATACAAATTAAAAGGCCATTTTGGTGGTCCTTTGTTGCCTAAACAAATACAAGAGGTAGAAGATTTAATTCCTGATACGAACTCAGTAAATGTTGATGGTTTGGATATAGCTGACTTTATTGAGACAGGAGTTGTAGAGTATATCGATTTAGAAACGATGTATGTAGAGCATGTGGAAGCCAATTTTGATATGGAAGCTATTCGTAATGCAGATATGAATTTTGCTTATGATGCCATGTTTGGTTCTGGACAAGATGTGATGAGAAGGTTGTTGCCAGACATCGATTTCTTGCATTGCGACCATAACCCTGGGTTTAATGGAGTTGCACCTGAGCCTATACATCGAAATTTAGGAGAGTTTTTTGAAATGATTAAAATGGCTGAAGGAGATATTAATTGTGGATTAGCTACAGATGGAGATGCTGACCGGATAGGTTTATATGATAGTCATGGAGAGTTTGTCGATTCTCATCACATTATATTATTGCTAATCAAATATTTATTTGAAGAAAAGAAATTTTCAGGAAAAGTAGTGATTGCTTTTTCTGTGAGTCCTAAAATTAAAAAAATGTGCGACCATTTTGGTTTAGAGTGTCAAGTAGTGCAGATTGGATTTAAGCACATTGCCGGGATAATGATAGATGAGGATGTGTTGTTAGGAGGTGAAGAATCTGGAGGAATAGCCATTAAAGGACATATACCAGAACGAGATGGAATATGGATGGGATTAACCATTTGGGAGTACATGGTAAAATCAGGAAAATCTTTAGAAGAATTAATTCAAGATGTTTATGAGTTGGTAGGAGAGTTTAAATTTGAACGAATTGACTTACACCTAAAAGAGAAGGAAAAGCAGAATATCATTAAAAATTGTGAATCTGGAAACTACTCCAATTTTGGAGACTTAGAAGTGAGAAAGGTAGAAACGATTGATGGCTTTAAGTATTATTTTGATAATGATGAGTGGGTTATGATTCGTTCTTCAGGGACAGAGCCTGTACTTCGAACTTATGCGGAATCTGCTACAACAGCAGGAGCTTTTAAGGTGTTAGAAAAAACGCGTGCAGCGTTTAAAAATTAATCTAAGCAAGAAAGAATTATTTTCCCTGCTTTTTCTAACTCTTCTTCAGTAATGGATAGAGGAGGGGAAATTCTGAAAGCATTAGGGCAAGAAAGAAACCAAAAACCAATTACCCCCTTTTCTAAGCATCTCTCTACAACTTCTTGTACCTTTTCAGGAGAAATTAATTCAATGGCAAAAAATAAGCCTGCCCTTCTAATCTCTTTGATGGATTTATTTTGCAGCAAAATATTTTCTAATAATAGCCCTTTTGCTTCGGCTGTAGCTATCCAGTCTTCTTGTTTTAATACATTAATACAGGCGTTGGCAGCTGCCGAAACAACAGGGTGCCCCCCAAATGTGGTAATGTGTCCCAATACAGGGTTATTGGTTAAGCTGTACATTATTTTATGAGAAGAAATAAATGCTCCTATAGGCATTCCTCCTCCCAAAGCTTTTCCTAAAGTAAGAATGTCAGGAACAATGTTGTAGTGTTCAAAAGCAAACATTTTTCCTGTCCGTCCCATACCCACCTGAACTTCATCAAATATTAATAGCGTTCCCGTTGCGGAGCATTTTTCTCTTAGTTGAGTTAAAAACTCTAGCGTTGGTTTTCTTAACCCTGCATCTCCTTGTATGGTTTCGATAATCACACAAGCAGTTTCATTATTAATAATATCAAGAGATTTAATGTTGTTGAATTCAATAAAATTAATATTAGGCAACAAGGGTTTAAAACTTGATTGTTTTGATTCGTTTCCTGTTACACTCAATGAGCCGTGAGTACTTCCATGATAAGATGCTTGACAGGCAATAATATTTTTTCTTCCAGTATACCTTTTGGCTAATTTTATAGCTGCTTCGTTTGCTTCCGTTCCTGAGTTTACAATGTATGAACAGTTTAAATTATTGGGTAAGATGGAGTTTAAGTTTTTTGAAAGTTCCAACTGAGCATCCTGTATATATTCTCCATACACCATTACATGCAAGTGCTTGTCGAGCTGATTTTGAATAGCAGCAATTACTTTTGGGTGTCGGTGTCCAATATTATTTACCGCAACACCAGCAATCATATCCATGTATTTTTTACCTGATTTGTCCCAAATATAAATACCTTCAGCTTTTTCTACATCAATTAAATAGGGGGAAGGGTTGGTTTGAGCCTGAAGTTTTAAGAAGTCGTTGCTACGGGTGCTCATGTTAACTAGGTTAGTTGAATAAGTGAGTCCATGCTCCATGCCTCAGCAGGAGCAGAAAATAAAGGTTTTGTTTTGCTCCAAACACCTTTAAACAAATCGGATTTTCTGTAATTTTCTAAATGTTCTTCAGATTTCCAAACACTATAAGTAAAAAACACATTTGGATGATTTTTATCTTTTAGCAACTCCAGGTATTCAACTCCATCAAAATTTCTTATGTATTCTTTATTGCTATTGAAGTTAGCTAAGAATTCCTCAATCTTTTTTTCTTGGAAAGTCATTTTTACCACTCTAATCATCAAACTCAATTCTAATAATATCACCTTGATTTACACCAAATAAACGACTAGCATCACCTTTGTTAATGGCAATCTCTATATATCCTGTAGAACTAAATAAAGCAACTCTTTCTCCTTCTTGTACAGAACAATAAGAATCGTTAATAGTTTTTATTTCGTACTCCTCACTCCTAAAAAAGATGGTGAAACGTCTACCCTTACCAAAAGACTTAAATAAACTTTCCGTTATATTGGTAATAATATTTCCATAATGGTCGATATAGATCGCCATACCTTTTATGATGTTGTTTTCAGAAACAGCTCTAAACATCGTTTTTACAGCTAATTCTTTCCTTGGTTTTCCAATAACTTCTAGTGTTCCACCTCTAGCAATATGACAAGCTGCTTTTACAAAAACATCTTTTGTAGGAAAGGTAACTCTGTCAGTATCTTGTGAAATAGTAAGTTCTACCACTTTTTCTGGAGCAGTATCAAACATTAAAGAAAAGATTCCATTGTCTGCACCAATGAAATAATGGCCATTATACTGAATGGCAACATGAGGAATTTCTAAATCAGACTCAGAATTAACGCCAATAATATGAATAGTATTTTCAGGAAAATCGGTATAACAGTTTTTTATTACAAAAGCGGTTTTTTGTAAATCAAAAGAAGGGATATCGTGTGTGATGTCCACAATGTTGATGTCAGGTGTTTCTTTAAAGATGGCAGCCTTAACAGAAGCAACATAATAGTCTCTTAATCCTAGATCGGTTGTTAAAGTGATAATTGCCATTTCTTCATTGTTAACTTCTCAACTTAAAAAGTTAATAAGTAAAATTTACCAGTGTTGTTTTTTTGTATCTAAATATTGACATTTATCGTACAAGTATAAAACAATTCAAAGGTATAAATTAAAAAGTAATTATTTGAGCGAAAAAAAGATAGAAATAACAGGAATTAACCCTGTTGAACTCTACGGAGTTAACGAGAGCAAGCTAAGTGTAATTAAAAGCTATTTTCCAAAATTAAAAGTAGTAGCAAGAGGTGGTGTATTAAAAGCGATAGGAGAAGATGGAGAGATTTCTCAATTTGAAAGTAAGATTGGGTTGTTAATTGAACATTTGTTAAAATACAAACAACTTACAGAAAGTAATATTGAACGTTTAATGGATGAGAATAATGAAGTAAAAGAAAGTCAGGTTTTAAAACACGATGATGATGTGTTGGTTTTTGGAAATGGGGGCTTATTGGTTAAGGCAAGAACAGCTAATCAGCGAAAATTAGTGAAAGAGGCTGAAAAAAACGATATGGTTTTTGCTGTAGGACCTGCTGGAACAGGTAAATCATATACAGCAGTAGCATTGGCAGTTAGAGCGTTAAAAAACAAAGAGGTTAGAAGAATTATTTTAACAAGACCAGCGGTGGAAGCGGGAGAAAATTTAGGTTTTTTACCTGGAGATTTAAAAGAAAAACTAGATCCGTATATGCAGCCTTTATATGATGCATTGAGAGATATGATACCTGCAGAAAAACTGGCTGGAATGCTGGAAGAAGGAATCATTCAAATCGCTCCTTTAGCTTTTATGAGGGGTAGAACTTTAGATAAATCGTTTGTGATATTGGATGAAGCACAAAATGCCACAAGGAGTCAGTTTAAAATGTTTTTAACTAGAATGGGAAAGTCGGCTAAGTTTATTATTAATGGAGATGCTAGTCAAGTGGATTTACCAAAAAATCAACCGTCAGGTTTTGCTCAGGCTTTAAAAGTACTATCGGGGTTAAAAGGAATAAGTATTGTTGAGTTTGACGAAAAAGATGTAATAAGGCATGAATTGGTGAAAAAAATCATTGTTGCTTATAAAAAAGCAGATGATTGATTTCCAATTGCCATTTTTGGTTAATAGAGATAGTTTATTATATTTGTTCTGAAACTTAATCATTTATAGATGAGCTTTAGAACGGAGAAACATGATAATTATACAGTAATCACTTTTAGTACAGATAAGCTAGATGCAGTTGTAGCTCCCGATTTAAAATCTGAATTAGTATTACTTAATAAAAATGGAGAGAGAAATCTTTTACTAGATATGTCTAGTGTTAATTATTGTGATTCTTCAGGGTTAAGTGCTTTACTTATAGGGTATAGAATGTGTAGCCAAACAAATGGCTCTTTTATTATTAGTAGTATACAACCTGCAGTAAAAAAATTAATTACTATTTCTCAATTAGATTCAATCATAAAGTCAGCTGAAAATATAGTAGAAGCTATAGATGTGCTTTATGAAGAAGAATTAGAACGAAATCTAGGTACTGAAAAATCGGATGACTAAATTCACCGTTTTAATTTTGGGTAGTGCTTCTGCATCACCTACCTTAAACAGAAACCCAACCTCTCAATTAGTTAATATTTCCGAACAGTATTATTTAGTAGATTGTGGTGAAGGTACTCAGTTACGCTTGAGAGCGAATAAAATTAAATTTCAACGCATACATCATATTTTCATTAGCCATTTACATGGAGACCATTACTTTGGATTAATAGGGTTGTTACAAAGTATGCACTTACTGGGAAGAACAACAGCTTTAAATGTATATGGTCCTCCAGCGTTGAAAAAAGTAATTGATATTCAACTTGAGGCAGCAAAAAGCACGTTGAGTTACCCTTTAAACTTTCATGAAACGAATACCAAACAATCTCAAGTTATACATGAAGATGATAAGATAGAGGTAAGAACCATTATTTTAAAACACAAAATACCTTGTACGGGGTTCTTATTTAAAGAAAAAATCAAACCACGTAAGATTAATGCAGAAGCAATAGATAAATATGCGATTCCTAGGTATGCATTAAATACAATTAAAAAAGGAGCAGATTTTGAGAAAGAATCAGGAGAAATAATCAAAAATTCGCTGCTAACATTCGATCCTTTGCCATCATTTTCGTACGCTTTTTGTTCTGATACAAGTTATCAAGAAGAAATAATTGATACAATTAAAGGAGTTAATTTGCTTTATCACGAGGCAACATTTACTAAAGAGCATCTTGAAAGAGCAGTAAAAACAAAGCATTCAACAGCACAACAAGCGGCAAAAATTGCATTAAAATCGAATGTTAACCAATTGATTATCGGGCACTTCTCTAATCGATATACTAATTTGGATGTATTATTAGATGAAGCAAAATTAGTTTTTGAAAATACACATTTAGCAGAGGATGGAAAAGTTTTTGATGTACTAAAAACTCAATAACACCAGTGTTAATAGCTTGTTAATAACTATCTGGACTAATTTAAAAAACCTATTTTAAAACCCTTTAAATTTGGTTTAAGTAAATTAAATATTAATCAATAAATTAAAAAACTATGAACAAAGGAGAATTAGTTGATGCAATCTCTAAAGATGCAGGATTAACAAAAGCTGACGCAGGAAAAGCATTAAATGCTTTCATTTCTAACGTAACAGGATCATTAAAGAAAGGAAATAGTGTACAATTAATTGGGTTTGGAACATTCTCAATTTCTAAGAGAGCTGCTAGATCTGGAAGAAATCCTCAAACTGGAGCAACTATTAAAATTGCTGCTAAAAAAGTAGCTAAATTTAAAGCTGGTAAAGCATTAGCTGACACAGTAAAATAATTGAAACAATTATTTATAAAAAATCCTGCTAACTTAGTTAGCGGGATTTTTTTGTTTAATATTTAGATGTTATTTGATGGAGGAGCTTTTTCATCGTCATTTTTATACCAATTTAATTTCATAATACGCTATATATTTCATACATTTATGGTATGGGAAAAGTATTTGAAATTACGATAAAAGAGAGTTTATCAACATTAAAAACTCTTCATAGAAAGGAAAAAA
>Ga0114931_10005408_pt1 | contig 15781 bp, 12 predicted proteins | sample 2SBtaG_FD_89579 | JGI IMG/M metagenome (GOLD analysis project Ga0114931, IMG submission 89579) | Deep subsurface microbial communities from Kolumbo volcano to uncover new lineages of life (NeLLi) - 2SBTROV14_V59a metaG | ecosystem: Environmental > Aquatic > Marine > Volcanic | place: Kolumbo...
CATCCACGCGCAGATCACCGATGCATGTGAGCGTCAGATCCAGCATGGTGTGCTGGGCGAGCGTCGCAAGCATGTGGTCGAGAAACCCGAGCCCGGTCGACACGCCGCTTGTCCCGATTCCATCAATGGCGAGCGCAATACTCACCTGTGTTTCAAGTGTTTTCCGTGTCAGTGTCGCTTGTCTGGGCTGTGTCTTGGTGGTCGTCATAGCCGTGACTCCTCTGCTTTGTCGCTGTTTGGTGTCAACGCTGATACGACTTCGCGCAAGACAGCGACCAGCCGGGAGAACATCCCGTCGTCGCCAGGACATGTGATGCGCAGCGCGCCACACGCCAGATCGCTGCTTGCGAATGTGCGCACGATGACGCTGCGCTGGGCGAGGCGTGTGGCGATTTTCATCGCGAGTTCGCGCGAGCCAAACCGGGCGAGAACAAAGTTGGCCTGACTTGCAGACACTTCAACGCCCAGTTGCAGGAGCACACGGCGCAGTTCCTCGCGCTCCCACTGCACTCGGCTCACATGCGCCCGCATGTCGAGCGCGCTTTCTTCGAGCGCAGCTTGCGCCAGCGCAAGCGACGGACCCGCCACCGCAAACGGTCCACCCAGCGTTCGTGCGACGCCGGCGACAACAGGCGACGCCGCCAGCCAGCCGACGCGCAACCCCGCAAGCCCCCATGCTTTGGAGAATGTTCGCACAACCGCGACATTTGGCGCTTCGAGCAGCGCCTGCGTTGGATCATCGTCCGCGTATTCGACGTACGCCAGATCGACAACCACCAGCGCCCCCACCTCCGACGCCCGCTTCGCGACAGCGAGCATCATGTCGCGCGCGATCACAAGCCCCGTGGGATTGTTGGGCGACACAAGCGCGACGCACCCCACGCGCCGGTCGATCGCCTCGACAAACTCTTCAATAGGAAACGGCCCATTCTCCCACGGAACCTTGCGAACACTCGCCTGCGCCAGATCGCCTGCCCGTTCGATCATGGCGAATGTGGGGGAATGAATCAGCAGGTCCCCGCCAGGCTGAGCGCTCATGCGTATAAGTCGATCGAGCGCGTCATCGCCTCCCGCGGTCACAACGACGCGCTCGGGCGCCACGTCGATGCGTGCTGCAATCGCAGCCTCAAGGGGCGCAGCGCTTGGATACCGCTGCAGCGCGTCCCCGGGGAGCGCCCCCAGAGCGCGGATCACCGCGCGTGAAGGCGCAGGGCCCTCGTTTCGATCAAGACGCAGCAAGCCCTGCTTCGCCGCCACTGCGCCAGGTGAGTACGCGCTGTCGCGCGCCCGCTTGGCGAGCGCGGTACGCACGATCGCCTGGGCGCAAGATTTATGTTCATTTATCACGGTCATCTTGTCCACACCTTTCGCGTCATGGCGCAATCTGGACTGGCGCAGTGACGATGATGTCCGTCCCGCCAATCGCTTTTATTCTTGGAATCAATGTTGGTAGATCAGCGCGAGGCGCAGCCACACGCACCGCGAAGCCAGCGCCGCTCCGCAACGGCGAAATCGTGGGCTCGCGCATTGCAGGCAGGGCTGCGACGACAGCGTCAAGCCGATCGCAAGACACGTTTACATCCACGATGGCTTTGCTCCGCGCCTCCAGCGCCGAACGGACAAGCATGGCCAGCGCGTCGATGCGCTCACGCTTCACGCTGTTCTCGAGCGCCCGCGGATTCGCATAGAGCCTGGTCGACGAACGCATGAGCTCGTCAAACACGACAAGCCCATTTGCGCGAAGCGTCGAACCGGTCGCAGCGTTGTCGACGATGCAGTCTGCGTCCTCGGGCGGAAACACTTCCGTCGCGCCAAATGTCTTCACCACCGTCGCTTCAAGCCCAAGCCGGTCCACCCACGCCCGCGCCAGTCGTTCGTATTCTGTCGCGACAATAAGGGGTGATTTCGTCGCGACGCCAGCGCGCACCAGCGCTTCGGGCGCAGCAGCGACAATCCGCACCGGGTCGAGCCCTGTGTCGAGCACCTCGACAACGTTGGCGCGCATCTCCGCAACCCAGTCCGCCCCCGCAAACCCCACGTCGCGAGCGCCAAGGTGCAACATCTCTACTATATTCTGTGGTTTAAGTGTCTTTGCCTGCGCGCCAGGAAAAGACACAACGGGTCGATACGCCCGGGCGCTTTGTGTCACCTGCACGCCTGCATCAGCAAGCAGGCGGACTACCGCTGGCTCCATCCTGCCCTTGGGGAGCGCAAGGCGCAGACAATCACTGGGTTCGCATTTGCTGGGAAGCGATTCTGCATTGGTACGACTGACAGTGTTCGTCGTCATGGATGTGCGTCCTGACCGCAGACCACTTGCAGGTCGACGGCGGGAACGCGCGTTCCGACGAAAAACGCCGACCCACAGGCCGGCGTTCGTTTCTTTGGTTCTGTCTCTCGGTTGCGAGGATTGCCCGCGAGATCAGCCCAACACGACACCGGCGTCACAGCGATGGCTGTGATGCTGATGCAGATGCTGGTCGGCTTGACTCGCGAATAGTCGCATTCGCGGCACTCTAGGCGCCTGCGAGCGGGCGTCAAGCGCCGCTGAGGCGCCGATCCGCTGGGGTCACTTGCAAATGGCGCCGACTCGGTGCTATTATGTAGCGCTAGTTCGGTGTCCGATACAGCGCGGGCGCCAAGCCGACACGCTGGCGTGAGAATGAACTCCAGACGCTGCGAGAATGTTGCATGTTCGCCCTGACGCGAAAGACCGACTACGCCCTCGTCGCATTGACAGCGCTGGCGCGCCCAGCGGGTGAACCAGCTAGCGCCCGCGCTCTGGCGGACAAACTGAATCTGCCCGGGCCTGCGCTGCGCAACATTCTTAAATCGCTTGCCGCAGCCAATCTCCTCCGGTCAACGCAAGGCCCATTTGGAGGCTACACGCTCGCGCAGCCTGCGTCGCAGATCACTATTGAGGCAGTGGTGGAGGCGATCGAAGGGCCTCTTGCGCTGACTCCCTGCTGCAGCGATGTCTTCGACGCGGACGCATGCAAACGCGAAGATTCCTGCCTCATCAAGGACGCGGTCCGCGACCTGCATCAGCGCCTGCGGCGGTACCTCACGGAGACAACGATCGATGACCTTCAGCGGGCATCTCTGCAAGAGCCAAAAACCGGCGTCTCAGCCCAGTTGACAACCTCTCGCCCCTGACTGCATTCAACCAACAACACCAGTATTGGATCGCCCATGACAACAATGACGACACAACTCGAACAGTGGGAAGCTCAGCAATACAAATGGGGCTTTGTCACCGACATCGAAGCGGACACCTTCCCGCCTGGCCTCAATGAAGATGTCATCCGGGCCCTTTCCGCGAAGAAGAACGAGCCCGAGTGGATGACCGACTGGCGCCTGCAGGCATATCACAGATGGCTCGATATGGAATGCCCTGACTGGGCCAAGCTCAACATCGCTCCAATCGACTATCAAGCGATCTCCTACTACTCTGCGCCAAAGAAGAAGCCTGAGCTGGCCAGTCTGGATGAAGTCGATCCCGAGCTCCTCGACACCTACAACAAACTCGGGATTCCCCTCGAAGAACAGAAAAAGCTCGCAGGGGTCGCAGATGTCGCGGTCGACGCAGTCTTCGACTCAGTCTCGGTCGCCACGACGTTCAAAGAATCACTCGCCAAGGCGGGCGTCATCTTCTGTCCCATCTCCGAAGCCATTCGTGAACATCCCGATCTTGTGCAGCAGTATCTGGGATCGGTCGTGCCGCAGAGTGACAACTTCTTTGCAGCCCTTAACTCCGCAGTGTTCACCGATGGCTCGTTCGTCTACATTCCTAAGGGTGTCCGCTGCCCGATGGAGCTCTCGACGTATTTCCGTATCAACGCTGCGTCGACAGGACAGTTCGAGCGCACGCTCATTATCGCGGACAAAAGCGCCCATGTCTCCTACCTCGAAGGGTGCACCGCGCCCCAGCGCGACGAAAATCAACTCCACGCTGCGGTCGTCGAACTGGTCGCGATGAAAGACGCCACTATTAAGTACTCCACCATTCAGAACTGGTACCCGGGAGACGAAAACGGCAAAGGCGGCATCTACAACTTCGTCACCAAGCGAGGCAAGTGCGCAGGCGACAACTCGCACATTTCCTGGACGCAGGTCGAGACAGGCTCAGCCATCACATGGAAGTATCCATCCTGCATCCTCATGGGAGATAATTCCATCGGTGAGTTCTACTCCGTCGCCCTCACCAAGTCGCATCAACAGGCTGACACGGGCACGAAGATGATCCACATTGGCAAGAACACCAGCAGCACCATCGTCGCCAAGGGGATCAGCGCCCAGGTCGGCCAGAACATATATCGCGGACTTGTCAGCGTCCTCAAAGGCGCCGACAACGCTCGCAACTACACGCAGTGTGATTCGCTCCTCATGGGCGACAAGTGTGGCGCCCACACGTTTCCCTACATCGACGTGCGCAACCCCAGCGCCAATGTCGAACACGAAGCCACCACTTCCAAAGTCGGCGAAGATCAGATCTTTTACCTCCAGCAGCGAGGCATGACGCAGGAAGAAGCCGTCTCCATGATCGTCAACGGCTTCTGCAGGGACGTCTTTCGTGAACTCCCTATGGAGTTCGCCGTTGAAGCAACCAAATTGCTCAGCCTGAGCCTGGAAGGCAGTGTGGGCTGAGCATGATCCAAGATGACACACCCAGACACCCACAGGACAAGCAACCAATGACCACACCGCTTCTCGAAATCCGCAACCTGCACGCCTGCGCTGACAATCAGGAGATTCTTCGAGGCGTCAACCTCACTATTAACACCGGTGAAGTGCACTCCATCATGGGGCCCAATGGCTCAGGAAAGAGCACCCTTGCACAGGTGCTTGCAGGCAAGGCGGACTACGAAGTCACACAAGGCGAGGTCCGCTTCAAGGGCAATGACGTGCTCGACATGGACCCGGACGAACGAGCGCGTGAAGGCGTATTCCTCGCGTTCCAGTATCCCGTCGAGATCCCGGGTGTGAGCAACATGCAGTTTCTGAAGACCGCGCTCAACGCGGTTCGCAAACACCGGGGAGAATCCGCACTCGATGCGTTTGAAGTCCTTCAGACGCTCAAGGACAAACTCGAACTTTTGCAGGTCGATCAGAAACTGCTCGAGCGCTCCGTCAATCAGGACTTCTCAGGCGGCGAAAAGAAACGCTACGAGATTCTGCAGATGGCGCTGCTCGAGCCAGCACTGGCGATCCTTGACGAAACCGATTCGGGACTCGACATTGACGCGCTCAAGATCGTCTCAACCGGCGTCAACGCCATGCGCAGCGCTGATCGAGCGTTTCTCGTCATCACCCATTACCAGCGTCTGCTCAACTACATCGTGCCTGACTTCGTGCACGTGCTTGTCGACGGCGTGATCGTCAAGTCAGGCGGAAAAGACCTGGCCCTTGAGCTCGAAACCAATGGCTACGCAGCGTTTCTCCCCACAGGCGCAAGCGTCTAACGCCGATTCTCGTCAAACACGAATCCCATGACCACATTGACCAAAACAATCATGCCAATCGCCATGACTTACAGCCCGATTGACCAGTTTGGCCCGCACTCTTGCGAACCAAGCGAGCCCGCCTGGCTCACCTCCCTGCGCAGCGTTTCGGCAGATGCGTTCAACGCGATTGGCGTGCCCAGCGCCAAGCACGAAGAATGGCGCTACACGAACCTGGCGCCCATCCGCGAACATTCATTTCAGCCCGGCTCTTCGGAAATTGCGCCTGCAGCGCTGCAGGAAACGCTTGCCCGCACACTCAACGTGCGGACAGCGACGCGCCTGATCTTCATCAACGGGCGCTTCGCTCCGGACGCATCGACGATGGCGCAGGAAACGGGCGTTGAAATATCCACACTAACTCGTATGCTTCGCAGCGATCCCGGCGCGCTGGAATCCGAACTGGGCGCAATTCGCGACGTGGACAACGACGCGTTCGCTGCTCTCAACACTGCGCTGTTCATTAACGGCCCGGTCATCCGCATACGTCAGGGCGCCCAAACCACGACGCCCATTCACATCGTGCACATCACAGCAAACAGCAGTATCGACAACCCTGTCGCGTCTCACCCTCGCGCGCTCATCGTCGTCGAGCCTGACGCCAGCGCGACAATTATCGAAGAATCACTCAGCAATGGCGCAGCTGCAGTGTTCACAAACGCGATGACCGAAATCCACGTTGGCGCCCGCGCCCGCTGCATACTGGTGTCCGTTTCACGCGACAATGACGCGTCGTGGCGCGTCTCCAACCTGCGCGTTCAGCAGGATGACGATAGTGACTTCGCTGCCCACTCGCTGCTGCTTGGCTGCGCCCTCACACGCAACAATGTATCGCCGGTGCTCGCGGGGGAGCGCTGTCATAGCGTGCTCAATGGCGTCTATCTCCCTCGTAATACGCAGCATATGGACAACCACATGCGCGTCGTCCACGCGGCGCCCAGTTGCCAGAGCAGACAGTTTTACACAGGCGTCATGCAGGACCAGAGTCGAGGCGTCTTCACCGGGCGAATCATCGTCGAACAGGGCGCTCAGAAGACTGACGCGATTCAGAGCAACCGCAACCTGCTGCTCTCACCCGACGCCCGCGCCAACACCAAACCGCAACTGGAGATTTACGCGGACGATGTCCGCTGCACGCATGGCGCCACCATCGGCCAGCTCGACGAAGACGCGGTCTTTTATCTGCAGGCGCGTGGCGTTGCGGAGCCACAAGCGAAAGCATTGCTGCTGCACGCGTTTGTCCAAGAGAGCCTCAACCGCATCGAGGACGACAATCTCCGTGACCTGCTCACGCCGTTGATTGCGCAACGTCTACCCGGCGCGAGCGAACCGGGGCCAGCGTCATGACGACGCGCGTCGCCCATGCAGATGCTCAGCCGAACGCAATACGCAGCGCTGACACGTCCCTGAATCGCACTGAAGTCGAATCGATCCGCCGCGAATATCCGATCTTCTGTCGGCATATTCGAGGCAAGCCCCTTGTCTATCTCGATAATGCAGCCACCGCGCAGAAACCCCGATCGGTCATCGACGCAGTCAGCGAGCACTACGCCAATCGCAACGCCAACGTGCACCGCGGCGTGCATCTGCTGAGCCAGGAAGCGACGCAGGCGTATGAAGCCGCCCGCGACGCGACCGCAACGTTCCTCGGCGCAGAAAGCGCCAAAGAAATCGTCTTTGTGCGAGGCGCCACCGAAGCGATCAATCTCGTCGCCCAGGCGTGCGCCAGGCCCATGCTCAGCGCTGGCGACGAAATCCTTATTACCCATCTTGAGCACCATTCCAACATCGTCCCCTGGCAGCTCGTGTGCAAGCAGACAGGCGCCACACTCCGCGTCGCGCCCATCGACGACACAGGCGCCGTCAACCTTGAACGCTTCACATCACTGCTGACAGACAGAACGAAGATATGCGCCTTCGCCCATATCTCCAACGCGTTGGGAACTGTGAACCCTGTGGCGAAGATGACCGCGCTGGCCAAGCAGGCGAGCGCCATTGTCCTCATCGACGGCGCCCAGGCGGCGCCCCACACACCCATCGACGTGCAGGCGATCGGGTGCGATTTCTACACGATCACCGGGCACAAATGCTTTGGCCCCACAGGCATTGGCGCGCTCTTTGGCAAGACGGACCTACTCGAATCCATGGCGCCTTACCAGGGTGGAGGCGAGATGATCGCTTCGGTGTCGTTCGACAAATCAACATGGAACGACATCCCCCACAAGTTTGAAGCGGGCACACCCAACATCGCAGGCGCGGCTGGCTGGCACGCTGCAATCGAGCATCTGAACACCGTCGGTTTGTCTCGCATCGCTGCGTGGGAAGCCGGGCTTATCGAAAATACGACTGCTCGCCTCGCTTCCCTGCCTGGCGTGCGCATCATCGGAACCGCAACGACAAAGGCAGCGGTCGTGTCATTCGACGTCGAAAGCATTCATCCCCACGACGTCGCTGCTGTGCTCGACAACGCAGGCGTCGCGGTGCGGGCGGGACACCACTGCGCCCAGCCTGTCATGGAGCGCTTTGGCGTCGCAGCCACCACGCGCGCCTCCTTCGCGTTTTACAACACGCCTGCGGATGTGGACGCGCTCATCTCTGGCGTCGAACAGGCGATTGCAATCTTTCGATAAGACGCTCCAGGCGCAAGGAAACAAGACGGATGGCGGAGCTCGCTGATCTTTATCATGACCTCATCATCGACCACAACAAGTCGCCTCGCAACAAGGGCGCACTGCCATCGCCGCCAGCGCGCACCGCTGTCGGACATAACCCGCTTTGTGGCGACAAGGTGGTCATCTACATCAACAATGAAGTGGACGTCATACACGACATCATGTTTGACGGCGTCGGCTGCTCCATTTGCACCGCCAGCGCTTCACTCATGACCGACGCGGTGAAAGGCAAGACCACCTCCGAGATTCGCAATCTCTTTACCTCCTTCCACAGCTTGGTGACGGGCGAAGCAGATGCTGCATCAGCGGTCGATTCCTTGGGCAAACTCGCTGCCTTCGCAGGTGTTTCAGAATATCCCGTACGAGTGAAATGCGCCTCGCTTCCCTGGCACACGCTCATCGCAGCGCTCGAGCGCGACCACACAGCGGTCACAACGGAATGACAAAGCGCACGACCTCCACGATCGACAAAGCAGCGCTCATTGCTGCTTTACGCACAGTGCACGACCCGGAGCTACCTGTCAATATCTACGATCTTGGGTTGATATACGACCTTACCATCGACGACGCCACCGCGACTGTCCGCATCGCCATGACGCTAACGGCGCCCAATTGCCCCATGGCGGAGCAGATCGTGGCTGATGTTCGTAGCAGGATCACCCGGACGCCAGGCGTGAATCAGACGCAAGTAGATCTGGTTTGGGAGCCAGCGTGGAGCGCTGACAGAATGAGCCAGCAAGCAAGGTTGGCGCTGCTGGCGCTCGGGGTGGACCCGAGCCGCCCGGGCGCGACATCGACTGGCTCGACGCGCCTGACCGTGGGCCGAAAGCGCCCGAGCGCCAAATAAGATTCATCACGCAGCTCGCTGTTGCTTTTCACCTGCGCCGCTTTTTCCTAGAAGCGCCGTGCAGGCTGTCAGGAGTCGATCGCGTGTGATTGGCTTGTGTTCGTATGCGTCGCATCCCGCGCCCAAGCAGCGTTTTTCATCACCCGCCATTGCGTGCGCAGTGAGCGCAAGAACCGGCGTCTCACACCCCTGTTTACGCAGCTGTTTGGCCGCTTCGTACCCATCCATTCTCGGCATCTGCATGTCTAACACGATAAGGTCAAACTTGTTTCGCTTGGAATTGGCTTCCTCGACCGCTTCGAGCGCTTCAACCCCGTCCTGCGCGATGGCGACCTTGGCGCCAGCTTTCCGCAGAAAATGGCCAATCAGACGTTGGTTGTCCAGTCCGTCTTCAGCGAGCAGCACGTTTGCGCCCGCTATGCTCGGAGCGCACGTTTGGCTGGCTGTTCCACCACGCTGTGTATTGCCTGGGCGCCGATGCTTGTCGTCAAACTCTGGATTGATGAGCTGTGAATCAGCGTCATCACCTGGGTCAATCCAGAATGTAAAGACGCTGCCTTCGCCAAGCGCCGAACAAACACAGATGTCTCCGCCGAGCATCTGAGCAAGCCTGCGTGAGATATGCAACCCGAGCCCCGTGCCCCCAAACCGGCGTGTTACAGAAGCGTCCGCCTGGCAGAACGCCTGAAACAACTTCGCCTGGTCCTCGGGCGCAATTCCCATCCCTGTGTCGTGCACATTGATGCGCAATCTCGGTCGCGCGCCGTTGCGAGCAGGCGTCCAGTTCAGTACGATAGTCACACCGCCACGCTCCGTGAATTTAATCGCATTGCCGACAAGGTTGACAAGAATCTGGCGCAAGCGCAACGGGTCGCTTCGCGTCACCTCTGGAATGGCCGACTCACATTTTGCGGACAACGTAATGCCCTTCTCTTCTGCGCGCAGCCGCATCAGCCCAAGAACAGATTCGACGACCTCTTCGATATTCGTCTCCGTTCGCTCAATCTGCATGCGCCCAGCCTCGATGCGCGATATATCAAGTATATCATTGATAATTGCAAGCAGATGTTCACCATTCCTGCGGATCGTCTCAACTGCGTGCAGGTGCTCGTTTGCGCCATCAGGCGCCTTGGCGTCTTCACTGTCGGCGCGCTCGAGGATCTCCGCATATCCCAGTATCGCGGTCATAGGCGTGCGTATCTCATGACTCATGTTGGCGAGAAACTCGGACTTCGCTCTACTCGCCTCTTCTGCGCGATCCTTGGCGCCTTGCAGTTCGCTGGTGCGTGAATCGACGCGCTGCTGCAACGTCGCATTGAGCTGTCGCAACGCGTCATCGCGTCGCCGAACACTGTCGCGCATGCGATCAAACGCCTTTGCTAGTTGACCGAGTTCATCATCATGCTCAAGATCAAGACCTACGTTGTAATCCCCTTGCGCGATTGACTTGGCGGCGTCGATCACGCAATTGAGCCGACTCGACCATCGCCGCGCCACAAGGCCGAAGACGATTGCGGAAACAGCAGCGACCATTGCGCCGATGAGCAGTGTCAGCGTCGCCTGTCGACGCTTCGCGGTGCGCATGTCAGCGTCACTCACTCCCACGACGACATAGCCAACGTTTTCATTGCGCTGATCGACCTGCTGCGCGTCATTGAGCAACCCGATGTCCGTTGCTTCGCCTTCGATCGCCGCCACATTTCGGCGTGCAGTAAGCAATCCAGGATGACCAGCTGCACGATGCTCCTCAGGCCCTTGCTGGCGATCCTGTGGAACCGCCGGCGCCCGAGCAAGCAAGACACCTTGTTCGTCATACGCGGCGCAGAACAGCACATGATCGCCAAGAAACGCGTCAAGCGTGCGCTGCAGGCCGTGCCGATCACCGACATTAAGCGGAAGCTCGCACGCCCGCGCCAAACTGTCCGTCACGAGGTTCAGCGACGCTGTTTTCTCCATTTCTATTCGGTCGCTCGTCTGCACAATATTGATGACCGATGTGCCGCCAGCCGCTAGGAGCGCAACCGTCACACCGAGCAGTGTAAATCGCGCAGGCGTTGACAATCGCATAATGCTGTCATGTTGTCTGTTGCTCAACATTATTGGTTTCCAACCTCAATCGCGTCAGCGAGCAACGTTGACGCAGGCGTCTTTCCAAGACGCTTCAATACAACCGAATTCACAACAACTTCAATCGATGGCTCCATCTGCTGGCTCACCGCGGCGCCTGTGGGATCCTGCAAGACCTTCGCTGCAATCGCAGCGACTTGTCGCCCCTGCGCTTCTGGAGACACGTTGACGCCAATCGCCGCTCCAGCGCGAACAAGCGGCATGGAAAAACCAAATATTGGTATTTGTTCCTGCAAACTGCGCAGCAGTGTCGCGCGCACGCTGGCTGCGTTGAACACCGCAGGGTCTGCGATGGTCCACAGCGTGTCAATCTGCGACCGAAAAAGCGCGTCGAGCGCTGCGGTTATCGAGCCCTTCGCATCGACATCCACCGTGACAAGCCTTACCCCATCAGGCGTGGTCGCAGCAGCGCGCTGCAGCGCTGACCGGCTCACCGCTGAAGAGTTTCGGAACAGCACTCCGATCGTCTTCGCCTTGGGAAACGCTCTGTGCAGCAGCGCCAGTTGCGTTGCGGGGGAGACGTCAGCGCGCACGCCGCCAGTTGCGGGGCGATCAAGCAGCCCAAGCCTCTCAGGCGACGACACCATGCAGTACAACAGCGGTGAGCTTTCCGGAATACTTGTCGCCAATGCCTTTGCAGACCGAGCTCCAACCGCGATGTACAACGTCAGGGCGCCCGCGCGCCCGCTGGTGATTTCGCGCTTGAGTTTCTTCAATCGAATCCGTGACACGTGCGCAACTGTCTTAAGGCTCGCAGCGCACGCGCGTGCAGCCGCCTCATACACAGCGTTTGTATCATCATATACTATTATAACAGAGTTGGTTCGCTGATCGCGAACGTCCATCATGCCTCTTACGAGCGCCGATGAACACACACACATGCACACGATCACCACGCTCCACCACAGGGTTCGTGATGTCAACCTGGCCAACGAAAGCATGCGCATCCCTTCAGAACAACAACTGCACTCGTACAAACAACGTCCTGCCAGGAGTTTCCGCTGCGAAGTCATTTGAACCGATGGTGTCGATGGGAATATCCGTCTCGTCGAACAAGTCCATGACGCCAATGGTGAGTTCACCTGATCCCGCAATTTTTGTTGTCAACGACAGGTCCAGCCGATGGTGTGGCTGCACCGCTTTGGTGAACACCTCAACGGGAGTCAAACCGGTGAACCGGTAGTTCACAACAGCGGTCAACCAGTCAGTCAGCGACACCCGCGCCGTCACACCCGCTTTGTGCCGCGCAGGTTGAAACGCGCGTGCGTTTTGCAATGAATCACCGCGGAAATCAAACTCGTTGAACGCGTACCAGGCGCTGAGCGTGACGTTGTCCCGCTTGAATCGCAGTTCCGTCTCGACACCAACCGCGCTGGCTGAGCCCAGATCGTCGATTGTCGCGATCGTGCGCCCCAGGTCAAGTGGATCAGTGAATGTGGCTGCACCTGTCAAATTTTGATATCGCTGGTAGTAGCTGTCAATGCGCAGCGTCAAGTCATCACGCAGTTTTCCCGTATAACCTACTTCTAATGACCATATTTCCTCATTATCAAGCTCTCCCGCGCGTCGCAGCACAACCCCAAACGTGCCTGGTGGCGTCGGTGGCGAGGGCAATGGCACTCGCTGTGTCGCAATCTGCTGCAGGCCGCTTTGCGGAGCGCGAAACGCCTTCGCTGCGCTGAAGCGCAATACATGCTTTGAAGCGTCATCGAGTGAGACAAACGCGCTGAGACGACCTGACCAATCGATTGACGTCTCCGAATACCAATCGATTCGCGCCTGCCCTTCGAGCGTCAAATGGTCCGACACGCGCCACCTGTCAACAACATACGCCCCGAGCCACTGCTCATTGAACACCGTGTCATCGAGCAAACTTTCCGGACGATTTGGATTGGAGTCAATGCGCACAATGCGAGCAGCGCCCCCCACCAGCAAATCGTGACCCGACGCTGGCGCGAACCGCAACGAAGCTTCCAGCGAGTTATCGATCGAAGACAACTGCCATAGTGAAGGTCGATTAACACTTTCAAACGTTCCGTACCACTGCACAATGGCTTCGGCGCCGCTGTCCAGATCCCGCGTGATCTTGGCGTGCGCAGTCGTTGAGTCGATCCGCTCATCTTCACCAGGCTGGAACGACAGGAATGGAAAATCGCCACGAGTAATGTGCACATGGCCTGCGCCGAAGCGCAGCGTCGTCTGGTCGGACAGGGCGTACGTCGCCTCGCCGTCGAAGCGGTATTCACGTGAAAAATCACGAGTATCGAAATTGTCGTTGTTTATTGCGTCTTCACTGCTCACTCGATCGTTATATCCGAAGGAAAGTCGCCACGCGAGCGGCCCTGAACTTGCCCCCCAGCGCAGTTGCGAGAACGTATCGCCAAACTCGTCAATTGTCGTTGACGCCAGCACGCCTTGTGTTTCTCGCGGCGTCTTGCGAATCAGATTGATCACGCCATTAAACGCGTTTGCGCCCCACACGGCGCCGCCCGGCCCCCGCACAACCTCGACGCGCGATAGATCTTCAAGGAACACCGGCAGACGTTCAAAATCGATGCCGCCAAAGATGGCGTTTGAGGCATTGCGACCATCGACCAGAATAAGCGTGCGATCGGAAAACTCCTGATGCAATCCGCGCACACCAACCGCATAGCGATTGCGGTCCACTTTCAGCACATCGACGCCTGGAACAAACGACAGGGCCTGCGGCACGTTGGTATATCCACCATAATGCAGGTCTTCCCAAGTGAGCACGCTCACCGGAGCGCCAGTCATATTGGCGGGCTGCCTTGATCGGGCGGCTGACAAGACAACGCCGAAATCCTGGAAGAGTAGATCCACTGCAGCCGCTGCTTCATCAGGTTGGGTCGCGCCGCTTGCATCGTCAGCGTTGTTCACGGCGGCGCGAGGATTCGCGGACGGTTCTTCGATCGGAGTTGATTGGTTTGTTTGCGCGCCTGCGAGCGAAACAAGGCGGCACCACAGAATCACAACTGTAAGCAAGGCGCACAACGGTGTCCATAATACTGGTTTATATACGATGTTCGGTCGCATAACGCCCCGTGCATGTTGCAGTAAACACGACCCACTGACGTGAAGCGAGTTGTCCCTACGGGCGCCCTGATACGCATTGGGTCTCAACGAGCTATCGGCGAATTACAGCACACAATTGCGGCACACGCACGTAAGAACACGCAACGGACCACCGCCTGTCAATTTCGCCATTTGAAACGAAATCAGCCCGCCAAGTCCCCCCCACACTCCCTCGAAACAGGGGAGACGCAGCGGCGCCGACGTCTGCGCTGTTATTCACGCTGATCGGTTATTGCGACAAACACACCTGCGAACGCTTGTGGATTCCGTTATCACCACGTGTAGCGCACGGTGTACGTCACGACCTGTTCGCCGTCGGGCTCGATGTGGACGGGGAAATGAATCGTCCGCGAATTTATCTTTTCGTGTTTCGCGCTCTCGTTGGTGATTGCCCAGTTGCTCCAGCGCCACAGCGACTCGCGGACGAGCATGTCCACCGCTTCTTCTCTGTGGTTGCGCACGCTGATGCGAAATGTTTCCTCCGCCCAATGCTGACCCGCCTTGTAGTCGGTCTGCACGCGTTCACCAACGACGTCGAAGGATTGCCCGATGCGGATCAGGACATTCTCATCTTTGGGCGTGTGGTTGATCACATCTTCACCGATGAACTCGAGCGCGCCATCCGCGTCGTCCTTCTTGTATACGCGCACCTTCCCCGCGGGAAGCGGCATGCCCAGATTGTTGGCTTTTTCATTCTTGAACCGAATGTAGACATCCACTTTTTTGTGGGTCGAAAGACCAAAATTATGACCGAGTGAAGGGGAAGATCCATAGCCAGCGACATTGGCGGCGCCGTTGTACACAAGAACCTTCTCCACATTGGCGCCTCGCGCTGTTGGAAAGAGCGTGATCTGCTGCGTCGAACTGTTCATCACGTCTGTGCGCCTGGGCAGCGTATACAGGTGATACTCGAAGAACGTTTTTTCCTTAAAGCCATTGGATTTTGTAGCCGAAATAGCCTCGCTCCTTACAAACTGTGCTGAGTCGAAGTAGCGTGTGCCTTGAATGCGTCTGACATTTCCTGCGACAAGCTTGAGCGATGCGCCCTTATATGAAAGCCCGGATAGATTCATCAGCGAAACCCATGCCCCAAGATCCGCCTTTGTGTCGTCCGCGTTCAGGACCAGGTTGTAATCCGCCCGCCAGGTCAGGCCGTCGGTCATGTACGACGTCTGCACCTTGCGCTCGCCCGCGCGCTTGGAATCCACAAGCCACATGAGCGTTGGTTTAGAGATGAGATCGGCTGGCAACGACGGCAGGTGGATACGTGAATCCCAAGGCCCCATGAACAACAGCCCTTCATCCGTCATGAGCACAAGCTGACCTCCATTTATTGCGAGTAGTTTGACCTGCTTGATGACGCGCTCGCCAGCGATCGTCGTCTTGAGACCGATCTCCTTGCCAACGTATTTTTCGTAAATCTTTGTCGGGTTAATCAGGTCGAATCGAAATGACTGCTCGAGCACTTCGGTCGCTGCGGGGTCGGTCATATCGAGGAATGACACGGTAGTAGGGTCGATAAACCGGGCCACATCTGTGAA
>Ga0114931_10005409_pt1 | contig 15780 bp, 12 predicted proteins | sample 2SBtaG_FD_89579 | JGI IMG/M metagenome (GOLD analysis project Ga0114931, IMG submission 89579) | Deep subsurface microbial communities from Kolumbo volcano to uncover new lineages of life (NeLLi) - 2SBTROV14_V59a metaG | ecosystem: Environmental > Aquatic > Marine > Volcanic | place: Kolumbo...
CCCGATTAACGGAACAAATTTAACCTTACCCAAATCTTCCTGTCGAAACCCGGATTCATCCCGCTCGATTTTATGTAAACGTTGACCTTCGTGTTCACCGACCGGTACGACCATACGACCGTCTTGGGCTAACAATTCAAACAATTCCTCAGGCATTTTTCCCGCTGCCGCCGTGACGATTATACCGTCAAACGGTGCCTTTTCCTTCCAGCGCAAGGGCGAATCACCGAGCTTCATTTTAACATTGCGTATCTGCAGATTCATAAACCGGTTCTGCGCACGATGATACAATGGGCGAATGCGTTCGATTGTGTACACCTCACGAGCTAAATGAGCCAACACTGCCGCCTGGTAACCGGAACCGGTACCGATTTCCAAAACTTTATCCAAGGTTTGGCGTCCACGAACCAGGCACTCCGTCATGGTGGCAACGGTAAACGGTTGAGAAATGGTTTGCTGGTGGCCAATGGGCAAGGCGGAATCATTGTACGCCCGGCCTGCCAAGGCTTCATCCACAAATACATGCCGGGGAACCAGGTTAATGGCCGCCAGAACCCTGGGGTCGGATATGCCGTATTCTTCTAACCTGCCAAGCAGACGCTCACGAGTACGCTGCGACGTCATACCAATACCGCGCAGTTGTTTTGGGTCCATCATGCCAGCCAATCGCTGATATCACCGATCAGCCCGTGGCGGGTTAAATCAACTTGCAAGGGAGTCACTGATACAAATCGATTTCGCAACGCATTAAAATCCGTGCCTGGACCGGCATCCTGTTCTTCACCAGCGGGGCCGACCCAATAGACCGGATTCCCCCTGGGGTCATGCATTTTCACGACCGGTTCGGCTTTATGGCGATTACCCAGGCGGGTGACCTGCACACCGCGTACTTCCGATAACGGTTTATCGGGTACATTAACATTCAAAATCATTTCTTTGGTTTGCGGAAGTCGATCGATCCGGTCAAGCAGCATTGACACATAATGGACTGCGGTTTCAAAATACACGCCGTCACTGCCCGCCAGGGAAACTGCAATCGATGGATACCCCAAAAAACGCCCTTCCATGGCTGCTGCCACTGTACCGGAGTAGATCACATCATCACCCAGATTGGCGCCATGATTGATTCCGGAAATAACCATATCCGGTTCGTCGTCGAGCAGCCCGGTGATGGCCAGGTGAACGCAATCGGTGGGTGTACCGTCCACACTGTACACACCCGGTGCGATGTTACGCGCCCGGATCGGCCGGGTCAGAGTCAAGGAGTTACTGGCTCCGCTACGGTCACGGTCAGGTGCCACCACAGTTACTTGACCGTACTCTTTTAAATTTTCCGCCAAACACTGCAGTCCAGGCGCCAGATAACCATCATCGTTGCTTAAAAGAATTCGCATATCCCTTTTGGTCCAGTCCTCAGGCCTACATGCCTTGAATCAATGTATTGAATCTCTTGCGTAAATGCAACATGCAGGAGTTGTTCCAGACGTCAGTGAGAGCAAACGCCCGCGTAACCCGCGGATGTAAACCCAGCTTACGGGTGAAACAGGCGAAAAAATTATCCGTGCTGTGGTGGGCGACTTCCTGCCATGGCAGTTGTTTGATGCCATTGGAGCAATAATTGATCGAGGCTTTTGTCACCGTGTAGTGTCTCATATAAAACGTGTATTAAGAAAGCCACTCAAGGTGCAAGGCACAGACCGCCGGGAAGGTAGGTCAGCCTTCCACAAGGTCTGGAACGCAGCAATCGCAGCTTGAGTGGTTTCCCGGAGGGCGAGATAGATTGTTTAGGCAACCATCAAGTCTATCTCGTCTAAATGTGCGTTTTATTTGAGACACTACACTAGTTCTAGTTCCAGGCAATCCAAATGACAATGGGAATCCACGATGGGAACGCTGGTATCGGACGGTTTGCTGCTGGCGCTGTATGTCATGGGTAGCGTGTGACAATGCCTTCAATTTTTTCCTTGTCGGCCAGTTGTTTCCGTACACGGCCGGCGTCCGAACGGGTAAATAGCGGACCTATCCTAACCCGCAGTTTCTCCCCGCTGCTGCTGTTCCAACGATCGATAAACACATCATACCCCTTTTTCCGTAATGTATTGCGCAGCTTAAAAGCATTGTCAGGAATGCTAAAACTTCCCACCTGTACCGCCCATTGGCCGGCGGGATTTTCACTTTCCACAGGCACAGGCACAGGCACGGGCACGGGCGCCGATGGTGTCGATTCTAGACGTTTTTTAGTTGCCGAAACGGTTGGTTCTGGTGGGGTTTGTTCTGGTGGGGATTCAATAATATCAGGCAAACTGTCCAATTGCTCTTCGATGGCAGCCGAGTCGGACTTGGGCATTTGAATGTCCTGCTCGAGCGGGCTAAATGTCCATTTATCCCGTCCGAGCACTTGGTCCCGCATCCCGAACGGACTTGGCGACATGGCATTGTCCAACACCGTTTGCCCGCCATGATCTTCCAGCAGAAGCATGGGTAAAAAAATGACCAACAAAGCAACAATGACGGTGGCACCAATCAGGCGCTGTTTTAGTCGTGTATTATCGGGTTCGCCGCGCATCATGGATCAGACGGATCAGGATGAATCCTTACCCAAGTCTTCTCGCCTCAGCCAGCCTTTTCCCGGCTTATGACCGACAATATTAACCATGATCCACATACCTTGGTTGGCCAATTAAACCACTTTTTGCCCCTCGATTAATTGATCGATAACTTGGGAATGAAAAGTCGGTCCGGCATAGAGTTTGGTTTTGGTGCGTACGCGCCGGCCTTGCTTGGTCATGATACGCCGCAACTTGCGGATATTGGCATCGGCCGGTGCATAGCCCACATTCTTGGCCCGTTTATACCATTGCAAGGCCGCCACGTAATCACGATCGTTACTATCGGCGGAATACATATTAGCCAGATGAAGCTGAGCGTTGACATAACCCTGCTCCGCAGAACGTTGCAACCAACGAAACGCATCGGTAAGGCTCAGGCCCACGCCACGTCCTTTGTAGTACATGACACCAACGTTGTATTGGCCAATCGGATCCCCGGCATTGGCTGATTTTTGATACCAGTTAAAAGCTTTGTGAAAGTCTTTTTGAACACCAAAGCCTTTTTCGAACATATAACCCAAGTTGTTTTGTGCTTCGACCTTGCCCTGCTCGGCGGCCTTCCGATACCATTTTACAGCCTTGTCATAGTCGGTACTGACGCCGTCGCCGCTATAGTACATAACGCCTAAATTAAACTGGCCTTCCGCGTCGCCTCGATTGGCCGCTGCACGGTACCAACGCACAGCTTGCTTGAAATCCTGTTGCACACCCCGGCCGTTTTCATGCATCAGACCCAGGCTGCTGATGGCTTTTAAATTACCGGCCTGCGCGGCCTTGCGGTACCAGTCAACCGCCTTGTTGAAGTCTTTCTTAACACCAAAGCCTTTTTCGTACATCAGACCCATGGCATATTGGCAATGATGGGAACCCAAATAGGCCCCACGCCTGTAGTATTGGATAGCGGTTTTATAGCTCTGGGAGACACCGTGACCGAACTGGTACATTTTGCCGGCAAAATAATAGGCATCTGGAATATCCAGTTTACTGGCCCGGTGGTAAAAATGGAGTGCGGATTTTAAGTTGCGTTTAACACCGACGCCCTTTTCATACCACTGTCCCAGTTTAATGATAGCCGGGCCGTATTGTTTGTCGGCGGCTTTGTTTAGCCATTGAACAGCCACGTCGCTGTCGACTTTGCCACCGATGCCTTCAGCGTACAGCAATCCAAAACTGTATTGAGCTTTTTCATAGCCACCTTCGGCCGCCAACTGGTACAGGCGAATGGCTTCCTGCTTATTCTGGCGTACTCCGATACCCTTGAAATACATGTTGGCCAGATTGTATTGGGCCACCGCGTATTTTTTTTTCGCAGCCAGGGTGTACCATCGAACAGCTTCTCTCTCATCACGCTTGACGCCACGCCCAGCCGCATACATGACACCTACATTGTTCTGTGCCCGTGCGTAACCGCGTTGTGCCGCTCGTCGATACCATTTAAAGGCTTCCTTGTCATCTTGCTCGACGGACATTCCCGTGGCATAGATGACCCCCAAATCATTCTCCGCCTTGGGGTGGCCATTTTGGGCGGCTTTACGCAACCACCTTATACCCTTGTCAATATCTTGTTTTCGGTGTTCACCCCGGAAGTAGAGCTTGGAAAGATTATACTGCGCTTTGGCATAGCCACTCTCGGCGGACTGCTTATACCAAAATTCCGCCCGCCCGTCGTCGGCCGGTAAGGCAAGGCCTTCTTCATACATCAGTCCCAGGCCATGTTGAGCCGGAGCATAGCGTTGCTTGGCGGACTCGGTCATCCAGCGTACAGCCAGTTCAAGGTTTCGTTCAACGCCTTCACCCAGATACAGACGAACCGCTAGAATGTGTTGGGCTTTAGGATCACCGCCTCTGGCATACTGTTGCAGGGCTTGTGGAACCATGGCCGCATAGCGGGAATCGGAAATAGGTTTGCTGGTATTTTCCGTCACACACGCCGCGATGCCACTACACAGCACCGCCAGCACAGTGAGCTGTCTCCAGCTTGCGGGAAACAAGAATCGCACGTTTAATTCCTTGATTGTCTGCATACATCTATATCTATGTATGGACCGGTAATCATGGTGATGGTTTCTCCAGTCCGGTTATTGCCTCGGCCACGGTGTAGAACGATCCGAATACCAGAACGCAATGTTGAGCGGGACTTTGCTGCAATGCGTAGTGTAATGCATCGTTTACGGTTTTGAATGGCCCCGCGCAACGACCACTGCGTTGTTGTATAATAGCAATGATTTTTGCAGGGTTTTGACCCCGATCATGATACAGGCGTGGCACGCACCACAAATCAATGACCGGTAGGAGCGGTTGGATAATGGCTGAGATATCTTTGTCCTCCAACGCGGCGAAAACCGCCGTGACCGGTTTATTGTTATTTTTCAGCACCTCAGCCAACGCACAAGCGGCCTGACCGTTGTGGGCGACATCCACTATGATTTCTCTACCCAGATCCGTGCGCAGCCGTTGAAACCGCCCTGCCAAGCGGGTCTGTTGCAATGCCTTATCGTAATTATTTCCGAAAATGTTCATGCCGTGGTAACGGGCCAATAAGTTGGCCACGCAACAGGCTGCCGCAGCGTTGGCCAACTGGTGTTCACCTGCCAGAGACGGTAATACCATGGTCAAGTCTTGCTGCTGACCCTGCGCGTTAATCCACCAGTGCCAGTACTGACCTTGGGCTTGAGAGTATCCGTAATCCTTGCCGTCAAGCCACAGCGGACAGGACAAAGCACGGGCATGTTGTAACACCCGTCGCGGCGGATTGCCATGGCATACCACCGGTTTGGCTTCGCGCATAATGCCGGCTTTTTCCCAGCCGATGGTTTCCCGGTCCGAGCCCAGCCAGGTTTGGTGATCAAGATCGATGGCGGTAATCACGGCAATATCGGCATCCACTATGTTAACCGCGTCCAGGCGCCCCCCCATGCCGACTTCCAACACCACCACATCAAGATTATGGCGTAAAAACACCGTCAATGCTGCAAATGTAGCGAATTCGAAATAAGTCAATGGCGTCTCGGCTCGCGCATCGTCCACCTGTTGAAAAGCCGCCATGATCACTTGATCACTGACCGGTTTACCATCGATTCGAATGCGTTCGTTATAGGTCAGTAAATGGGGTGAACTGTAAGCGCCCACATGGATGCCCGAGACCAGGCACAGGCTTTCCACGTAGGCCACGGTCGAACCTTTACCGTTGGTGCCTGCAATGGAAACGATTTTAAACGGAAGTGGACCATTATGCAGTGTCTGCCAGACCGGCCGAATGCGTTCCAAACCCAGATCGATGGACTTGTTATGCAGGCTTTCCTGCCACTGTAACCACGGCGCCAAGCTGTCAAAGCGCATGGCCTATCCCATCAGGCACCGTTGCGGCGGCGATTGTAATGGCCCAGAATTCCAATGAGATTAGCGATTTTGCGCCGCATGTCGCGACGATCAGCGATCAAGTCCACAGCGCCGTGATCGAGCAAAAACTCACTGCGTTGGAAGCCTTCAGGCAAGGTTTCACGTACCGTTTCTTTGATAACCCGCTGCCCGGCAAACCCGATCAACGCTTTTGGCTCCGCGATATTAATATCCCCGAGCATGGCAAGACTGGCGGAAACGCCGCCCATGGTCGGATCGGTCATCACCGAGATAAAGGGAATACGCTTTTTATTGAGTTGAGTCAGTGCCAGACTGGTTTTTGCCATTTGCATTAAGGACAACAAACCTTCCTGCATGCGCGCACCACCGGAAGCGGAAAAACACACCAGGGGTATATGATGTTCAACACAGCATTCCACAGCCAGACGAAATCGCTCACCCACCACAGCGCCCATGGATCCGCCCATAAAACCGAACTCAAACGCGGCTGCCACCATAGGCCGCTGTTCCAATTCGCCTCTGAGGACCACTAGAGCGTCTTTCTCACCGGTATTGCGTTGCGCTTGTACGATGCGGTCCCGGTAACGTTTACTATCGCGGAATTTCAGCTTGTCGACCGGTTCCAAATCCGCGCCGAGTTCTTCCTGCTCACTGTCGTCCAGAAAGTACTGTAAACGCACCCGTGCATTGATTCGTAAATGGTGATCACATTTGGGACAAACTTCCAGGTTACGTTCCAACTCCGCGCGATATAATACTGCGGCACATGCCGGACACTGGGTCCAGATACCGCCCGGTACGCCTTTTTTGCGTCCGTTACTCTCGGTGCGAATTCGCGATGGTAATAGCTTTTCAAACCAACTCACCTGACTTCCTTTACTTTATCATGGGTTATAAGGCGTGTCGCAGCTCACCGATAAACGCCTTCACATCATCCAGCATAACCTGTGACTGCCCGCCATGATGAATGCATGACTCGATACAACTGATCAGCGCGCTCCCAACCACCACTGCATCGGCATGGGCGGCCACCCGTTTCACCGATTCGGCATCTTTGATACCGAACCCAACAGCCAATGGCCATGGACAAAGCTGCCTGATTTGAGCAGTTTTTTCACCGACATCCGCCCCACTAAGGCTGTCCGCGCCGGTAACGCCTTTTAACGATACATAATAGATAAATCCACTGCCCATCCGGGCAACTTTTTCGATCCTTGCCGCGGGGCTGGTGGGCGACAGTAAAAATATAGGATCCAAACCGGATGCCAACAACACTCGCCGGTATTGTTCGGCTTCCTCCACGGGCATGTCCACGGTCAACACCCCATCGACACCGGCTTCGGCACAGTCCTTGGCAAACTGTTCATAACCATAAAATTCCACCGGGTTCAAATACCCCATCAACACCACGGGAGTTTGCCGGTCGGTTTGGCGAAACGCTGCCACGGTTTGCAGCACCCAAGGTAAAAATGCATTATTGTGCAGAGCTCGTTCACTGGCTTGTTGGATCACCGGTCCTTCGGCCATGGGATCGGAAAAAGCCACACCTAATTCGATGATATCGACACCCGATTCCACCATGGCATGCATCAGGGGCAATGTGGCGTCTAAGGTAGGATCGCCGGCCGTGATAAATGTTATTAAAGCCTTTCGATTGTGCTGCTTTAAACCGGAAAAACATGTTGCGATTCGGCTCATATTCGAATTCCTTCGCGCTCAGCCACCGTATGAATATCTTTATCGCCTCGACCGGACAAATTGACGACGATTATTTTGTCACGGGCCATTTTCGGAGCCTTTATCATTGCCCACGCCAAGGCATGACTGGATTCCAATGCCGGAATGATGCCTTCACGACGTGTTAATTCATGAAACGCCGTCAATGCCTGCTCATCGGTCACCGAGACATATGAGGCCCGGTGCTGCTCTTTTAGCCAGGCGTGCTCCGGCCCAACCCCCGGATAATCCAAGCCGGCAGAAATGGAGTGGGTCGGTTTGATCTGGCCGTGTTCATCCATCATTAGATAGGTACGATTTCCGTGCAGTACTCCCGGTCTGCCGTCGCAAAGCGGCGCGGCATGTTGCCCGGTTTCAATCCCTAAACCGGCGGCTTCAACACCCCACAAAGCCACCGTCTTATCATCAAGAAAGGGGTAAAACAGCCCAATCGCATTGGATCCACCACCCACACAGGCTATCAGGGCATCCGGCAGCCGACCCGCGGCCTGTTTCACTTGTTGTTTGGTTTCCTCTCCGATGATGGCCTGAAAATCCCGCACCATGGCGGGATAGGGATGGGGTCCGGCCACCGTGCCAATAACATAAAAGGTGTCATCCACCGTTGTCACCCAGTCACGCATGGCTTCATTCATGGCGTCTTTCAGGGTTTGGGTTCCTGAGCGAACGGTGACGACTTCGGCGCCTAACAGTTTCATTCGAAATACGTTGATGGCCTGGCGTTTAACATCCTCGGCGCCCATGTATACAACACATGTCATACCCAATCGTGCCGCCACTGTCGCGGTGGCCACGCCATGCTGACCCGCACCGGTTTCCGCAATTACCCGCGTTTTGCCCATGCGTTTGGCGAGCAGCGCCTGGCCCACGGTATTATTGATTTTATGGGCACCGGTATGGTTGAGATCTTCACGTTTAAGATAAATCTGCGCGCCGCCCAAATGTTCACTCCACCGAATGGCATGATAGAGAGGGCTGGGTCTTCCAACGTAGTCGTTTAGATCTTGACGTAATTCGGCGATAAACGCCGGATCATTACGGTAGCGTTGATATGCCTGTTCCAATAACTCCAACGGTTCCATCAAGGTTTCGGCGACGAATTTGCCGCCAAATTGGCCAAAATGTCCTCGTTCATCGGGTAAGTTTGCTGTCATGATTTTTCCGTCATTCCCACCATTGTCATAAATTCACGTATCGTATTCAGATCCTTGATACCTTTTGCACTTTCCACCCCGCTGCTGACATCGACTGCATAAGGATTCACCACCGCAATGGCGCCACGGACGTTATCCGTGCTCAATCCACCGGCAAGTATCAACGGCTGATTGATTTTAGGAGTCAAATCCCAAGCAAATGTACGACCGGTGCCCCCAAATTGGGTTTGATCGAAGCTATCCAGCAAGATACCCGCGCAATCCGGATAGTTTTGTGCGTCCGTTTGCGCTTGTAGGGCGGATTGTACACGAATGGCTTTGATATACGGCAGCGTAAATTGGCGACAGAATTCAGGAGATTCATCGCCGTGAAACTGGAGGCAATCCAGACCCACCCGGCTTATCACCTCCACGACCCAGTCCACACCCGGATTGACAAATAAACCAACTTTCGTCACAAAGGCAGGTAAATCCTTGGCAATCCCATGGGCATTATCCAGGGAAATGTTACGCGGGCTGGCGTCATAAAAAACCATGCCAATGGCATCCACCCCTTCAAATGCTGCCCCTAAAGCGTCATCATGCCGGGTAAAACCACAAATTTTAACACGGGTGCGCATGTTCGTTTTTTAATCCTCTCCGCCGCCACCCAGCACCACGAACGGAGTCTGGCTGTCGGGAAATGAATAGTCTTGGGGATAATACACCCTCAGCAGACTCAGCCCGGCAGCCGGTGCCGTCACGCCCGCCACACGCCTGTCCTTGGATTCCAATACCTGCCGAACCCACACCGGCAAGTGGTCACCACAGCCCACGGCGGTTAAGACGCCGACAATATTTCTAACCATATGCAGTAAAAAAGCATTGGCGACGACCTCAATGGCAACTATGTCACCGTAACGCGTGACCGTCATTCGATCAACCCGGCGCATCGGTGATTTTGACTGACAGCCGCTGCCACGAAACGCACTAAAATCATGTTCACCAATCAACACCGTGGCGGCTTCGGCCATGATTTTTTCATCCAGCGGACGTAAATACCAAGTCAGGTGCTGGTGTTGAATACCCGGTTGTACCTTGCGGTTAAGCAAGAGGTAACGATATTGCCTGGCAACGGCGCTTCGCCGCGCGTCAAAGGCATTATCGACCGGCACCGCCCATAAAAATCGAATATCAGGGGGTAGATGACTGTTGCCCCCATAGACCCAAGCTTTGTTGGGACGCTCGACGCCACTGTCAAAGTGGATGACTTGTTGCAAAGCGTGTACGCCGGCATCGGTACGCCCGGCGCAATGCACGGTAAGATCATGATCGGCAACTTTCGCCAATGCGGTCTCCACGGCTTCCTGAATACTGGCACTGTGTTTTTGCCGCTGCCATCCGGCGTACTGCCTGCCGTTATATTCTACCGCCATAGCAATGCGCATAATTACCTCAGAACCGCAAACACCGCCACCATTAACACGGGCAACAACCACTGGGGCCAACAGGGCCAACTCCGATCGGGCAATACCACTGTCGTGCAGGGAGTGGTTTCAGCACGATCACGGATACTTATAAATACTTGCGCGACTCTATCACGCAGCCTGTCTTTGCGCGAAAAATTTGACAATGAAGGTAAGCTATTGACCGCTTCCAAAGTCAGCAACATGCGTACTGCCAGACGCTGCGGGGACATAAATAGCCGCAATGGCATGGCCATTTGATAAATAGCACCGATTAAGGCATTTCTTTCGGTGGTGCGTAGTAACAGGTGTACGGCACTTATGATCAGCACTAATACGGTAAGCCGTAACAAGCCTTGCTCCATGCCTTGCCAGGTTGGCAGATTATCGCGGCCAAATAAACTGTCTCCCGGTGTAAACCAGAAATAGAAAATGGCAATGGCTATAAAAAACCAGCGTAAACGACTCACCATGCGCCAGGCGTCGATACTCGCCAATGCGCAATACCCGATACAATGCCACAAGGCCGGCAACAGCGAGGGTTAGGTCAGCCCACGATCCGTGAACAATGGACACCACGTAGCATAAAAAACAAAGAACTCGAATAAGCGGATGCAGGACAAGGCAGGACAAGACTGCACCGCCGTCTGACGGTGCGTATTCTTCATCCAAGATTACTTAGTAGCTCATTGGCTTCCTGTTTTTGATTGTTGTTACCTTCCTCAATGACCTCACCCAGTATACTGCGAGCACCGTCGGGGTCACCCATATCGATATAGGCCCTGGCCAAATCCAATTTGGTACCGACCTCATCAATATCGGAAAACAAAGTGGCTTCATCCATATCTTCGTCAAACACCGAACTGCTACCATTTCCACCACCACCACCACCACCGGGCTGAATGATTTGGGTGCTGTCCAGCGGCGGCAGTTCATGATCGCCTTCACTGAGCGTTTGAAAGTTAAAGAAATCGTCGCCACCGGCACTGGCGGTCGCGCCTTGCTGCTGGAATTGGTTGAAATCCATATTGTTGGAATCATTGGGCCGGATAATAGTGGTTTCATCCAGGGTTTCCGGCGAGCTCACTTTCCGGTCCAAATCAAAATCGATGATGTTGGTATCTTCAACCGCGCCTGAATTGAGGTTGAAATCCGTTGTCTGATCCATACTGGCGTTCAAATTGAACTGCATGGTTTCGTCCAGGCTGGGTACTTCATGGCTGCTAAAACTTCGGGTGTCTTCAGAAGCCTGACTGGTATCGCCCAATACCATGGTTTCATCGACACGCAAATGATCGGCACCGCTTTCGGCGGGTGGTTGGTTTGAAGCCTGACCACCGAATAAAGGACTTTCCGGGCATAACGCCCTACCCATGGAATGGGCTTTTTCCCACAAAGGACCTTTCCCACCGGTTGCCTGATAGAGTTCATTGGCCACGGCGACAAAGCCCTGTTTTTCTTTCATGGCCGAATAGATTTCCAACAACTTGCCTTTAAACTCCAACCGGGCCGGTTCTTTGGAAATGGCCTCCTTCATCAGTTCTTCCGCATGTTGAAAGCGCCCGTACGCCAGATAAACATCGGCCTCAGCCAAGGGATCCATCACGTTAACTTCGGATTGGATTCCACTGGTCAATCCGCTGGTGGCGAAATCGCCCATCATGGAAGAATTACTGGCCATTCCACCGCCACCCGAAAGCGTCTGGGTCAGCTCACTATTGGTATTGGCACCCGCGTTGGTCAAAATACTTTCCTGGAATTCATCAAGATTCATGCTACGTCGGCGCACGATCCAAATCAGTGCGGCGAACACGAGGATGACGCCCACCAGCAATCCCACGACCTTTGGATTGTTCAGCATCGACATAAAGCCGGATGTTTCCTCCGGTTCATCAATGATTTCCAAATCATCCGGCTGTTCCACGGGGTTGGAGCTGGTAGCAATCTGGGGTTCGTCGGCAGTCGCGGCTGCGGCGTCGTTCTGAATGTCAGCCAATGTCCGTTCTTTCGGTTTCTGACTGCCCAGGGCGGCCAGCTTTTGCATTTGCACATCGATCAAGCTATCCAGATTCTTGACCTGGTCTTCCACCTTCGCGACTTTGGCCTTGAGTTCTCTTTGTTCCTCTATCTTGGTACTAATGCCTTCATTGGCCAGCTTTAACTTGTTCTTAATGGACGCTTGTTTATCTGCGCTGAGCACTTCAAATGACGGATTGTCGGTCGGAACTTCAGGAACGACCGCATCGGCAGCCTCTTCGTTATCCACCAAGCCGGACTGGCCTGAAGTGGAAACGGCAACATCACTGGCCCCCTGCGCCACCACCTGTTGGTATTGACGCCAGCTGGCATTTTGTTTGGCCAGCTCATTAATCGCATCCTGCTTGCTCCATGAGGAAACATTCCCGGGAAGCTTGACTACCACGCCGGATTTCATCCTGTTGGCATTATTGTTTACAAAGGCATCTGGATTGGCTTCCAGCAACGCCATCAAAACCTGTTGGATAGAAACGTTTTGACCGGTGCGCTGGTTAATCTGGTTGGCGCGCTCGCGCGCGAGCCTCCAGGCGTAATCACCACGCTTAACACGATACGTGCTTTCCGCCTCATCGGAACCAAAGTCGCTTACCGGCGGCGGCGGTGTGTTCACGCGGGGTCGAACAGGCTCAACCCGTTCGGTTTGTCGGATGGGTTCAATGGGCGGCGGTGTCGTGCTAGTCCTTTGTTCGGTTTCAACTTTGTCTTCTTCACGGCTCTCACTGGTATCGGCGGCTTCCAGGGGAGTAACATTATCCGTGGGCACCGTGGCACGCTCTGGATCAATCAACAAAGTGTACTGCTTTAACACACGGCCATTGGCCCAAACAGCCTTAACGAGAAAATTCAAAAACGGTTCGCGAATTGCTTCTTTGGTGGTCATGCGAACAAACGCAACCCCCTTGGCATTGCGTTCAACGGAGAACTTAACCTTCCCCATCCATTCCTGCCAGGGTATTTGCGCGCGCTGGTAGTCGCGCTGGTCCGCCATGCGTACTTCCAACTCTTCCAAATCACCAGCCCGCAGGGAATGTAGTGACAATTCCGCATTTAGCTTCTGATTTAAGTATGACTTGGCGTTTATTTCGCCTAAACCGAGCGCGTTACCTTGTAACGGAAACAGCCATACCACCATGGCTGCCGCCAACGCCAGTTTCCGCATCACTCTTACTCCCATGTTGACTGTTGGCATATTACCTACCAAAAGATTTGCCTGTCGCTAAATTGTTGATGCCGTTGCCCAATTACATATATTCGTTTACGACGATTTCGGCGATTTGGATGCTGTTTAAGGCTGCACCTTTACGGACGTTATCGGCGACGACCCACAAGTCTAAACCCCTGGGGTGTGAAATATCCTCGCGAATTCGCCCGACAAAAACCGGGTCATTGCCCGCGGCATCCGTAACGGCAGTTGGGTAACCGCCATCACATCTGTCGTCAATAAGTCTCACACCTTGAGCTTCCCGCAAAAGCTGCCGTGCCTGTTCGGCAGTGATTTTATCCCTTGTCTCGATATGGACCGCTTCCGAATGGCCAAAAAACACTGGAATCCGCACGGCGGTAGGATTCACCAATATGTTCGGATCTTCAAAAATCTTTTGAGTCTCCCAAACCATTTTCATCTCTTCTTTTGTATACCCATTGTCCTGAAAAACATCAATATGCGGAAGCGCATTAAATGCGATTTGTTTTGGATATACCTCGACCCCCGGCTCTTTCCCATTTAACAAATTAGCGGTTTGCGAGGCCAATTCATTGATAGCCTCCTTACCGGTCCCGGAAACGGCCTGGTACGTGGCTACGTTAATGCGGTCGATGCCCACTGCATCGTATATGGGTTTTAACGCCACCAACATCTGTATGGTGGAACAGTTGGGATTGGCGATAATATTACGCGGCGGGTAATTGGCTATGGCGTGTGCATTGACTTCCGGAACGACCAGGGGAATATCGTGGTCATAGCGAAAGTGGGATGTATTATCCACCACGATACAGCCAGCCTCACCTGCCAGCGTGGCATATTGGGCGGAAACGCCGCCGCCTGCGGAAAACAACACGATCTGAGCCTGGGAAAAATCGAATTCCGCAACGTTTTGTACGGTAACGGGTTTTTCCCTGAAGTTTACGGTGTTGCCTGCTGTGCGCTCGCTTGCCAAGGGATATAGCTTACCGACCGGAAAGCCGCGTTGATCAAGTATCGACAGCAAAGTCTCGCCAACTGCGCCGGTTGCGCCTACTATCGCGACATCTACCCGATCGTGCATGGTGTTTACTTGTCTCCATTACTCATAGAAAATTCACGGGCTTGACTGGGCTTGACAATTCCGTTAGATCACATCGTAAAGCCGAAGAAACTGGCCTGGCAAGACCTTCTCGCCATAAATCCTTGCTTGAGTAAACGTCATCACATTAAATGCAAAGCGTATTGTAACGATATTATAGTGAAAATGCGAATATTGTGTTGAAAATTCAGGATATACGAAAGATACTGCGTCCCGGTTCCAGATCCGTCATTTTATTGACAACCCTAAAGTAAAAAAACACGGAAAATGGCTTTTCGCTATCAAAGTTTTTTCGATAGCGCATCAACCACGGCTTGCCCCATTCCGGAACACCCGGTTAATCGATCCTTCTCAGTGTGTATATCCGCAGTCCGCAGGCCTTTTACCAACACGGCGCTGACCGCGTCGTCGATGGCTTGGGCTGCCGGTTCCTGGGAGAAGGTATAGCGCAGCATCATAGATAGGGACAATATCGTGGCCAAGGGATTGGCGACATCCTGACCGGCTATATCCGGTGCCGAGCCATGGATGGGTTCATACATGCCCTTATTTTGAGCATCCAACGACGCGGAAGGCAGCATGCCAATGGAGCCTGTCAACATGGCGGCACAATCTGAAAGAATATCACCGAACATATTGGTGGTCACCATGACGTCGAATTGCTTCGGCGCCCTTACCAATTGCATGGCGGCATTGTCCACATACATATGGCTGAGTTCCACGTCCGGATAGTCTTTGCCGATTTCCTCCATCACTTCACGCCAAAGCCGGGTCGACTCCAAGACGTTGGCTTTGTCCACCGAGCAAATCCTACTGCCACGCCGGCGGGCAATGGTAAACGCTGTGTGAGCGATGCGACGGATTTCCATTTCGTTATAACAGAGCGTGTTAAAGCCTTCTTTTTCCCCATTGCCGTTGGTGCGAATGCCCCGTGGCTGCCCAAAGTAAATGCCGCCGGTCAACTCCCGGACTATCATGATGTCCAAACCGGAAACCACGTCCGATTTCAGGGTGGATGCGTGGCTGAGTTGGGGATAGAGGATTGCAGGACGTAAATTCGCGAACAATTGCAGCCCGGCTCGCAGGCCCAAAAGGCCTTTTTCAGGGCGGACTTCCATGGGCAGTTTATCCCACGCAGGCCCACCCACCGCGCCCA
>Ga0114931_10005410_pt1 | contig 15778 bp, 13 predicted proteins | sample 2SBtaG_FD_89579 | JGI IMG/M metagenome (GOLD analysis project Ga0114931, IMG submission 89579) | Deep subsurface microbial communities from Kolumbo volcano to uncover new lineages of life (NeLLi) - 2SBTROV14_V59a metaG | ecosystem: Environmental > Aquatic > Marine > Volcanic | place: Kolumbo...
AGTCGAGCGCAGCAGGGCCACTCGTCTGTTCCCTGTGCCTTGGGTCACCCGAGTGACTCCCGCCACCGGGTGCCGATCAGGGGCGAGCCATGAGCCGGAGCCCACCCCTCGCCGCCTCCCCCCGCGAGGTCGACCGGCGAATGCCGGATCAAGGCTAGTTGCAGTCGTCGCGGGAACCGGCCTCGACGTAGCCCAGCGCGACCAGCGCCTGGTATTCCTCGCAGCTCACCCGGGCCTCCGATGCGGTTCCGACCTTCTGCGCCGCGAGCAGCTGCGCCGCGGCGTTCTCGGCCAGTTCCGCGGCGGTTCCGGGCTCCCGCTCGCTCAGGTCCAGGGTCTCGCCCGGGTCCTGGGACACGTCGAAGAGTTGCTCGGTGGGGAGGCCGCGGGGGTTCCCCTCGTTCGCCTGGATCCACTTCCATCGCGCGGTGCGCAGCGAGGTCAGGACGTTGCCCTCGTGGTCCTCTTCGGAGAGGACCATCCGGTCGCGTTCCGGTCGCGCCTCGATCCGGCCTGCGAGGTCTAGCCCCTGCATCTCCGGGGGCACCCGGGCGCCGGCCCGGTGCAGCAGGGTCGGGGCGACGTCGATCAGCCGCGCCGGCGTCCCGCGCGCGGACTCGGGCGCGAGGCGCTTGCCTCGCGGCCACTTCACGAGCAACGGGATCGCGATCTGCTCGTCGTAGAGCGTCATTCCGTGCCAGAAGCCGCCGTGCTCGCCGAACTCCTCGCCGTGGTCGGCCACCAGCACGATCATCGAGTCCTCCCAGAGCCCCTGTGCTTCGAGCCTCTCGACGAGCTTGCCGAACTGCTCGTCGAGGTAGGCGATCTCGCCCTCGTACAGCGCGTGCATCTCTTCCGCGTGCGCGAGCGTCGGATGCTGGTGGGAAGCGCGGTCGAAGCCCGTGCCGTCGTAGGGATGCGCGAAGTACGGATCGTGCACGTCCATGTAGTGGAGGAAGAGGAAGAAGCGCGCATCCCGGTGGCGGTCGAGCCACTCGAACGCGTTTGCGTTGACGACCTGCGAATCCTGGTAGAAGTCGCCGAAGCGCTTCGCACCCGTGGCCATGAAGTAGACCCGCCGCACGATCTGGTAGAGCACGAGCTTCGAGGAGGATTCCCGTGCTCCGAACAGGTAGTCCGGACCCAGGTAGTGGTACTCGTCGAAACCCTGCGCGAAGCCGAAGGACTCCGTCAGGTTCGTGTTCGAGACGAAGGCGCCGGTCGCATAACCATGGTCCTGCATCGCCTCGGCCAGCGTGGTGATCTCCTGCGGGAGCGCCGACGGCTTCGACATCGTCTGATGGCTCGAGGGGATCAGCGAGGTCAGCAGCGAGGCCGTGGACGGCTTCGTCCACGAAGCGTGCGCGAAGCCGTCGTAGATCGATCCGCCGTCCGTCGCGACCCGGCACAGGTTGGGTGTCTCGACCTGTGTGCCGCCATAACAAGAGAGGTGGTCGGCCCGCAGCGTGTCCACCATGATCAGGATGATGTTGGGCTTGTCCGCAAGAGCGGCGCTCACCGGGTCCGGCGTCGTCCGAGCGACCGGCAGGGTCGGCGCGAGGCGCATTCCGACCCAACCCCCGGCCATGACCAGCAGCAACGCCGCGATCGCTCCACGGGCGCTCGCGAGCGCACCCAGCCGTCCGCGAAAGACGCGCGGCCCCAGGAAGAAGAGGAAGAGCGCGAGCGCGGCGAACGCGCCCACGACCGCGAGCAGGACCGGCATCGGCGGCATCTGTTCCGCATAGACGTCGCGGCGCAGACGGAAGACCGCGACGACGAGACCCATCGGCACCAGCGTGAACAGGAGGGCGAGCGAGGGCGTCCAACCTCGCGCGTCGCGCTCGTCCATCGGGAAGGCCGCGAGCACGGTCCCGCCCAGGAGACACAGGCCGCCCAGCAGCGCGGCCCAGGCGAAGGGTCCGTACCAGAGCACCTGGGCCTCGGTCCCGAAGCCCTGGAAGCCCACGGCGACGGCTTCGCCGAGCCCGAGCAGGATGCCGGCCAGCACGCCGGCGCCCAGGCCGTAGCCCGCGGCCATGCGCGCACGCACCAGGTAGGGCGGGGCATCCGGCACGCCGCGGGCTTCGCGTGCGGCCCTCTCCTCGTCGGTTTCGAGGGACGTGGCGGCCAACGCGGCCGCCTCGTAGTCGACCTGTGCGCCGTCGACGCGGCACCAGGGCGGCGTGTAGTCGGCGGGCCGCGCCCACCAGAACCAGGCGCCCGCGAGCGTGAGCGCCTCGGCCGCCCAGAAGCCCAACGCGGCCGAGACCACGGCCGCGGCCGGCCCGATCAGCTTGCCCAGCAGCAGGAGCTGGGCGATCTCGCGAATTCCCTCGCCCGCGATCGTGAACGGCGAGAGCACGGTCGCGAGGATCTGGATCGACGACCCCAGCGTGATGGTCCAGAAGTGCCCGCCGGGCGCATGGATCGCCAGCGCCGTGAAGTAGTACATCGCCGCGGTCGTGAAGTGGACCACAACGAGAGAAAGAAGGCCTGCAGGACGAGTCCCTTCTTCTCGCGGTACGCGGCCGTGCTCTCGGAGATGCGCTTCACTGTTCCGGTGAGCCGTTCCTTGCCCGGGAGCGGCAGGTGTTCGATCAGCCACTGCACCGCGCCGGGAAACCACAGCACCGTGATCAGCCCGCCCAGGACCATGACGCTCACCGCAACGCCCATTCCGGCGATGGCCTGTGCGGTGCTCCGCTTCTCGAAGATCGCGTAGAACATGTCCATGCCGAACGGCAGCGCGACCATGAAGGTCATGAAGACCCCCGTCAGGCCGATGATCTTCTCGAGGAACTTCGCCGCGGTGACCTCGACCGTGCGTCCGCTGAACCGCGCGGCGTCGTACAGCGTGTAGCCATCGAGACCGGCCGTGCTCGGCAGGAACGTTCCGATGAACCGGCCGATCAGGAACGAGCCGAAGATGTGCCGGAAGGGGAGCTCGATCCCCTGCCCCTTGATCAGGATCCGCCAGCGCTGCATCGACGCCAGGATGCCCACGAACTTGGTCGCGGCCGCGGCACCGCAGAAGAGCAGGAACGTGGGCGAGTGGATCTGGCGCATCGTCTCGACGATCAGATGGATCACCGCGGTCTTGTCGCCGTTCTCGTCCGTGACCTGGTGCGTGAAGAGCACCCAGAACGCGAGCACGGTCGCGTAGGCCTTCGCGACGTTCAGCAGCCGTCCCCGCCACGGGTCGTCCACCGTGCGCGCGACCGCCAGCGAGAGCATTGCGAGGATGGCGATCTGGACGAGGACGATCATGGAGACTCCGAGAGAGACGGGTTCGACGCGTGGGTCGGCTGCAGAACACGACAGGTTACGCATTCCCGCCGCGCGCGGAGCCGTTTTGGACCGGAACCCGGCCGGCCGGCGTCCACCACGCGCAGCGTGTGCGCAATGCGCAGGCAGCCGGGAGGCAAAGGCCCCGGCTGTGGGACGCCACGCAAGCCGGCCTGGAAGTGGTCTCGAAAACCCTCTCGGTCGCGCTGCACGCCGCCTTCGCCCGATCTCATCGTTGCGCACCCTCGCCGTAGGGCCACTACGGCTCCGGTTCCGCGCCTCGATCTCGGGCCGAAGCGGCGCACATCGCTCGGTCGAGGATCTCGAGACCACTTCTAGCCTTGATCGGGCATTCAGATCGGCCACGGAGGTGGCGAGGGGTGGGCGCAGGCGAAGTCAAGCGCAGCAGGGTCCCTCGTCTGTTCCCTGTGCCTTGGGCCACCCGAGTGACTCCCGCCACCGGGTGCCGATCAGGGGCGAGCCATGAGCCGGAGCCCACCCCTCGCCGCCTCCCCCCGCGAGGGCGATCGGAATGCCGGATCAAGGCTAGTTCGCGGCGCCGGACCGCAGCAACGCGCGTCGGCGCCGCTGATACTCGGACTCGGCGATCTCGCCGCCGCGGCGCTGGTCCTCGAGGTCCGCGAGGGCGCGCAGCACGGCCGGATCCGTCGGCATCGCCACGGGCTCCTCCGGCCGGACATCGTCCTCCTCGACGACGTCGGGGCTCTCCATCAGGACGGTCCGCCGCTGGATGCGTCCGGAGACGCCCACCGTCAGATTGGCGCCCTTCCGGAAGCGGGGGTCCCGCCAGTGTACGGCCACGCTCTGCGCCCCGATCGGGTCGATGCCATCCGTCCCGATCACGCGAAAGCGCTGCACCTGCTGCCCGACCACGGGCTCGCGGGTGTCGTCTTCCTCCTCGCTCTTGGGCACCGCCCAATCTGCGCGGGAGAGATGGAGTTGGAGTCGATCGCTGGCGTCCACCCAGGCCACGAAGCTGGTGACGTACTTCTGCGTGAAGACGCCGAGATTGCGTTCCTTCCGGGTGGCCCGGATCACGACCTCCTGCGTCGGGTCGGCCTGCTTCAGCGCGGCGGAGAGATGGTCGCCCAGCAGGTAGACGAGCTCCGTCGGGATGGCCGGAACGCGCTTGCCGCCGCCGTCTTCCGAGACGTTCATGCGGACGTCGATGGCGGAGAGGATGTGCGCGAGCCGGACGTTCGAGATGATGGCCGGATGGTGGAAGCCGCGGTCGACCGGCTGGCCGTCCTCGTTGCGCGCGCGCAGCGTCACCTGGATGACGTCGTCGTGGTGGACCGACACGCGCGTGTAGGGCGACGCGCACGCGGCTGCCAGCAGCGGCAGGAACAGGAGAGCGAGGCTAGGCGAACGCATCCACCACCCGATGGGTCACGAAGCTCGCAGTGTAGGCCAGCACGAGCAGATACCCGAAGGCAAAGGCCGGCCAGCGCCAGGAGTTCGTCTCCCGGCGGATCGTGGCCAGCGTCGACATGCACTGGAGCGCGAAGACGAAGAAGACCAGCAGCGAAGCCACCGTCGGCGGGGTGAAGACGAGTTCACCGGTGTCCGGCCGGCGATCGGTCCGGATGGCTTCGCGGAGCGAGACGTCGTCGTCCTGCTCCGCGGCATAGATCTGCGCCAGGGTCGAGACGATGACCTCGCGCGCGGCCATGCTCGCGATCAGGCCGACGCCGATCTTCCAGTCGAAGCCGAGCGGCGCGATCAGGGGCTCGATCGCGTGTCCGAGCGTACCCGCGGCGCTGTGCTTCAGCCGGTAGGCCGCGGTCGCCTCCGGCGGCGTGTCCGGGGGCGGATCGGCCTGTGGAAACGTCAGCAACGTCCACAACACCACCGACGCGGTCAGGATGATCGTGCCGGCGCGCCGCAGGAACGCGCTCGCGGCACCCCACACCTGCGAGACCACGAGTCGGACCGGGGGGACCCGGTAGGGGGGGAGTTCCATGTAGAACGGCATCGCCTCGCCGCGCAACACGGTCCGGTTCAGCACGCCGGCCGCAACGAGGGCCGAGCCGGCGCCGAGCAGGTAGAGGCCCAGCAGGGTCAGCCCCTGCAGCCCAATCGGTCCGAGCACCGGGGTCGCGGGCACGAACGCCGCGATCAGCAACGCGTAGACCGGCAGCCGCGCGGAGCAGGTCATCAACGGGGCCACCAGGATGGTGACCAGGCGTTGGCGCGGCGAAGGGACGGTGCGCGCGGCCATGATCCCGGGCACCGCGCAGGCGTAGGAGGAGAGCAGCGCGACGAACGCGCGTCCCTCGAGGCCGATCCTGCCCATCACGCGGTCCACGACGAAGGCCGCGCGCGCCATGTAGCCGATGTCCTCCAGCACGTAGAGCATCGTGAAGAGCAACAGGATCTGGGGCAGGAAGATCACCACCGCGCCGACTCCGGCGATCATCCCGTCGGCCAGGAAGTCGGCGAGCAGGCCGGGCGGGAGCGTGCTGCGCACGACGCCGCCGAGGCTGGTGACCGCGCCACTGATCGCGTCCATCGCCGGCGTGGCCCACGCGAAGATCAGCTGGAAGAAGAACACCATCACCGTCGCGAACAGCAGGGTGCCCAGCACCGGGTGCAGCACGATGCGGTCCACGGCCTCGGTCCGGGTGCTGCGTCCGGGCCGGTGGAGCAGCACGCGATCGAGCACCGAGGCCAGCCACGCATTGCGTTCGTCCTCGTCGGTCGGCGGCAGCAGCACCGGGCGGTCCCACGCGGACGGTTCGGGGAGCAGCGTCTTCAGCCGCCCGATCCCGATCCCCCGGTGGCCGACGACGCCGATCACGGGGATGCCCAGCGCATCGGCGAGCAGCCGCTCGTCGATCTCGCCGCCGCGTGCGCGCAGTTCGTCCGTCATCGTCAGCACCAGGCAGGTCGGGATCCCCAGTTGGAGCACCTGCGCGACCAACACCAACGAGCGTTCCAGCGTGCAGGCGTCGGCCGTCACGATCAGGCCGTCCGGTGGCGCGACGCCGGCGATGTCTCCCTGTAGGACACGCCGCACGACCGCCTCGTCCGGGCTGACGGGGTCGAGGCTGTAGGTCCCGGGCAGGTCGATCACGCGCAGGCGCCGGCCGCCGACGACCGCCTCGCCTTCGCGGCGCTCGACCGTGACGCCGGGATAGTTGCCGACCTTGGCGCGCAAACCCGTCAGCGCGTTGAAGAGCGTGGTCTTGCCCGAGTTCGGACTGCCGACGAGGCCGAGGCGGATGGGCAGCGCGGCCTCGCTCACATCGCGACCGGGGTCGGTCGGACGCGGACGCCCGAGGCCTCGCGGCGGCGCAGGCAGATCTGGCTGCCCGCGATCTCGTAGACCCGGGGATCGCCCAGCGGCGCCCGGCGGCGGCAGACCACCCGGGCGTGCGGCCGGAAGCCGAGGTCGCGCAGGCGCCGGCCGACCGGGCCCTCGATTTCGACCCCGACCACTGCGGCCGATGTGCCGAGGGGCAGGTCCGAGAGGAGGATGGGGGCGGTCATGGGCCCTTGATTGTGAAAACCAATTTCAATTCCGCAAGGCGCCCCGGAATTCCCTTTGGAAACAGATCGTTGGAAACAATGAGAACATGTTCTCGTTCTAAGAAGGCGTCTCCGGGCGCCCCCGGGGCTTCTGGTCCGATGCGGGCGGGTCCTACTCGGATTCGCTCTTCAGCTGTCGCCGCATGATCTCCTGCCCCGCCTCGGCCGCGGTCCGCTCGCCGCTCAGCACGCGCCGCGTCCCGAATGCGATCGGCATGTCCACGCCGAGTTGCCGCGCCAGCTCGCAGACCGCGTGGGTCGTGCGCACCCCCTCGGCCACCTGGTCCATTCCGCCGACGATCTCGTCCAGGGTCTGCCCCTGCCCGAGCTGCACCCCCACGGTCCGGTTGCGCGAGAGGTCCCCGGTGCAGGTCAGGACGAGGTCCCCCATGCCCGAGAGCCCCAGGAAGGTCAGCGGGCTCGCGCCGAGCGCCTCGCCGAAGCGGCTGATCTCGCGCAGCCCCCGCGTCATCAGCCCCGCCCGCGCGTTCAGGCCGAGGCCCAGGCCGTCGCACATGCCGACCGCGATGGCGACCACGTTCTTCAGCGCGCCCCCGACCTCGACCCCGGTCACGTCGTCGTGCGTGTAGCAGCGGAACCAGGGGCACGAGAGCGCCGTCTGGACCGAGATCGCAAAGACCTCGTCGCGACAGGCCAGCGTGACCGCGGTGGGTTTGTGCAGCGCGACCTCGCGCGCGAACGAGGGACCGGAGAGCGCGATGATTCGCGGGTGGAAGACGGGATCGAGCACGTCCTCGAGGACCTGGTGCATCAGCATGCCGGTCTCGACCTCGATGCCCTTCACCGTCGAGACCACGATCGCCTCCCGGTCCATCACCTTCCCGGCGCGCCCCATCACGTCGCGCACACCGTGGCTCGGCACCGCGCAGATCACCAGCTCGCGGTTCTCGAGCGCTTCGCCGAGGTCGGCGGTCGCGTGGATCGTGTCGGGCAGCGCGATGTCGGGCAGGTACTTCGGATTGCGCCGGTCGCGTTCGATGGCTTCGGCCAGCTCCGGCTCCCGTGCCCAGATCGTCACGTCGTGGTCGCGCGCCGCCTGCACCGCCAAACAGGTCCCGAAACTTCCAGCACCGAGCACAGCGACAGGGGTCGGCATGCGCGCAGTGTATCACCGGGTCCGGCGTCGCCCGGGAGCCCGCGCCGCGCTGCGCCCCGCGTTGACCCGGCTCCGGTGCGCCGGTAGATTGGGCGAGGATTTCGCTGCCATCACGCGGACTTGACGGGATTCTTGCGGAAGCGTACCGGCGTACGGAAAGCGTCCGGGCGCAAGCCGCAGACCGCGAGTGGGCGGCCACAACGCAAGGCTCGGCTCGGGAGCGGACCGCCCGGCTCGCTCACGGTCCGTGTCTCGGGGAGGCGGACGCGTGCACCAGGAGTTCCTCGGCATCCTCCTGATGCTCGCCGTTGCCGCGCTCCTCGCCGCCGCGGTGTCGTTGTTCGCACGCCGGCGGGCCGATCGGCCCGAGGTCGCGGCCACCGGCGACTCCGCGCCCGCCACCGGTCCCGGTCGGTTCGCGCTCGCGGCCGTCGCCGCGCTCGCGGTCTGGGTCGGGCTGCTCGCGTTGGTTCCCTGGGCCGTGGCCGTGCGCGCACTCGGCTGGCCCGGGCTCGGCAACGCAGTGGCCTTCGCGCTTCCGATCGGCCTCGGGATCGCCTTCCTGCGCCGGAAGGGAGGCCTCTCGTGAGGCACCGGCGGAGCACGGCCCGGTGATCGCGGTCTCGCTCAAGATCGCGCTCTGGCTCGCTGCGCTCGGCGTATTGCTGCCGCTGCTGGCCGGGGCGGTCTCGCGTCAGCGGGCCCGGCTCGTGGGACGCGAGGCACCGGCCGAGTTGGTGCTGTTCGGGGAGACGTTCTCCGGTGGCTTCACCCCGATCGTCGAGGCGTTCCGCGCGTTGACGCGCGCGCCCGTTCCGGTGGCCGGGGCCGGCCGCATCTGGCGCATCGCGAGTCCGTTCCTGTGGCTGGCGCCGTGGTTCGTGATCCTGGCGGTCGTGCCGTTCGGTGGCGTCTTCCGGTTCGGCGACACGCGCATCGCCCTGGTGGTGGCGGAAACCGACGTCGGCCTCGTGCTCGTCTGGCTCGCATTCGCGGCGAACGCGTGCGTCCGGGCCGCGTCGCGGGCCGCGGGCGGGCGCGCGGCCGAGGGGCGTGGGTCCGGCTGGCTGGCGGCACAGGCCGCTGCGGCCCGGGCGCAGGCGGTCTCCGCGGCGGCGGCCGTCTCGGTCCTCGGCATGGTGCTCTGGGCCGGCAGTCTCGATCTCCAGGCGATCGTTCTGGCCCAGGACGCGGTGCTGCCGGTCTTCGCGGCTCCGACCGCGGTCTGGCAGGCGGTCCTCGCGGTTCCGGCGTGGGGGGCGTTCGTGCAGCCGCTGGGCTTCGCGCTGTTCGTCGTCAGTCTTCTCGTTGCCGGCGAGCGCCCGCCGGACCACCCCGCAGACGCCGGCTCCTGGCCGCCGGGCCCCGCGGCCCGCCTCGCGAACGGCCTCGCCCGGCCCGTGGGCGCGGCCCTGGTGGTGGCCCTCTTCCTGGGCGGCGGCGCGGTCCCCTACCTGCCCGCCGAGCGGTTGATCGGCGCGGTCTCCCGCGTCTACGGCGAGGGCTTCGCGACGGGCTTCGTGTTGCTGCTCCAGGTCGGAACGTTCTTCGCCAAGGTCGTGGGCGTCGCGCTGGTACAGGCGGCGCTGTCCGACCGCTGGTCGCACCGCGCAGCGGGAGCCTTGGGAACGGCCGCCGCGCCGGACCGCTTCGTCAGGCGCCTGCTTCCGCTTGCGCTCGCGAACGCGGGGGCCACGGCCGTCTTCCTCGTCGCCAGCGGCGGGGGTGCAGCGTGAACGCGGTCCTCTTCGGCGCACTCGGCATCGTACTGCTGTGGGGCGCGTTCGGGGTCGTGGCCGGGCGTGGTCCGGCCGCCAGCGCCGTGGTCTCGTGGCTGGCGATGATGGCCGCGCTTGCGGGACTCGAGGTGATGGCCGACGCACCCTTCGTCGCCGTGGCGCAGCTCACGCTCGCCCTGGTGGCGGGGCTCGCGTGGTTCGTCGTGGCGGGCCGGACCGCGTCGCTGGCTCCCGGCCCGCCGGCGCCGCCGCGCCCCCGGACACTCGCGATCGTCGGCACCGTGGTCGTCGTGTTCACTGCAGCCTCGTGGGCGACTGCTCCGGCGTGGTCGCACGCGCCGCCGCCCGCGGAGCTTCCGGAAGCCTTCGGCCGTACGGCCGACCTCGGCGCGAGGCTCTTCGGGCCGTGGTGGCTGCCCCTCGAGGTTCTCGCCTGGACGCTCCTCGCGGTGCTCGTCGGTGCCGCCGCGCTGCGCACCGGGGAGGATTGAACGTGGCCGGCCCGGAACATCTCGTCGTCCTCTCCGGCCTGCTGTTCGCGGTCGGGATGGTCGGTGCGCTGGCGCGCCGGAACGTCGTCCGCGTGCTGCTCTCGCTCCAGGTGATGTTGGGCGCGGTCTCGCTGGCGCTGGTCGCCCTTTCGCGGCAGCACGGAGACGCCGAAGGCCAGGTCGTCGCGCTCCTTCTCGCGCTGGTCGGCGCCGCGCAGGGCGGAGCCGGGGTGAGCCTCCTGGTCGTGTGGGCCCGCGGCCGCGCCCGGGCGGGCCCGGCCGACGGGAGCAGCTTCGAATGCTAGGCGAGGGCGCCAACGCGTGGCTGTTCCTGATTCCGCTGCTTCCGCTGCTGGCGGGCGCCGCGCAGACCGTGAGCCTGGGGCTCCTCCGCTGGGCGATGCCCCGCAGGCTCTCGCTGGCCGTGTCGTGTGGCACCCCCGCGTTCTCGTTCGTGGCGAGCTTCGTGGCGCTGGTCGACGTGGCCGCGCTGCCGGAAGGCGAGGCCCGGCTCGTGGCGGACGGGTTCACATGGTTCGCGGCCAGCGACTTCGGGGTCGAGATGGCGCTGCTCGTGGATCCGCTGTCCGCGAGTCTGGCCTGCGCCGCCGCCGCCGTCGCCGCGCTCCTCCACCTGCACGCGGCCGGCATCCTGGCGGACGATCCCCACGAGGACGGCGGTGTCCCCCGGTTCCTGGCCTACGCCAACCTGCTCACGGGCGCCGTGCTGACGCTGATCCTGGCCGAGAATCCGCTGGTCCTGTTCCTGGGGTGGCAACTGGCCACGGTGGCGTCGTCGCTCCTCGTCGGTTTCTGGTACGCGGAGCAGACCCAGGCCGAGGGGGCGACCCAGGCCTTTGCGGTCGGGCTGTTGGGAGACGCCGCGATCCTGCTCGGCATCCTCGTGCTCGCGGCGGGACTCGGTGCAACCGGCCAGGGCGCGACCTTCTTCCCGGACGTGGCCGCGGATTTCGCGACGGTGGCGGACCGGACCGTCGCGCTGCCGGGGTGGTTGGGCGGTGCGATCCATCTGCCGACCTTCGTCGGCGCCCTGTTCGCGCTGGCGGCATCGACGCGCGTTGCGCAGCTGCCGTTCGTGGGGTGGCTGCGCCGGCCGTCCAGCTGTCCGGACCCCGCGCTCGCGCTGTTGCACGTGCTGCTGCTGTTGTCGGCCGTCGGTCTGCTGGCCCGCTTCTCGTTCGTGTTGGCCGCGGCCCCCGCGGCGTCCGCCGGGCTCGCCTGGGTCGGGGTCGCAGTGGCGTTCGTCGCCGCCGTGCGTGCCGGCTTCGCGGTCGAGACGCGGTCGGTGTTGTCGTTGGTGGCGGTGAGCCAGGCGGGTCTCGCACTTGCGGCGATGGGCATCGGAGCCTACGCCGCCGGGGTGTTCCTGGCGGTGACGCAGGGCTTCGGCATCGCGGCGCTGCACGCGGCCTCGGGGACGGTGTCGCAGGTGTTGCGCGGCGAGATCCGGCTGAAGGCGATGGGCGGACTCTGGAGCAGTCTCCACCGGACCAAGTGGGCGTTCGCGGCGGCCGGTCTCTCCGTTGCCGGGGCCCCCTTCCTCTCCGGGTTCTACGCGTTGGATGCGGTCCTCGTCGCGGGGCGTGCCGCGGTGCAGATCCCGGATCACGGCGCGTTCTTTGCGCTCGGACTCGCGGTGGTGCCGCTCGTGGCCTACGCGCTGGTCCGCCTGCACGTGCGCATCTTCCTCGGGCGCGGACGCGCGGCACTCCATAGCCCGCTGCGCGAGCCGTCCGGGAGCGTCCTCGGGCCCGTCTACGCGCTCGCGTTCATCGCCGCGGTGGGAGGCTTCCTGGGCCCCCGCGCGGCCGTGAACCCGTTCCCGGTCGACGACGCCGTCAGCAACAGCTTCGCGAACTTCCTGGACCCGCTGCTCGGCTCCGTGGCCCTTCCCGACGAGATCGCGGGCGGGCTCGGCGTGCCCTTCGTCGCGCTCGTTCTCGCGGCCCTGGCCGGCGCCGCTGCGGTCGTGCTCCAACAACGGCGGCCGGAGTGGGCGGACGCGGTGCGGGAGCGGCTTCCGACGCTGCACCGCGTGCTGTCGGAGGGGCGGGCGATCGACCGTCTCGCCGTCGTGTGGGTCGGGCGTCCCGTGCGCTGGTTCGCCGAGCGCTTCTTCGTGCCCGCGGTCGAGGATGCCGGCGTCCAGGCCTTCTGGGAGCGGGCCGCTGCCGGCGCGTTCGTCCGCCGCGCCGCGGTCGTCCTTCGCCCGCTCCAGGAAGGGGGTGCCCAGGCGTGGACCTTCTGGCTCGCGCTGGGCACGCTGGCGCTCGTGGCCTACGGCGTGACGGGCCCATGAACCGCGTCGCCTATCTATTGAGCGCGATGACGTTCGCGCCGGCGGCGGTGGCCCTCGGGTTGGCGGTCGTGACGAGCGCCCTGCGGCGGGTGGGGCGCGATCTTCCCGAGGGCATGTGGCGCGGCATCGGGCTCGGCACCTTCCTGTTCACCGCGATGCTCGCCGTGTGGCTCTGGACCGCGTTCGATCCGGCATCGGCCCGGCAGTTCCAGTTCATCGAAGTCGTCGCGTGGATTCCGGAGTGGGGTCTGACCTACTTCGTCGGCGTCGACGGCATCAGTCTGCTGCTCCTGTTGCTGACCGCGGCCGTGTTCCCGCTGGTGTACGTGGCGTCGTGGGACAGCGTCGTGCACCACGTCCGCACCTGGGTTGCGCTGCTGTTGTTGCTCGAGACCTCGCTGATCGGCTTCTTCACCGCGCTCGACGCGGTGCAGTTCTTCGTCTGGCTCGAGTTGGGGTTGCTGCCTCTCGCGCTCCTGGTCGCACTCTGGGGCGGAGAAGGCCGCATGCGCGCCGCGGCGAAGCTGCTCGGCTTCCAGGCGACGGCCTCGGCACTGCTCTTCGTCGCCTTCCTGGTCCTGCACGTCCTCACTGCCGAGCAGACCGGTCTGCGCAGCTTCGATCTCGTTCCGCCGCCCGGCGCGACCGGAAGCTGGCTCGACACCGTGCTCCCGGTCGTCGATTCGCGGTGGTGGGCGACGCAGCACGCGGTCTTCGTCGCGCTCGCAGCCGCGTTCGCGATCCTGACCGCGGTCGTTCCCTTCCACGTGTGGGCGACCGGCGCAATGCGGGAGGGCCCCGTCGGTGCCGCTTCGCTGATCGCCAGCGTCGTGGTGAAGATCGGGGCGTACGGCTTCCTGCGCTGCGTGCTGCCGCTCGCGCCGATCGCGGCCGTGGACGCCGCGGGACCGATGATGGCACTCGGCGCCGCCGCGCTGCTCTACGGTGCGTTGGCGAGCCTCGGGCAGCGCACCGCGATCGGTTTCCTGGCCCACGTCTCGCAGGCCCAGTTGGGGTGGCTGCTGCTCGGTTGGTTCTCGTTCAGCGTCGCCGGGATCGAGGGCGGGATCGTCTACATGATCCACCACGGCGCAAGCCTCGGCGCGCTCTTCCTGCTGCTGGGCATGCTGCGCCAGCGCGCCGGGACCGACGCGCTCGCCGCCTTCGGGGGCGTGGCCAAGCCCATGCCGGTCTACATGGCGCTCCTGGGTGTGCTCGTCCTTTCCACGTTTCCGATCCCGGGCGCGATGGGCTTCGCGGGTTCGTTCCTGATCCTGTTGGGCGCGCTGCCCACGGGTGTGGGGCCGGCCGTGGTCGGCAGCGCCGCGGCGCTGCTGCTCGCGCTCGGATGGGCGTGGAACGTGCGTCGCATCGGCTTCGGTCCGGTCTCGAATCCGGCGAATCGCGGGCTCATCGATCTCGGGTGGCGCGAGCGCATCGTGATCCTGGCCTTCATCGTTCCGATCGTGGGTCTCGGGATCCATCCCGAGACGCTCACCGCGCGTCTTCACCAACCGGTGTTGAAGCTCCGCCGCGTGATGCTCGACCGCGCGATCGCGAGCAACGAGGCGGCGCCCCATCCGTTGGCAGCCCGCGCGATCGCGCGCCTCGAAGAAGCTCCGGACGAGCGGGCCGGCGGGGGAGCGTGGTGGGACGGGAACACGGCCACGCGCGCACCGGGCTCCGAGGACCCCCCGTGACCGCCGACGCGCGCGACTTCGGTGCACTGCTCCCGGCGCTGCTCGCCGGTCTCGGCGCGCTCGGAATCCTGGGCTTCGACGGGATCCGGAGCGGCCGGTCCGGCGGCGTACGCCCGGCCCGGATGGGCGCCGCGGCGGCGCTTCTCGGTGTCGGCGCGTTGGTCTCGATCGCGCTGCTGGCCGGCCACGCGTTCCGCGCGGGCGCGGTGCGGACCTTCGATCCGGCCTCGGGGCGCTTCGTGCTCGACCCCTTCGGAGCCTTCGTGACCGCGGCCATCGCACTCGCGTCCGCCGCGGTCGTGATCTCGGCGCCGCAATACATACAGAAGCGTCACCTGCCGCCGGCCGGGACCACGGCGCTGCTGCTGCTGTCGATCTCGGGCCTGTTCGTGTGGGTCGGCGCCCGGGACCTGGTGCTCGCGCTGGTAGCGATGGAACTTGCGACGTTGCCGCTGGTATTCCTCGTCGCTTCGGAGCCCGCGCGCACCGCGCCGAACGAGAGCGGGTTGAAGGCGGTCGTGCACGCGGGCGTGGCCAGCGGCCTGTCCTGGTTCGGACTGGCGCTCCTCTTCGGGGCCACCGGCGCCACCGCCTACGCCGAAGTCGGCGCCGCGGTCGCGGGTGCGGGCTGGATCGGCGGCGTCGGCCTCGGTCTGTTGGTGGCGGGTTGGCTGGCTCGCCTGGCCGCGGTGCCCTTCCAGCTGGGATCGCCCGACGTCCAGCGGGAGGCGCCCGTGCCGGCGGCCGCGTTCCTGTCCTCGGTCGTGCCGATCGCGGGGTTCGCGGCGCTACTGCGCCTGACGCTCTGGGGGCCGTTCCTCGCGGGCGCGTACGGGGACGCGCTGTGGGCCATCGCCGCGACGACCCTGGTCGTCGGCCACGCGCTCGCAGCGCTGCAGACGCGGCTGAAGCCGATGATGGCGTTCACGGCGATGGCCCAGGCGGGTTGGTTCCTCGCCGCGCTCGCGGCCGACACCGGGGTGGCGGCGTCCGCGCTGCTGTTCGGCGTCGTCGCGGCCGCATGGATGAACCTGGGTGTCTTCGCGGTCCTCGTCACCCTCGCGGGGAGGGATTCCCTGCACGATGCGATCGCGGACTTCGCCGGGTTCGCGGGCGAGCGTCCGCTGCTCGCGGGACTGCTCGCGCTCTTCTGTCTCTCGCAGGCTGCGGTGCCCGGCACCATCGGTTTCGTCGCGCGTTTCCGCCTGCTCCACGCGCTGGTCGATGCCGGCGAGGTCGGGCTCGCGCTCGTGGGCGTGCTGGCGTCGTTGCTCTCGTTCTACGCGTTCGCGCGCATCCCGCTGCAGATGGTGGCGGGGGAGGCGCGTCCGCGGAGCCTGCCGCCGGTGCGATCGGGCGAGGGGATCGCGCTCGCCGTGTGCGCGGCGGTGGTCGTCCTCGGCGGCGTTGCGCCGGCCGGCCTCGCGTTCGGCGGACTCGAGGACCTCGGGCTCTGGCACTGGGTCCAGCAAGCGGTCGAGGCGCTGCGCCAGCGCGCGGCAGGCTAGCCTTGATCCGGCATTCGCCGGTCGGCCTCGCGGGGGGAGGCGGCGAGGGGCGGGCTCCGGCTC
>Ga0114931_10005411_pt1 | contig 15771 bp, 17 predicted proteins | sample 2SBtaG_FD_89579 | JGI IMG/M metagenome (GOLD analysis project Ga0114931, IMG submission 89579) | Deep subsurface microbial communities from Kolumbo volcano to uncover new lineages of life (NeLLi) - 2SBTROV14_V59a metaG | ecosystem: Environmental > Aquatic > Marine > Volcanic | place: Kolumbo...
ACCGGTGTGGGACGCCGCATGTTATTAAACTGTTTGTTAAGCGACAACTTTTTCCGGCAGTGCTTCGTTTTCGATAACTTCTTCGCCCATACCCACTTTGTTCAAATAATCAATCATCTCTTTGCGAGATTTTTCGTACCGGCGGATAAGTTGTTTGTCGGTATCGCGCAGCGCATTAATGGTTCGCTGAGAACACGCCGCACAACCCAACGCCGCTTTGTAACTGCCCAAATCGCAATTCAAACAGTCACACACTTTTATCATCATATGGCTGAATGCCAGTGCATCCACGTGCGTTTCCGGCAGTGGCGCGATGTATTCAACCAGGTCTTGCCATTCTTTTCCTTTTATTTTCTTTAATCCGCTAACTTTTGAGTGCGGGAATAATATTTCGCAATGAGAATACATTTACTTTCACCTAAAATACCTTCTATTTCGTATCGACGCTGCACGACCCGTCGTTTCAGCTTTCGTGATAAAAAAGTTGAAGTCAACCTGCAACAATGGTGCGACTCCAACAAGGATATTGTACTTTGAGCAATATGCGGTGTCAAAAACTCATGTGAAAATATTACAGTCCAGCTTTCCTATTGACGAAAATTCGGTTCACAACGATAATAAACAGAGATAAGCGCATTGGTAACTCACCTTACGCAGTCAAGGATTCGACAAAATAAACATCATCGAATTGTTGGTGAAAACCCCGAATTTTGGGTTTACCCCATCCCCCCTGTGTCCCCCCTTCCCTGAAGGAAGGGTGGTAACCGAAAGGATTTTGTATGTTACAAGCACTACGAGCCATCCCACTGTTCAAAGAATTGTCCGATGATGATTTAAACTCGATTGCCGCGCTGTTAAAACAGGTGAGTTATGCCAAAGGACAGACAATTTTTCGGCAAGGCGATATCGGCAATGCGATGTATGTGGTTGAAAATGGGCAAGTGGTGGTTTGGGACGAAAATGCGCATCAAGCGCTGGCATATTTGGGGCCGGGCAGTTTTGTCGGTGAGATTGCACTACTGCTTGCCGAACCCCGCTCTGCAACTTTGAAAGTGGCACTCGATGCTGATTTGTATGTGCTGGCAAAAGATGATTTCGACCGTTTGCTGATGGAACGCCCGGAAATTGCAATTTATATGACGCGCGAACTGAGCCAGCGGCTGGTAAAAACCAGTAAACGCCGATTTTTGCCGCAAGCACGGCGACTTTCGGCACTGTGGGGAAAAGATACCGGGGAATTAACCCGAACTATCGCCGAGCATGTGAAAAAACCGATTGCAATTTTGCCGCTGGGCAGCAAACTTCCCGACGAAACGCTTCACAATATTCCCAACGTTCAACACCTTTCCGGCGAAAATCTCACCGTCGAAAAATTTGTAAACGAATTGAGCCGCCGCATCGAGCAATTCAGCCACATCATTCTTTTGCTGCCCGCCGAACCATCGGCGCTGGCACGCAAAGCAATCAGCCTGTCCGACACCGTCATCAGCATCGGCGCGCCACCGGCATGGATCAAAGAAAATGTGGGACAAGAAAAGTTGTGGGAAACCACCGCCAAACCCGGCGCGCTGAGCCGCGCAGCCCGGCGGCTCACGGGGCACACCGTCGGGTTGGCACTCTCTAGCGGCGGCGGAAAAGGATTGGCTCACTTGGGCGTGATGAAAGTTTTGGCAGAAGAAAATATCCCGATAGATTTAATTGCCGGAACCAGCGCCGGCGCATTTTTCGGCGTGCATTTGGCTATGGGGCGCACCCCCACAGAAATTGTGGCATTTGCGGACGAACTGCAAAGTTACAACCGTTGGATAAATTGGGATGTCAACCTTCCGCCGCGCTCCGGGTTGATAAAAGGCGCAAAAGCCAAAGGGCTTATCAGTAGCATGGTGGAAAATCGACAATTTGAAGATTTGGAAATACCTTTTTTCTGCGTCGCCGCCGATATTCACACCGGCGAAGAAGTCGTTTTCGATTCCGGACCGCTGGCAGATGCAATCCGTGCCAGTTTGAGCATTCCCATTTTGGCAGACCCATGGCAGGTAAACCGGCGATTTTTCATCGATGGCGCATTTGTTGACCCCATCCCCGCTGAATTGCTGCGCGAAAAAGGGGCAGATATTATCATCGCATCCAGTGTCATCCAGCCATTGATTGATACCCAACCTTCGCCACCGCCCCGGCACACCAAAAAACCGAATTTTTTGCAAATCATCAGCAACATCCAAAATATTGTGGAAAATCAACTGGTCAATTCTCAGCTTGATGCAGTGGATGTGATGATTCATACCGGTGCGCAACGGGTAGAACATGCCCTCGACTTTAAATCTGCGAGACAGTTGATTGCCGCCGGAGAAGCCGCCGCACGGGCGCAACTGCCTGCCATTCGGGCGTGTTTGGAACGGGTGGCGGAAAATTGATGACTGCCAAAACCGTGTTACTCACCGGCGCGAGCCGAGGCATTGGGCGTGCCGCCGCACAAGTTTTTGCCGCCGCCGGATATAATTTGGCACTGGTCGCCCGCAATGGCGATTCACTGGCTTCGCTGGCTGAAAGCCTCTCTCCGGCGCAGGTGCTTGCCCTGCCCGCCGACATCACCGCCCCGGATGCGCCGCAGAAAATCGTTTCGCGCGCCGGTGAGCATTTCGGCAAAATTGATATTCTCATCAACAATGCAGGCATTGGCATTTATGGGAAGACGCTCGCCGCATCACCGGCTGATTTACAGCAGGTTATGGCGGTGAATTTTTTTGCCCCCGTGTACCTGATGCAAGCCGTCATTCCGCAGATGCGGGCACACGGCGGCGGCTTGATTGTCAACGTGTCATCCATCATCGGCAAGCGAGCCACACCGCTGGCGGGCGGCTATTGTGCCAGCAAAGCCGCGTTAGAGCATATTGTGGAAAGTATGCGGGTAGAATTGGCTGAAGATAATATCCGGTTCAGCACGCTGTATCCGGGGGTAACCCGTACTGATTTTGCCGCCCATACGCTCGGTGAGCGCCAGCATGCCGGGCGGGTACAGGGTGTTTCGGCAGAACGGGTAGCAAAAAAATTGTTGCAAATAACAAAAAAAGAGCCACGCGATGCCTACGTGACTCTGTTCGATAGATTTTTTGTGACCGGCAGCCATTTATTCCCATCGCTGTTCGACTGGCTGCTGGCTCGGTATTTTGGTTAATCGCTTTTCGTTAAACTGCTTTCTCTGGGACGATACATCATCTTTGCCAGCAAGATGCCCAAGCCATACAGCACCAGCAGTGGCGCCATCACCAAACTCATGTTCAGCGGGTCGGGGGTGGGGGTGATGAGAGCGGCGGCAATGGCGATGATGACCACCGCATACCGAGCGTTTTTCCACAAAAATGCGGCGCTGAGTACTCCCAAACGCGCCAGTAACGCCATAACCAGTGGCATTTCAAAACTTACCCCAATCCAAAAAATCAATCGGGTGACAAAACCAAAATATGTTTGCGGGCGCGGGGCGGTGCGAATCCCCAAAAAACTCATCAAGAAGGGCACGGCACGCGGCATCATCACAAAATAGGCGAATGCGACCCCGCTTAAAAACAAAATTGTTGCCGCCGGAATTGCGATGAACAGCACCCGTTTTTCTGAAGCTGTTAATCCCGGAACGATGAACGCTATCAACTCGTATAATATCACCGGCATAGAAAGAATCATGCCACCCATTAACGATACTTTCATAAAAACAGTGATATTCTCGGTAACATCGATGGATTGCAAATTTTGAATGCCGCCGATGGGGTATGCCAGCCAGTTGACCAGCTCTTGCGCAAAAGCGAAGCTGAGCAGTGTGGTTACCAGCACCGCCACCGAAACCACAATCAACCGCCGTCGAAACTCGTCGAGATGTTCCAACAGGGTCATTTGCCCGGCTAACGTTTCCAATTGCTCGTTATTCGTTTGCTGTGTCACTGGAAGTGCTTTCCTCCGCAGGGGATGGGGTTGGTGGCGATGCGGCTTCGTCCGGCGCAGGTTTTGGGGCGGCGGGCGGTGTACCGTCGGCAGCGGCGGAGGCGGCGGGCGGTTTGGGGTTGATCAGTTCATCCAGCCCCAGCGTGCTGGTGGTTACCTTTTTAACGGCATTCTGAGCCGCAGTCAGTTCATCTGTCAGCTCTTTCACACTGCTCAAATCAATGTCGGCAGCTTTCACTTCGCGTTGCCATTCAGCCGAAATGCCTTCGGTCATGCTACGAAGGTCGCGCAAGGCTTTTGCCGCCTTTCCCGCTAATCTTGGTAAATCGCGCGGACCGACAAAGATTAATGCCAACACAATAATTACCGCCAGTTCCGGTACACCAACACCCAAAAAATCCATAATTACTCGCTATTTCTATGCCGCTGATTTTTCGTGAGATTCACGATGAGAAATGACCGCTCCCAATACGCCATTGATGAAACGAGGTGAGGTGTCACCTCCGAATTGTTTGGCCAATTCTACTGCTTCGTTGATGACAACTTTACCGGGAGCATCTTTGGTAAACAGCAGTTCGCAGATGGCCAAACGCAAAATATTACGGTCTATCGCCGAAATTTGGTCAAACGGCCACTCGGGGGCATATTTTGCCGCCAATGTATCCAATTCTTCCAACCGTTTTTCGACGGCTGTACCCAATGTGCGGGCAAATTTTACCCCTTTGGGCGACAATCCTAAACCGTAATTCGGTTCGCCATCATCCACTATCGTGCCCTCCACATGTGCGGAAAGGGCATGCTCGAATGTATGGTCGGTAAAATCCAATTCATAAAGACATTGCAATACCAATGCTCTGGCCTGACTACGAACTGTCATAAAAACTCTCTCTTGTTAAGGTATCGGTCATTATCCCGAGATAAACGGAATTTTACTGCATTATGAGGCCGCCGTCAACTGACAGCACCTGTCCTGTAATAAACCCGGCTTTATCGGATGCCAGAAACGCCACGGCATAGGTAATATCTTCCGGTTCGCCGAGCCGCCCCACCGGTGTGTTGGCGATGGCAGCTTCAACGGCTTCTTGCGGCAGTACATTTGTCAGTGCAGTGGGGACAAATCCGGGGGCAATGGCATTGACGGTGATGTTGCGCGAGCCAATCTCTTTCGCCAAACTTTTGGTAAAACCGATAAGCCCGGCTTTTGATGCCGCATAGTTGGCTTGCCCGGCCTGTCCCGCCAAACCGACCACCGAGGTGATATTAATGATACGGCCGTATCGTTTTTTCATCATCGGGCGAACAACGGCTTTGGCACAATTGAAGGCACTGGACAGATTGGTGCGCAATACAATGTCCCAATCCTCTTCTTTCATCATCATGATAAGTTTGTCGCGTGTGGTGCCGGCGTTGTTCACCAAAATATCAACCTGCCCGAATGTGTCGAGGGTTGTTTTGACCAAGCGTTGAGCATCGGCATACTGACTGACATCCGCTTGGACTACAATCGCTTCACCGCCCAAATCGGTGATGGTTTGCTGCACGCCTTCGGCGGTTTCTGCACTGTTGCGGTGGTTGATAACCACTTTGGCGCCGAATTTTGCCAACACCACGGCTATCGCTGCGCCAATACCGCGCGAACTACCCGTTACAATTGCCACGTTTCCCGTTAAATCAATCACCGGTTGCCTCCAAAAAATTTTCTATGCCTGCCGCATCTTCGATTGATGCGCGTGAAACAGTTTTGTCGATACGTTTTATCAAGCCGGTCAAAACGTCTTTGGGGCCTATTTCTACAAAGCGGGTTACACCCTGCGCAATCATATACTGCACCGATTGCGTCCATTTCACAGAATTTGTGAGCTGTCCAACCATTTCGGTTTTGATTTCATCCACCGTGGTTAAAGGCTCGGCAGAGATATTTCCCACAATTGGAATACGGGGGGGATGCAAGGTGGTATTTTCTACTGCTGCGGCGAATTCGGCGTTGGCGCTTTCCATCAATTTGGAATGTGCAGCGATGCTCACCGCCAGTTCCTGTGCCCGACGCGCTCCGGCGGCTTTTGCCAGTTCGATAGCGCGGGCAATCCCCGCTGCCGACCCGGAAATAATCACCTGCCCCGGCGAGTTGAGATTGGCTATTTGCACCCATCCGGCTTCATCCGATGCTTGGCGGCAAATGCCGACAACTTGTTCGTCAGAAAGTTTTAAAATGGCTGCCATTTTGCCGGGATTTTCTTCTCCGGCTTTGCCCATCAACCGCCCCCGTTCGCGCACCAATCGCAAACCGTCTTCAAACGAGAGGACACCGGCGGCAACATACGCCACGTATTCACCCAAACTGTGCCCGGCAACAAAGTCAGGCTCGGTGGAATATCCTGCTTCGCGAAGTGCAGCCAGCACGGCCACACTGGTGATGAAAATTGCGGGTTGGGTATTGTACGTCCGGTTAAGTTCGGTTTCGGGGCCGTTCCAGCACAGTGTTGAGAAATCTGTTTGCAAGATTTCATCGGCTCGGGAAAAAATATCGGCCGCAGACGAATACGTCTCTGCTACGGATTTGCCCATTCCCACATACTGCGAACCTTGCCCCGGAAAAACAAACGCCAATTTTGTCATGATTTTAACCCCTTGATAATAGAATGGCTGTGTTAGGTTTTACTATTCTAACACAGCCATTGCTTTCAGGTTTCGAGGTTGTCGATATTTATTCAGTGCTGTCTTCAACTTCCAAAACTTCGATGCCTTTGTAGGTTCCGCAGGTGGGGCAAACAGTGTGCGCTAGCCGCAGAGTTTTACATTGTGGGCAGCGCACCATGTGGGGCATTTCCAATTTAAGGTAATGCGCGCGGCGGCGTGCCTGTCGAGTTCTGGAAATTCGTCTTTTAGGTAGTGGTCCCATAATAATTCCTTTCACTTCCGTTTGGTTACAAAGCGTATTTACAAGTCGTCTTTTAGAGCCAGCAGTGCCGACCATCGAGAGTCGATATCGGATGTGTTGCAACTGCAAGGCCCAAAATTTAGGTTATGTCCGCATTGAGGGCACAAGCCCAAGCAATCTTCGCGGCATAAAACGTGTACCGGTTGGCTGACAAAAAGCTCTTGCCGCACAACTTCGGTTAAGTCGATGACGTGAGCTTCGTCAATTAGTGTGGCGTCGTCAACATCATCGGGCAAAGTGCGGTGCATACCGGTTGCCACGTCGGTGATGGGGATAAAGGTTTCTTCCAGTTCAATCGTCACCGGCACGTTAACCGGTTCAAGGCAACGGGTACAGGGCATTTGCAGGATAGTGTGCAGCGTACCGGTAACCAGCACATCGGAGGCAACTTTTACCAGCCGCACAGAACCACTTATCGGTGCAACGGGGGCAAGCCCCAAATCTGCCACTTCGACGAATGCATCTTTTATCTCAAATTTTCGACTTGCTTCGGTTCTTTCTTTGAGAAGTTGGGCAACATTGAATTGAAGCAAGTCTTGTCCGTGCCGGTGTATTTGGCTCACAGCGATACCACTCTATAGTAAAGTACAACGTTTCAATTATATCTAAACCGATAATTCTGGCAAAATTGAAACAAAAAATTACGGGCGAAATAATTCGCCCGTTAGTTTATTCGTCTGCGTCTTCCGGCTGGGAAGTACTCGGCTCGATGTTAATTTCTTGCGCAGAAGGGGGCGGCGAAGCGGGCGGATTTTGCTGCAAGTGGCGCAATCCGTTGCGCACAGTGGTGAGTAATTTTAGCAGCGTTTCTTCCAGTTCGCTGAGGTTGTCCGTAACATAAGTGTGCGAATCAATTTTTAGCTGCCACGCTTCCTGTTCAGCTTGGACGATGGTTTCTTTGGCATGTGATTTTGCTGCTTCGATGATTTCATGGTCGTCTACCGCCGCCATGATTTTTTCTTTTGCCATGTTCACCAATCGGTCGGCTTCTTCTTTGGCATGCGATAAAATCCGCTGGCGTTCTGCTTCGGTGCGGCGTGCTTCTTTTATCTCCACAGGAATGGACGCACGCATCTGGTCTATAATTTCATATAAATCATCTTCATTCACTATTACACTTGCAGTGAACGGTATGCGCGAACCATTATTCACCAAATCTTCTAAGTCATCTACCAAACGCATGATGTCCACGGTGTTCCTCCCGGTTACTGCTGTGTTTGTTATGCTGTTTCTTTCAATTGATTATAACGCATTTTCAATGCTTTTTCAACGTGAGGGGGTACTAAATGAACTACAACCCCGCCGTTTAGGGCAATTTCTTTTACGATGCTGGAACTGATAAAAGAGAATCGCTGGCTGGTCATCAGACACATGGTATCCACATCGTCAGCGATGCTTTGGTTTGCTAATGCCAATTGCATTTCCCATTCAAAGTCCGATACAGCACGCAAGCCGCGCACAATTACGGTTGCACCGATTTTTTGCGCAAAATGAGCCGTCAAGCCGCCATATGCCACTACTTTTACGTTGGGAACATGCGCCAGGGCTTCTTGCGTCATCTCTAGCCGTTCTGTGGGCGAAAACAGCAGGTTTTTCAGTGGTTTTTCAAATACACCCACAACCACTTCATCAAATAATTTTGCGGCGCGTTCTGCGATATCCACATGACCCAGGGTTACCGGGTCGAAACTTGCCGGGTAGAGTGCTCTCTTCATTGGTCAGCTCCGGTCTGAAATTTGTTGCCAAAAGGCGTTTACCCGCTGAGCGAGTAGTTTGTGCTCCGGTTTTTCCAGCAATGGGTCAGCATCGATGAGCATTTTCGCTTCATCGCGCGCCATTTCCAGCAGTTTTGTATCAGTCAGTTTGACAAGTTTCAAACTGGGCAGGCCACTCTGTTTGGTGCCGAAAAATTCGCCGGGACCGCGCAGTTTCAAGTCTTCCTCTGCCAATTCGAACCCATTGTTGGTCTGTTCCATCACTTTCAGTCGCGCTTCCGCTTCGGGGGTGGCACTGTCAGAAAGGAGGATGCAGTAGCTTTGATGCGCACCGCGCCCCACACGCCCGCGGAATTGATGCAGTTGTGCCAACCCAAACCGGTTCGCGCCTTCGATGAGGATGATCGATGCGTTGGGGATGTCGATACCAACTTCGACAACCGATGTAGATACCAAAATGTGTGTTTTGCCGTCTCGGAAATCTGCCATGACGGCTTCTTTTTTTGCGGCTTTCATCCTGCCATGCAGTAATCCCAATTTTAAATTGGGGAAAACTTCCTTTTGCAGCCGCCGGTGTTCTTCAATGGCAGACTTTGCCTCAATTTTATCAGATTCTTCGACTAATGGGCAAATGATAAAGGCTTGCCGTCCCTTATCAATCTGCGACTGCACGAAACGATATGCCCGTTCGCGCTCGGTGGGGGCAAGCCACACGGTTTTTATCTCTTGCCGCCCGGCAGGCATTTCGTCAATGATGGATAGATCGAGGTCGCCATACATGGTCAATGCCAGCGAACGTGGTATGGGGGTGGCGCTCATCACCAGCATATGCGGGTTGGTTCCTTTTTGGCGCAGCAACCCTCGTTGCTCCACCCCAAAACGATGTTGTTCATCAACAACTGCCAGCCGCAAATTGTGCATCACTACGTTTTTTTGGATGATGGCGTGTGTGCCAACCAGCAGTTGGATGGAACCGTCTGCCAATCCTGCCAATATTGGTTTGCGCTCGGCGGCTTTGGTGCTGCCGGTCAGCAGAGCAACGTTCACTTTTTCCGAATACCCGCTCTGTTTTAGCAGGGCGCGCATGCTGTTATAGTGCTGCTCTGCCAAAATTTCGGTGGGGGCGAGGATTGCCGCCTGCCCACCATCGGCAATGACTGCCAGCATGGCCGCCAGCGCAACCACTGTTTTTCCTGAACCGACATCGCCTTGCAGCAAACGGCTCATCGCGGATGGCTGCGCTATATCCGCCAAAATTTCATCGAGCGCCCGCTGCTGTGCGCCGGTCAAAGAGAAAGGAAGTGCCGACAAAAATGCGTCTACCACTGCCCGGTCAACTTTCACCGGTGTGCCGGGATGCGCTTTCCATTCCTGCCGCTGTTTGAAAACGCCAAGCTGGATGAGCAGCAGTTCATCAAATGCCAGCCGGCGGCGTGCGGATTCTAACGTTTGCCAGTCATCGGGAAAGTGAATTTGCTGCACGGCTTCGGTGAGTGGCAGCAATTGCAATCGCTCTCGCACGTCATCGGGAAGATGGTCGGGTAAACGTGGTGCCCAATAATCGACCGTCCGTTTTATCAACCGGCGCAGCCAATGTGCGGTGATGCCGGCGGTTAGGGGATAAACCGGCACTAACCGCCCGGTATGGATTAATTCTTTGTCCAAATATTCCCATTCGGGAGATTGAAAGCTTAACCGCCCCAAATATTCATCCACTTTGCCACTGACGACAATTTGGCGGTTGGGAGCCAATTTCTTTTCCAGCCATGGTTGGTTAAACCACGTGGCTTCGATGGTGCCGGTACCATCCGATAAAATACAGGTGACGATGGAACGCCCGGCTCGGCTTTTTCGCTGATTTGTTTGCCACACAGAGGCAATTATGGTCACTTCTTCGCCATACCGAAGTTGGTGGATGGTTTTCAGGTTGCGGTAATCATCGTACCGCCGAGGGTACAGCGACAGCAAATCGCCGATGGTTTGCACCCCCAGTTTTTCTAACTTTGCGGCATTGGCATCTTTGATGCCCGGCAAACGTGTTATCGGCGCGCTCAACCCTTCAACCGACAGCGGTCGGGGGGTTGGCGGTTTTCGGGCGGGTTTGGGCGGCGGCGGCGCGGCGGGTGTGGTGGTTTCGGCGGTTTCGGCGGTTTCAGCGGGGGCGGATTCGGTGGGTGTCTCGCCCCAAATGATTTGCCGAATGTCATTCACTGCCGTTTGCCGTTCGTCGACAGTGGGTAATCGGTTGTAGGCTTTCAAAATTGCGGCTATCTTTTCAATTTGCAGGCGTTGCGCCTTTGTTTCAGATTCCTGATATGCCGTTCTAACCCAGTGAGAGGTCAGTTGTTCTAGCCCGCCAATGACTGCTTTATTCTGCAATCCCGATTTTTCTTCCTGGTTCAAAATTTTTAATAAGTTTTCAAATGATGCCAGCATAATTTTTCTGTGTTTCGGCTAAAATGTTTAACTTATTTTACTCACGTTACATACCTTAAAATTTGACAAAGTTTGATATATCACTTTAACGATTTTACCCCCTTCCCTGAGGGAAGGAGGGACACAGGGGGGATGGGGTAAACCCAAAATTCGGGATTTTCACCAACAATTCCATAATTTTTATTTTGTCAAATCCTTGACTGCGTAAGGTGAGTGAATAACAAAAACTCCGAATTGAGGTTATTTTACGCAGTGAATTTATTCGACCGTTTGCACTTGATTTTGTCAAATTTTCAGCTGCGCAACACCGGTGTTTAATATTGAATCAAACCTTCATAAACAATCAAACCCATTGCCGACGGCCCCACAAATGAAGCTAACAATGGATTATAGCGCATAATTGGAAATTCCTGGTCGGGGAAAAGTTGCTCCAACCGTTCCAGCAGTATTTCTGTTTCGGGCATGGGGTCTTCTACCGGCTGCAGCACCACCACTTGCTCCAATTCGTCAAACTCACTGACAAATTCTGTTAGTTTGTCTACGGCTTTGTTGACAGTTTTCACTTTTTCCATCGGAATGATTTCGCCATCTTCCATAAAAAGCAAGGGTTTTATCTGCATCATCGTGCCCAAAATAAACTGAGCTTTGCCAATGGTACCACTTTTTTCCAAATATTGCATATCGTCCACAAACAGAACGGTATAAATGTGCGGAATTAATCCGCGCACCAGTCGCACAATTTCATCAACCGAGGCGCCATTCTGTGCGGCGCGGGCGGCTTCGGTGACCAGAATTTTTTGCCCCAGCAAAACCGATTTGCTGTCTACCACCTCGATGTTGCATCGCCCGCGCAACGGTTCGGCACCGGCGCGAGAATTTTTCCACACGTCGGTTAGGTGTCCGGAAACATGAATAGCGACAATTTGGTCGGTAAGGCGGTGCAATAAGAGGTATAGTTTTTCAAACTCGCTGACCGGGGGCGATAGAACTTCCATTGGCGACGTGCCACGCGCCTGATGCGCCAAAAATTCGTTGGTTGTTTCGTCCAAACCATCTTCAAAAATTTTGTCGCCGATTTGAACCGTCAGTGGCACGACGGTTATACCCAACGCCTCTGCCTCGGCCGGGTCGAGATTGGCGCAGCTGTCGGTTACAATTTTTACTTTTCCCATAACAGCACCCTATTCCAGTGAAATAATAAATTGATAGTGCGGTTGCCCCCCCGCCACCGTCTCAACTTCGATATGCGGGTACGTCTCGGCAAGCGTGTCAGATAACGCGGCGGCGGCATCAGCCGTAATTGATTGCCCGTAATATATTGTTATAACATCCAATTCATCGGCATCAATACGAGACAGTGTTTGAAGTACCACATCGGTATCATCGCTGCCGGCAGCCACCAATTTCCCATCCAGTAGGCCGATTACATCGCCCTCTTTCACCGTCACGGTATCAACGGTGGTATTGCGCACAGCATTGGTAATTTCTACCGTGTGAATATGTTCCAAAGCATTGTGCATCTGCGCTAAATTAGCGTCAATACTGGCAGCGTCATCAAAGGCTAACATCGCACCGATACCTTGTGGCACAGTTTTTGATGGCAGCACATGAATCTCGTCATCGGTCATCGAACTGGCTTGCTGTGCGGTAAGTACGATATTGCTATTATTGGGCAGGATAATGTATTTTTGTGCATTTAAGTGATGGACGGCGGTCAGAAATTCTTGCGTGCTGGGGTTCATTGTTTGTCCGCCACTGATGACCGCGTGCGCACCTAAACTTTCAAACACTTTGGCGAATCCGTCTCCGGGGGCGACGCAAATAATGGCAATATCGGTATCCGGCTGCGCCACAATCATCGATTCTTTTTCGCCGAAAAATTCTTGCGATTGAACATCCATATTTTCAACGACCACATCGGTCAGATATCCGCGTGAAATGCCGTAACTGATGGGCACACCGGGGTCGGGAACATGCACATGCACTTTGATGGTTTTTTCGTTGCCCACCACCAGCGGATATTCGCCCATAGCGACAATATCGTCTCGAATGGCTTCGATATCCAAATTATCACCGTGAATCAAAAATTGCACATCGTAGCCCCAGTCGCCGGAAGTGCTTTCTACCGGTGTGGCAGAATGTGGCTCTACAATAGCAGATTCCATATCCAATGTCACATCTTCAATCGGTAGACCTTTCAGTTCGCGCAGCATTCCTTCTAAAAAATAGACCAGCCCCTGCCCGCCGGAATCAACCACGCCGGCTTCTTTCAGCACCGGCAACAGGTCGGGGGTGTGGCTCAATGTCTCTTTGGCGGCATCAAGCACTCCCGACAAAAATACTTCCGGCGAAGGATCCGCTGCCGCCAAAGTTCGTCCGGCGCGAGCCCCTTCTTTCACCACCGTGAGGATTGTTCCCTCCACTGGTTCTGCAACTGCCTGATACGCTCTATCAACCGCCAAATCAAGTGCCCGCGAAAATTCTGGCACGGTAAAATCGATTTTGCCGGCAATTCCTTGTGCCACGCCATCCAAAATTTGCGATAAAATTACACCCGAATTGCCCCGTGCGCCCATCAGCGCGCCCTGAGACGCCCTCGCCGCAACTTCGCCGGCAGGCAATTTGTCGTTGCTCTGCAAATTTTTCACTGCTGATTGCAGTGTCAAAAACATATTTGTCCCGGTATCGCCGTCGGGTACGGGAAAGACATTTAACGCATTTACATGCGCCATGTGCACTTTTAACCATTTGCTACCCGCAAAATACATCGCGGCAAGTTGTTCTCCATTTATTTTTGATTGTGACAAAACGCTTCTCCATTGAAAAAGGTTTCAAACTCATTTATTTTACCTGTTTATCGGCAAGTTATCAAAAATTGGGTGTTGTTCTGATTAAAATTCGCCGGTGAATTTTGCGAATATAGGCATTTGTGGTATTGTTACGTCCTTGTGAGACGGAATGTTTACGCTGCAATGCGTTTGAAGATATCGCGGAAAGGGAGTGTTAAAATGGCAAAATGTGAAATTTGTGGGAAAGGTCCGCAGTTCGGATTTAACGTCAGCCACAGTAACCGGCACACAAAACGCCAGTGGAAACCGAATTTGCAAAAAACCACCATCATCGAAAGTGGCCGCAAACGTTCGATTACAGTTTGCTCTCGATGCTTGCGCACGATGGCAAAAACCCGTTAGTCCTTTTTAAGAGCCTTAAAACGGTGACACCACCAATCGGTGTCGCCGTTTTTTTTTTCGAGAAATTTCGCTGATTTTTAAAAGTCAGGGCTTACGCAAATCGGTTACCAAACACACCCTTCGATAAGGCTCTCCCTGCGGTCGAGCCTACTCAGGATGTGTTTACGGTTTACTCACTCTGAGTAGCCCGTCAGGGCGTATCGAAGGGTGAAAACTGCGTAAATCCTGAAATTACCGGGATATTATTCCCGGTGATAATTTACAAAAACCCTTACCTTGTTACTGATGTCATTACAGCATTCACCTTGATGCAGCACCGTACATTTTGAGTTTCTGAACCTCGATTTCTGCGATGGTTGGCACACCGAGTACCCCCAAGCGCGTCACGGAAATTGAGGCGCACGCATTGGCGAATCTGGCTGCTTCCAACCAATCTCTCGTTTGATGAAAACGAATAAAAAATGCCGCAGCGAAAATATCACCCGCGCCGGTCGGGTCCGTTTCCGGTTGTGCATCAACCGGCACATGATATTTTTCCCCGTTGTGATACACCATGCATCCGCCCGATCCAAGTGTTTCAACACCCAATGGAACTTGTGCCAACAGGTGTTCCATCGCCATGCGGTCACCGAAAAAATCGCTCAAACTCAGTACAACGATATCCGCATGATGAACCCACTGCAACAGCGCCGGATGCGGGCGGTAGCGAACATTCCCTTCGGCATCTTTGCCGCGCAGCCACCCTTGAATGGTTACGCCAACCAGATTATCCGAAAATTCAGCGCACAACGCGGGTGAAATTTCTTGCGCGATGGGCGCCAAATGGACGATTGGGGCGGTTCGCCATGCCGAAGGCACATCATCCATAGATATTTTGCCGCCATCTGCCAGCCATTTTTGGAAACGTTTGCCGTTTTGGTAAACATTCTCAAACGTCGTCGAGTGTTCGGCTGGCAAGGCATGGAAGGCAATCCCATCCAGCACCTCCAGCGACGGCGCATCGTGTGCCACCCGCGAAACCACCCCCACTCGCTGCTCTAAACGGTGCGCTGTTACAGCCGAGTAGCTGCTGGTTCCCCCCAGCATCGCCCCATCGGGAATAATATCTTTGGTGATGTTTCCAATGATTAAATAATCTACGGCGTTGTTCACTAGCATTGTCCTTTCGAACCGGTATCGCGGCGGACACCGGTGTGTTTTCATGGAATATTATAGGGCATTTTGCAATTTCGTCCACTGAAAACACAAAAACCACCCTCCTCTATGAGAAGGGTGGTGAGAAATACTTTTGATACCGGTGGTTTATGCTTGCCGCATGCGGCGCGAGACGAATAATACGCCCACCAAGCCGAATGCAATCAGCATCATCTCTAACCCACCGAAGCCAGTATCCGGCACTTCGTTATTACCGGCGGGTGTTCCAACGGGAACAGGCGTGTTGGTCGGTGCAGCGGCAGTAGCTGTGGCTGCCATATCTTCCGTGCTGGGGGTGTCAGTCGGTGCGACAACCGGTGTGTTGGTTGCAGTGGGTATCGGTGTTGCCACTTCGCGGGTCGGG
>Ga0114931_10005412_pt1 | contig 15771 bp, 15 predicted proteins | sample 2SBtaG_FD_89579 | JGI IMG/M metagenome (GOLD analysis project Ga0114931, IMG submission 89579) | Deep subsurface microbial communities from Kolumbo volcano to uncover new lineages of life (NeLLi) - 2SBTROV14_V59a metaG | ecosystem: Environmental > Aquatic > Marine > Volcanic | place: Kolumbo...
GCTCTGCATAATTCAGCAGATCCGCTGAAAGTAATAAGCGGACGCTGGTTGAATTCTAAAGAAATACCGGCCGCGATGAAACTCGCGGTCATTGCGGCGGAAGATCAACGCTTTCCGGAACATTTTGGTCTGGATTTACATGCACTATGGCAGGCTTATAAACATAACCGGCAGGGAAAGCATCTTCATGGCGGCAGTACCATTACCCAACAACTGGCGAAAAATCTTTATTTGTGGCCGGCACGCAGTTACATACGCAAAGCCTTGGAAGCCTGGTTCAGTATCTGGATGGAAATATTGTGGTCAAAACCCCGTATTCTGGAAATATATTTGAATGTTGTGGAATTTGGCCCGCAGGTATTCGGTATCGATTCGGCAGCAAAAAATTACTTCCATCAGTCCGGGCGTCATCTCAATAAACGGCAATGTGCACTTTTGGCAGCGGTGCTTCCGTTTCCAAAACAAGTTAACTTGCGGCATCCTTCGCCTTATATTTTACAGCAGCAGCATTGGGTTTTCCGGCAAATGATACAGCTCGGTGGACGGAACTACCTTAACAAGCTGCGTTAAAACTATTACAATACCTGTGTTTTAATAGGGTAAAAGATAGTGTAAGCAATTTTTATTGATACAAATGGCAGAAAATAATCACATACCCCATGGCCTGGCGCCATATATGAAGACGCCTTTGTATTTTAATTACAAAGGGTTGGCCCTGTTACTGATTATTTTTCTGCCGATTTATATCGGTTCCGCACTTTGGGAAAATGCTGAATGGAATTCCGCATCCGAAGAACTTAATTTGAATACCGTATTCCAGTATTACGAGGATGCGGGACACCACCTGGATATCAAGCAAATTCGGAGACATGGGCGGGTGCAGTGGCAGGCACCACCCAATGAAAAACTAAATTTTGGCTTCAGGTCATCAACACTATGGTTAAAAGCCAACCTAACCGTTCCAGAAACGGATCAATATTTGCTTGAACTACCCTACTCGCTGTTGAAATCTGTCGAGGTATATGCCTTCATTAATGGGCGTCAAGACTACTATTACCAGACGGGTATCAGTCGCGGCTTCAGCAGCCGTCCGGTTGCACACCGTAATTTTCTTTTTCCACTGAACCTGATTAAGGGGCAGTCGTTAACACTCTATTTGAAGGTCCATTCCGACGGCTTTCTGAAACTGTCATCGAGACTTTGGCATAAAGAGGCTTTTTATAGAAAAGATCAGATTACCACCCTCGTGCAAGGGGTTTTCATGGGGACGTTTGTCATCGTCATTTTGTACAATCTATTGGCATTTATTTCGCTTGTTAATATTACCCAGCTTTGGTTTGTACTTTATTGCACGCTGTTCCTGATTTTTGAAATCAGCATACAGGGTTTTGGCCAGCAATTTATATGGCCGGAATCCGTAGCGCTACAAGATATCAGCATTTGTATTACGATGATTTTGGCGGGACTGGTCAGCTGCTTGTTTGCTTGTTCCTTTTTAGGTTTAGAAAGTAACAGCAAAACAGTATATGTCCTCATGTTTCTGGGTCTGTTCATGCTATCAATGCTGCTGGTCTACCCTTTCGCACCTTATACGACCGTACTGCAATTGCAGATTTTAATGAACGTATTAACCGCGACAGTATTCATAATCGCCGGCATTCACCGTTGGCGCTTAGGAAACGTAGAAACCACAAATTTTATTTTTGCCTGGTTATTGCTTGTGACTTCGGTATTTTTTGACGCCTTTGAAAAAACCGGCATTGTCAGTAATCTTGCCGTTGTGCTGGGTTTAAGCAGCGATATTGAAGTATTGCAACTCATTTCAGTACTTACAATAATCCTGCTTTCGTTTGCTTTGGTGGATAAAATCAGCCTCGAAAGAAAAAAAGGCATGTTGGCGCAGCAGGAACTGCTGCGCATAAAGTCGGAACAGACATTATTGCTGGAAACCAGCGTGGATCAAAGAACGCAGGAATTGCAGGAGGCACTGCACGAACTGGCGCTGGTCAATGAAAAATTAAATTCTCAGAATAATACCGATTCATTGACAGGGGCTTTTAACCGGCACTATTTTATTCAGAATTTTGAATCATGGGTAAGCCAGCACCGTAAGCAACGCAAACCTTTCTCGCTGGTCATGCTTGATATTGATCATTTCAAAAAGCTCAATGATAAATTTGGACATTTGTTTGGCGATTATTGTCTGGTTACCTTGGCGAAGCTGTTGAAAAACAGATTACGTGATCATGAGCAGGACTGTTTATGCCGTTATGGGGGTGAGGAGTTCGCACTAATGCTGCCCGAAACGGATACAGCGTCTGCGCTGGAAATAGCGGAAAAATTGCGTATCACCGTTGAAAATTGCCGATTTACGTATGAGCAAATTGATACAAATATCACGATCAGTGCTGGCGTCGCAACGATACCGGGCCATGTAAAGAAAAACAGCAAGTGGTTGTTTAGTGTTTGCGACCAGGCGCTATATCAGGCAAAAGCTGAGGGACGTAACCGGGTTGTCGTTCATCAACAGAAACATACGGAAGAACATTATATAGCGGGATAAGTCTTGGCCAAATGGCCGGTGCTTCGTGCAGTCCGGATGCGGTTTTCTAACGGCTGATTTTGTGCCGATGGCGGCATTGCTGAAACAGTTACATGACTTGCTGAGCGTCTGTTTCAGCAACTTGCTCTCGATAAAAATCAACGCCTCATAGCTACTGCATCCTTGATCGCGCGAATTAGTAAGTTACAACGATCATAACCCTTAATTTACTGCGAGATGGCACTCATCGCAAAATTTCTTTGCTTGCCGCGGCACACATCTGATCGTTCGAACCGCACAGTTAATGCTTTTTATTGCAAAGTCTGTTAACAAGACCGTGGTTGTGAAACAAAATTTGTCGTTTTCCGCTTATTGCTTGTATAGTGCTATGCATCTGTTTAAATGTTTTTTTTGTAATGTGTAAAAACTAAACTTTGGAGAAATAACTTGAAAGCAAATATTGGCTTGATTGGTTTGGCTGTAATGGGTCAAAATCTGGTTTTAAATATGAATGACCATGGTTTTAAAGTTGTTGTATATAACCGTACAACCCGTAAAGTGGATGAGTTTTTAGCGGGGCCAGCCAAGGACACAGAGGTCCAAGGGGCCTATACCCTGGAAGAATTGGTTGGCAAACTGGAAGCGCCGCGCAAGATTATGTTGATGGTCAAGGCCGGTGAGGTGGTTGATCAATATATCGATATGTTGCTGCCGCTGCTGGATGCTGACGACATCATTATAGATGGTGGAAATTCTCTGTTTACGGACAGCAACCGCCGCTGCAAATATTTACGCGAACACCAGATAAAATTTATTGGCGCCGGAGTGTCCGGCGGCGAAGAAGGCGCCCGCAATGGTCCGTCCATTATGCCCGGTGGCAATCGCGACGCCTGGAATACGGTTAAACCCATTTTCCAAGCCATAAGCGCCAAGGTTGAAGATGCACCTTGTTGCGAGTGGGTGGGGGATGATGGTGCAGGCCATTATGTAAAAATGGTGCATAACGGTATTGAATATGGGGATATGCAGATTATTTGTGAAGCCTATCAGCTGATGTCTGAAGGTCTGGGTTTAAGCGCGGAGCAGATGCAGGCGGTGTTTGCTGAATGGAACCAAGGCCTGTTAAGTTCCTATCTTATTGAGATAACAGCCAATATTCTGGGCTTTAAAGATACTGATGGGCAACCTCTGGTGGATAAAGTACTGGATACTGCCGGACAAAAAGGCACCGGGAAATGGACTGGAATGAACGCCTTGGATTTGGGTGTGCCATTGACGCTGATTGGCGAAGCGGTTTTTGCGCGTTGTCTGTCAGCACAGAAAGATGAAAGACAGCATGCCGCCAGGATTTTGCCAAAACAGAAAATCGCCTTTAATGGAGATACACAGGCGATGATTGCTGCGATTCATGATGCTTTATATGCAGCAAAAATCATTTCCTATGCCCAGGGCTATCGGATGTTGCGCGAAGCGGCCGAAGAATATGGCTGGTCCTTAAATTATGGAGAGATCGCTTTGATGTGGCGTGGCGGCTGTATCATCCGCAGCAGTTTTCTTAATGATATCAAACATGCCTATGATACAAATCCACAACTTGAAAATTTGTTATTGGATGACTTCTTTATCTCAGCTATGCAAAATGCCGAAGCGGGTTGGCGCAAGGCGGTGGTCATGGGGATTGAATCGGGGATTGCAACGCCGACGTTTGCTTCGGCCCTGTCTTTTTATGATGGCTACCGGAGTGCCCGCTTACCCGCTAATTTATTGCAGGCGCAACGGGATTATTTCGGCGCCCATACCTATGAACGCGTCGATCAACCCCGCGGTCAGTTTTTTCATACCGACTGGACCGGCCATGGCGGTAAAATTGCTTCTTCAACTTATAACGTTTAAGGATTATTGTCATGAATACTGAGCCCTGTACCTATGTCATTTTTGGGGCGACAGGAAATCTGTCACGCGTTAAGCTCATGCCGGCGCTTTATCATCTTGATGTTGATCAACGCTTACCCGTGAAAACGCGGATTATTGCCGTTGGCAGACGCCCATGGGACCGCTCGAAATGGCTGGCAGAACTCAGAGTCATGATCGAATCCAAAGCCCGGGGCGGACTGGATGAGGAAGTCTTTAAACGATTTTCCGTACGCATGGATTATCATTGCGGTGATTTGCAGGACAGCGAAAATTATAAAGTTCTGGCCAAAACAGTAGGCAACCGCGAGCAGTATACCAGCAATATGGCTTTTTATCTGGCCATCAGTCCGGCAGACTTTATTGCCGTGATTGAAAATCTTAGTCAAGCGTACTTGCTGGACGAAGAAGAAGGCTGGCGGCGCGTGATCATTGAAAAGCCATTTGGCTATGATTTGGAAAGTGCGCAATCTTTACAAAAACGCATCGGCAGATACTTGTCCGAGCAGCAGATCTACCGGATCGATCATTATCTTGGCAAAGGTACCGTACAAAATGTGCTGGTCTTCAGGTTCGCTAATGTTATGCTGGAGCCGCTTTGGAACAGAAATTATATTGACCATGTGCAAATCACCCATTCTGAAGAGTTTGGCATTGACAGCAGGGGCCAATATTATAATAGTGCTGGCGCCATGCGCGATATGCTGCAGAGCCATTTATTGCAATTATTGACCTTGGTTGCGATGGAACCGCCCGCCTCCATGGAGGCGGAGGAATTGCGTGATGAGAAAGTGAAAGTACTGAAATCAATCCGGCCTATCCCAAACCAGGCCGTGCACGCACATGCCTTTCGTGCTCAATATGCGTCCGGCGATATTAATGGTGAAAAAGTTAAGGGATTTTTACAAGAGGAGGGAATTCCCGCCAGCAGTGTGACCGAAACCTATGCCGCCATGAAACTTTATATTGATAACTGGCGCTGGCGTGGTGTGCCATTTTATTTAAGAACTGGCAAACGCATGGCCAAAGGTCAATCGACTATCTCTATCTGCTTCCGGCATCCGCCGCAGCAATTTTTCCGGGACACGCAGGTCCAAACCATGAGCCAAAACTGGATTTTACTGGGCATTCAGCCAGAGGAATGCCTGCGTATGGAGGTTTCCGTTAAAGAGCCCGGTCTGGAGATGCAGACCCGCACGAGCAGTCTTGATGCCAGCTTCCGTAATGCGGGAGAAAATCCAATGGACGCCTATGAAGATCTTTTGCTTGATATCATGCAAGGCGACCGTTCGCTGTTTCTGCGTTTTGATGAAGTGGAATATGCCTGGAGAATTATTGACCCGATTTTGCGGGTCTGGTCGGTAGAGCGCGATTATATCGCAACTTATCCAGCAGGTTCCTGGGGCCCGGAAGAATCCCGGCGCTTGTTTGAAAAAGAGAGTCAAGTCTGGCGCTGTTCATTATCACCCGAGTAAGCGGCAATAAAACAGCGATAGATTCACAGGGCTGATAATAAGCAGATTGCTATCAACGGCAAGACCACTTAAAATACCCTGTTGACATTTTATTGAGCATTGTCTCTTCATTTGGATTCACTGCACCTAAATGTAAACTGGAAACCGGGTTTAAATTTTTCAGGTATGCTGAAATTTCCAGCTATACAACACTTTAATTTTAATAAAAAAACTACAGGTTAATTAATGAAAGCTTGCGAAAGTTGTGCTGCCGATAGAGTTTGTATCGGTGAAAATCACAAAAAAGTTCCCTTTTTTCGGCAGATTTACGGTGTCATATTAATTTATGTACCGATTATCACCATGCCTTTTGTATTCTTCAGTGCTTATACGTCTTATCTGCATTTGCGCTTGATGGGGGCTGAAAATATAAAAAAATATTCTGATTTCCTACCTGACCGGAAAAGCCACCGCTATACCATGAAGAACCAGATTACCATGGATCCGGGCTATAAACTGAGTCCAACGCAATTCCGCCTGTTCTGGATTTTTAACTGCACTTGGTATTGCCCAAGCAGTGTCGCATTATTCGAATGGCATGCTTACCTGGTCAAACTGGTTGAAAACTGGTGGTGTCCGTTTACCCATGAGACTAAAAAAACCTATAAAAATGCATCTATCGATAAGTCCTTTTGGCATATTTATCCTGAAGACTTAAAAAAAATGGAGTCTGAAGACATAGAAAACCCGATTTGGAATGACCAAAATGATAAGCCGGAAGCAGCGGTTGATTCTGAAAAAAAATAACAAAAACCGCATATTTGTGCTTCCTGCGGTGGTCGTTTGCGAAGTATGTAACTCTGTTCCTGGCAGGCTATCGTTTAGCGGTTCCTGCTGGGGCGTATAATTATAATTATTAATGATGAGGTAAAATTATGTGCTGGAGCGGTGAAGCGTCCGGGGTACTGGCGGCAGTTGGCCTGGGGACCGCGGTTTACGTCGCTAAGAAAGGCGAATCTAAAGAGCTTTGGATCCCCTTAAGTTATTTTGCATTAATGGAACTGTTGCAGGCGGCCACATATATTTATATTGATGAATGTGACCGGCCCGCTAATCAGATTCTGACTTTCCTCGGTTATTTACATATTGCATTTCAGCCCTTTTTCGTCAATATGGTTGCGATGTATTTTATTCCGGAAAGTGTAAAACATAAAATAAGCACCACGGTCTACAGTATATGTGCTGTGGCGACGATAGCCATTCTCATCAAGATGTACCCTTTTGTCTGGGCCGGTGTTTGTCAGGTTGGTGTCGAAGGTTTCTGTGGACCGCGAACCTGTTCGGTATCCGGTGCCTGGCATATTGCCTGGCAACTGCCGTTAAATGGTCTGATGTCAGGGAATGTGGTCTGGCTGCCGGGTTATGAATGGGGGCTGCATGTCTTTGCTTATGCCATTGCGGCATTTTATGTGCCTTTTATTTATGGTTCCTGGCGCTTTGTCGGATTCCACTATCTGATTGGACCCTTAATTTCAGATATACTGACGGATGATCCCAATGAATATGCCGCCGTCTGGTGCTTGTTCTCAATAGCGTTGTGTGTATCCGTGATTAAAACGCCCATTCGAAAATACCTGCATGTTAAAAAATGGCCCTATTATGAAAGAACCGTGGCGGATTCCTTGTAACTGAGGATTCTGCTTTGGTTGCTGTGGTGGTCAGGCATCGAATAATAAAAGACCTCATGTTCGATAACGCCGACAGGTTTCACGTTTTGCCGCAGCAACGTTTATATTTTTTTCCACTGCCACAGGGACAAGGTGCGTTGTGTCCCTGATTGCTTTGTTGGGTATTAGCTTGGGCAATGGATTTCACCACGCCATCCAGATAAAACCAGCGTCCAGCCGTTTTTTTGAAGCGGCTAATTTCGGTCATGATGTGTGTTTCGCCATCCTGTTGATAGTAAGCCTTAAATTCAACCAGACCTTTATGGTCTGCAGCCTGGCCTTTTTTACACATAACGATATGCAATTTCAGCCATTGTGCCTGATCTTTTGAAAAATCAATGCCGGCAGGCCGTTTAGTGCTGTCCCAGGTCTTGAGCAGATAGGCTTCGTTATGCATGGCATAAGCCGTGAACCTTGTCCGCATCAAGGTTTCCGCCTTTTCGGCAAACTTCGACCCGGTATGATAAAGTTCGCAGCATTGTTGATAATTTAAGCTGCTGCCGCACTGGCAGTTATTCTGTTCAGTCAATTTCTGTCTTGGCGTTTTTATGAACTTGCATTATTATCTTTAATTTCCGCTACGGCGGCAAAAATAATCAGATTTTCTATATACGCTTCACACTCAGGAATTCCCGCAATCAGCAAGCATTTTATCACAGTAGGGTTGTTTAAAGTATTGAAATAAATTGTTATTCCTGCTGCTTTGTGCCTGATTAACCACAATATTTCACGTAGTGAAGTAAGGGCTTCAGGTCTTAAAGATTCTATCAGCTTTTTAAGTGATCATGAAAACAAGCAAATTGTCAGTATATCTTTTAACGTAAAATAATTGGTTGACTATTTTAGTTATGGTTCGCTGTTTATTAATCGCCCTGTTGGCACTCAATTTTAATGAGGCTGACGCAAAAAAATTATACAAATTCCAGGATGAGCGTGGCGTTTTGCATTATTCGGATGCACCCCCCGCCAACATCCAGCCACTTGAGATCAGACAGCTTAAAGCAGTGCCGAAAAGACGGGTTTGGTTGGAAAAGGCGGGTTCTGAAAAACAGCCGGAATTTTATATTCGCAATAATTATTTTGGACCGATAGAAGTTGAGATAAGCTTTGCCAAACGGAAAAATGTTATTGCAAGTCCGGAATTGCCACGGCGCTTCAATATCGCGCCTGGACTGTCCAGACACTTGTTTCAGATAAGGGGTTTTAATGTGCATCGCGGTTGGAGTTTTACGCTTCAATACCAGTATATGGTCGGTAGCTCGCAGGCCCGGCATGATGCCAATGCGGTCTATTTGCCACCTATCGCTTCCGGCGCACATTTTCAGGTCAGTCAGGCTTTCAATGGCGAATTCAGTCATCACGATGCACAAAACAGATATGCTGTGGATATCGTGATGCCAATTGGTACACCGGTATATGCGGCCAGATCCGGTATTGTCATGGAAGTGGAGAATGATTATTTTAAAGGTGGAACCGATAACAAGGCCTACCGTTCGCGGGCCAATAGTATCAGGATTCTACATGCTGATGGATCGATGGCAGTCTATGCGCATCTACAGTTGGAAAAAGCTCAGGTTTATCCGGGCTCAGAGGTTCATGCCGGCCAACTGATTGCCTATTCGGGCAATACAGGCTACTCCAGTGGACCGCATTTGCATTTTGCTGTACAACTTAACCGGGATATGACCTTAGTGTCCGTTCCGTTTATGTTTAGTAATGAAAGTGGGACGCGCTTTATACCGAAATCCGGCATGTGGCTATCGCGGGGATTAGCGCCTGCGGATAGTTAGGCGATTTGTCATTATTCAGCGTTTTTGTTGGTTAGGATGCAGGTTCTTTATACCTTTGCAGACGGGGTTATGCCTTCTAGCGCGTACCAAAAACGACAATGGTTTTGCCATGTGCGGTAATCAGTTTTTTGTCCTCCAGTTCCTTAAGTACCCGGCCGGCCATCTCTCGTGAACAGCCAACAATACGGCCAATTTCCTGACGGGTAATACGGAGTTGCATCCCATCCGGATGCGTGATGGCATCAGGTTCCTGGCAAAGATCCAGCAGGGTTCTGGCGATCCGGCCCTCGACATCCATAAAAGCAAGATCACGAAACCTGCGGCTGGTGATTAATAATCTGGACGCAATTTGCCGGCCAAACATATATAACAAATCCACTGCATGTTCAGAAAGTTCACGCTTAAGAATTTGTTGCAGGCGTTCGTAGCTGATTTCCGCTAATTGACATTTACAGCGGGTTTTCACTGAAACCTCGCGTATTTCAGGCCCTTTGAAGATCCCTATTTCGCCGATGAAATCATTCTTGTTCAAATAAGCCAGTATTAATTCATGGCCATCTTCATCTTCCACACAAGCAGTAACTGAACCATCAATTATATAATATAACCGGTCCCCTTGGTCTCCGGGCCGGATGATAGTAGTTTTTGCCGGATAAGTTTTGGTATGACAATAGTGTAGGAAATTTTGTAAAGCTTCGCTGATTTGAGGGGGTTTAATAGTCAGGCTCATGGCAACGGAATGTCCTATAATCGCTTTAAATTTATTGAGCTTGATACATTGCCCTATTTTTTATAAAAAAGCAATGTGAAGATGAAAGAAGCTGCGGGAAAATTATGCTAATCTATACCCTTTAAAAGATCGGAGGGATTAATGCAAGCGCGAATTAAATGGGTGGATGGGGTCATGTTTGTCGGTGAATCAGGCAGCGGCCACGCCGTCGTCATGGATGGGCCGCCGGATCATGGCGGCCGCAATATGGGGTTAAGGCCCATGGAAATGCTATTGCTGGGTATGGGGGGATGCACTGCATTTGATGTACTGCAGATTTTAACAAAAGGCCGCCATGAGGTGCTTGACTGCGAGGCACAAATTCAGGCCGAAAGAGCCAACAGCATCCCCAGTGTTTTCACTCATATTCATGTTCATTTTGTTATTACCGGTCACAACATTAAAACCGCCGTGGTAGAGCGCGCGATAAAATTATCGGCCGAAAAATATTGCTCAGCCTCTATTATGCTGGAAAAAGCGGCTTCCATTTCGCATGATTTTGAAATAATTGAAGCATAATCCGCATTTTTAACATAAATCCGTTTGTTTATGTAAATCAGTCCTCTTTTTCCGCAAGTGCCTGCTGAATGGCACAAAGTTCTGTGCTTTTGGGGCGATAAAGAAACAGGCCTAACGCGGAAAGTATAATGAAAATGTACAAGGTATTAAAACCATCACCAAGGATATACATGATCAGGCCGAATATTCCGATCAATTCCACCAATGCCATGGAAACCAATACAGAAAAAAAATAACGGTTTGCCGCCGGTGTTTCGCCGGGCATGGTCTGATTCAGGCGCAGCATAATGTGGCGAATCAGATTGACCAGCGGAAAAGTTGTAATAGCAATCACATAAAACGCGGTTCTGAGCCAGACACGTTGGGATTCAGGATAACCCAGCTGAACCTTATTGCCCAGATAATGGCAAATAACTACATAAAAAACCAACGTGGCCGCCAAAATGGCAAGGACTGCCCAGTGTAATGTCAGGCCTGAATACTTCATATTGTCTATATTTTTATCCGGCATAATAGGGTCATCGATAAGTGGTTGCTTTGGATTCGGTAGTCCATTAATTATAAGTTGGCGATTAGATGGTTCAGGTGCTTTGACGCTGAGGTACGAAACTTATAATTGATCATCGTCATGGTGTTGAGCTTCGTGCCTCAGCGCCAACTTCAGAACACCTGACTTCGGCTTAATATAATCAAAGCCTTATCTGTTTTATCTGGCCAATGAAATGCGACCGCAGGGTGTAGGTTGGTGCAGAGCTTGCGAAGTCCAACATGATTTTGTACCGCCCTTGCTGGGCTTCGTACCTCAGCGCCAACCTACAATTAATAATTTGGCAGCAAGTTATTTTCCGCGAGATCAGGTGGTCTGAACTTAAACTTCCCCGTTAAAGATTAATAGTAGAGCTGTACTATAATAACAAACCCGCTACACAGAACGGTATCAAGTTAATAACGTTTGGCAAAAACCGGAACAAAATTTGTCAGATTATTTGCCTGTTCTATATACGCTATACGCTCATTAATCTCTGCTGGCAGCACGCATCTTATCGTGGTGGGTTTTGTTGGGTATTGAAATATATTGCTATTATTGCTGCATACGCTTGGCCCACCACCATAATTTTTGTACTAAAGCGGGATTTTTTAAAAGTGTTGATATCCCTTGGCCGTAACCCTCTTGGTGCTGCCAGAATTGCTATCAGCAAAAGCTATTACAGATGTAGGGATTTGACTTGCCAGGATACCCATGATCAATGATTTACTCGATATTGAGACGGCAAAAATTATGGTCGTCGATGACGAACCATTCAACCTTGAAATTATAGGTGAAGGGTTTCGGATAAGTGGATTTACTAAAGCCATGCAATCTTGATTCAAGGGCTTGCCGGGTATTCGCATTCAACTGAGATTTTTAGGTTCATTGGCATAGGTACGCAGAATAATCATAAACGCCAGAAAATCATAAAGGCCATGTATAACAATGGGTATGAACAGGTTTCTGGCGCCGCCATAATCAAGAAAAACACCCAGATAAATGCCTACCAATGCAGCCAGCAGGGCATATAAAGGTGTAACGGCATGTACCAGCCCAAATATGATATTACTGCCGATCAGCCCGGCAGTCATACCCCATAATGATTCCATCCAGGGCTGAATGACGCCCCGAAACAGTACTTCTTCAGAGATTCCGGCAACAGCTGCCAAAATAAACAAGTCGGCCCAGTTACGACGATAGAGGCTTGGGCCCAGTGTTTCGTGCAACAACGTTATAATCCGGCGAACCTGCTGAAGCTCAATTTGAAAGAGCGCCAGAAAAATAAAAAATAATGGCAGCGTACCAAAAATGCCATAGATCAGCGCCAATTCAGAGAAATGCAGGTTGACAAAGGGATCAACATCCAGCAGCCATCCTAAAACGATAGCAACCAGAATTAGCGATCCTTCAAAATAGCAGGCAAGTCTGAAAAATTTATCGTTGGGTTGGCGGTCATTCATGAGTAGGGTAGGCTTAGTGGATCATGCTCTGAGTTTAAATGCCGAACTGTTGATCGTCAAAGTCAAATGACCATTAATTTCAGGTTGTAGTTTGCATAACCCTAATAACTGCATTCGAGCAAAGGTACGATAAACGAAACGCATCATTGGCTGCTGAATTATCTTCTTTATTATGTTATAGCCTATAGCTTTTTCATGTTGAGAAGGTTGTCCTTGGATTAAGCGAAAGACTATTGGACTTTTTGAAAATACGGTTTCAGGCATCATTTAGAAATTGTTGCGTCAGATAGAGAGCGGCAATACTTCGCGCTTCAGTGCATTCACCGGTAGCCATTAATTGCGGCAGGTCTTGCAGCTTCCAGGGGACTACTTCCAGTTCTTCCGGCTCATCGCCTGGTAATTTTTCAGCATAGAGATCCCGGGCCACAATAATGTCCGTCATATGCTCAAGATAGCCTGGCGCAATAGACAATGAAGTCAGATGAAACAATGAGTGGGCACCATAACCGACCTCCTCTTTTAACTCCCGGTTTGCGGCATCCAGAATCCTTTCCTGAGGCTCAATTCTACCTTTTGGCAGCGCCAGTTCATAACGTTCAGTCCCGGCAGCATATTCCCGGATCAGCAACACGGTATTCTCATCGAGCAAGGGAACGATGAGCACAGCGCCCCCCCCTTTGTTACTGCGCGCCAAGCGTTCGTAATTGCGCTGCTCGCCATTACTGAAAGTAATATCGAGAGATTCAATGCGGAATAATCGTGACTTCGCAACAATGGTTTTATTTAAAATGGTCGGCATTTTGGTCATTTTTATCTTGTCCTGTCATTCTAAACCAAACTATACTCTACTACTATGCTGCCATGGAATAATATTGAAACCGTGCTCCTGGATATGGATGGCACCTTGCTGGATTTGAATTTTGATAATCATTTCTGGCAAGAGTTTGTCCCGTGCCGTTATGCCGAAAAGCATGGAATAAGCACTGCAACCGCAAGAAGTCAGCTGGAGCCCCGCTTTAAGGCGATGGAAGGCACGCTGGAATGGTATTGTCTGGATTACTGGAGTAATGATTTACAACTGGATATTGCTGGCTTAAAGGTGGAACTGGCGGGTTTGATTGTTATTATGCCGCATGTGACGGACTTTTTATTAAAACTGCGCCAGTCTCAGTCTGCGCGTAAATTACTGCTGGTAACCAATGCGCACCGCGATAGTTTAGGGCTGAAAATGGAAAAAACCTGCTTACATGCGTATTTTGATGAAAATATCAGTTCCCATGATTTTGGTGCACCTAAGGAGCATGTCGAATTTTGGCGTAAACTGCAGCAGAGGTTTACCTTTCAGCCGGAAAAATCCCTTTTGGTTGATGACAGCCTGTCGGTCTTGTCCTCGGCAAGACAATTCGGAATTCAATATTTAGTTACGATCAGTAAGCCTGATTCAACCCGGGAAAAACGTAATGTCCTGGAGTATCCGGCAATCGCAGATTTCAGGGAACTTATGCCTGGACTTTAGGCGTAAGTTTGCGCTGTGGCGGGGTTGCTTTATGCTTGTCAGACCGGCCTCTGTTATAGTTTTTTGTAAATGATTTCTTTTCTGGCTGTTTGATTGCCGGTTGTAATTCAGCGGTAATTTGCCGGGTTGGGATCTTTTGGCCAATAAATGTTTCGATTTCCGGCATGGAATAGGCATACTCTTCACAGATAAAACTGATGGCTTCGCCGCTGGCGCCAAACCGGGCCGTTCTCCCGATGCGGTGCACATAATCCTCGACGTCCTGCGGCAGGTCATAGTTGATTACATGCGATACGTCGGGAATATGCAGACCCCGGGCAGCAACATCTGTTGCAATCATAATAGGAAGTTTGTTTTCCTGAAAGTCATGCAATAGCCGCTGCCTTTTGTCCTGAGGTACATCGCCACTTAATACAGCGGTTTTATATTCATTTGCAGCCAAATATTGCGCCAGTAACTCAGCGCATCTTTTGGTGTTGACAAAAATGAGGCAGCGTTGAGGGGTGTGCGTTTGCAGTAATCCGATCAATAGCGGAATTTTCTGTTCATTGGCCGGGCAAAAGGCAAATTGATTAATGGCCTTCGAGGTGACCTCGCCGGTTTCAATTTTTACCATGACCGGTTGGTTCATATGCTCGTAGGCTAATTCCATGACTTTATAGGACAAGGTGGCCGAATACAGCATATTCAGACGTTTTTGCGGTTCCGGCATGCGCCGCAGCAGAAAGCGTATGTCCTTGATAAACCCAAGGTCGAACATCCGGTCGGCTTCATCCAGCACCATTACCTGGACATGCTCAAGGGTAAATGTCTTTTGCCTGTAAAAGTCGATTATTCGGCCGGGGGTGCCAATAATGATGTCAACGTTAGATTTTATTTTCAGCAATTGCTTCTTATAGTCTGTGCCGCCATAAATTAATGCCATATTAAAATTCAGATGCTTACCAAGCAACGTGGCATCTTTATGAATCTGGATGGCCAGTTCCCGGGTGGGGGCGAGGATGATCGCTCTGGGGTTTTGTTTAATTTCGTTGCTGTCATTGAGCAGTCTTTGAAAAGTGGCCAGCAAAAAGGCTGCTGTCTTGCCAGTGCCGGTTTGTGCCTGGCCGGTGACATCATGGTCTCTAAGGGCAATGGGCAATGACCGGTTCTGAATCGGTGTGCAATATTCAAAGCCAGCATCGCGCAGACCAAGAAGAATAGGGCGGGATAATTCTAAATTTTTAAATTGAGTATCGGTTAAATGTGTGTTTTTCATAGTCATTAGGATAACGTATTTTTGATCAGACCGAAATTTATTGACAAAATTAGTTGACCACTCATATAGTTAATGCTTTAAAACTTAATAATGGAGAAAAGCATGGGTGACTCAGTCCTTCATGTCACTGATGGTGATTTTAACGAAACCGTTCTAAAGGCTGACGGTCTTATACTCGTTGATTATTGGGCTGAATGGTGTGGTCCCTGTAAAATGATTGCACCCGTTCTGGACGAGATTGCCAGCGAATATTCAGCTCAGCTAACGGTAGCAAAATTGAATATTGATGAAAATCC
>Ga0114931_10005413_pt1 | contig 15770 bp, 17 predicted proteins | sample 2SBtaG_FD_89579 | JGI IMG/M metagenome (GOLD analysis project Ga0114931, IMG submission 89579) | Deep subsurface microbial communities from Kolumbo volcano to uncover new lineages of life (NeLLi) - 2SBTROV14_V59a metaG | ecosystem: Environmental > Aquatic > Marine > Volcanic | place: Kolumbo...
AGCAGCGAACGCCCGGCCAGGGTGGCCGGGCTGGACTTTGGGCGAAGCAGGGATAGCACAGCCCAAAGGCGCAGGCATACTTGACAGTCTGTCGAGCACTCCGGCCGAGCGAACGCCAAGCAGGGCGTGCCATTGGGCCGTCGTAGTAGAAGGATGGTGAGAAATGCGGGTTAGGCGTGCGTACCGGCGTATTTTGATCCTTATACATAACTTGATGCACGCCGTAACCCAACCTACGTTCTGGCCGGCCACCCTGCCAAGTGTCACCCTGCCAAAGTTGCTTCACCGACCGGCAGGTCGTAGCATATGCGGTCCGTTGAAAGGAAAGTAAGCATGTCGAAGCAAAGCATCCGTATCGCAACCCGCAAAAGCCCGCTGGCCATGTGGCAGGCGGAATTCGTCCGTGACCGCCTCATCGCGGCCCATCCCGACCTCGAGGTCGAGCTGGTGGGCATGACCACCCAGGGCGACCAGATCCTCAACAGCCCGCTGGCCAAAATCGGCGGCAAGGGGCTGTTCGTCAAGGAGCTGGAGGTGAGCATGCTGGAAGGCTACACCGACATCGCCGTCCACTCCATGAAAGACGTACCGGTGGAATTCCCCGAGGGCCTGCACCTGGCGGTGATCTGCAAACGCGAGGACCCGCGCGATGCTTTCGTTTCAAACAATTACAATGCCCTGGACGAACTGCCCCAGGGCGCCCGGGTCGGTACTTCCAGCCTGCGCCGCCAGTGCCAGCTGCGCGCGCGGCGCCCCGACCTGGAGATCATCGACCTGCGCGGCAACGTCAACACCCGGCTGCGCAAGCTGGACGAAGGGCAATACGACGCCATCATTCTGGCCGCCGCCGGCCTGATCCGGCTCGGCTTCAACGAGCGCATTACCCAGCTTCTGGAGACCGACGTCAGCCTGCCGGCCATCGGCCAGGGGGCAGTAGGCATCGAATGCCGCAGCGACGACGCGCGGGTCAATGCCCTGCTGGCGCCGCTCAACGACGCCGACACCCACACCCGGTTGAGCGCCGAGCGGGCCATGAACAACCGCCTCGAAGGGGGCTGCCAGGTACCCATCGCCGGCCACGCCGTACTGGAGGGCGATACCCTGCACCTGCGCGGCCTGGTGGGCCAGCCCGACGCCAGCGAGATCGTGCGCGGCGACATCAGCGGTGCCGCCGCCGATGCCGAACAACTGGGCATCCGACTGGCCGACGACCTGCTCTCCCGCGGTGCCCGCGAAATCCTGGCCGCCCTCTACGCGTCCGCCGCAGGCTGACACGCCGTAGCACGACGGTGAAGAATAATGGTAGGATCAGACGATTGGTATCGAAACCATCCACGCCGGCCCCTGATGCTCCCCGATCATGTCTGACCTGGGAACCCTGGCCGGTGTTACGGTGGCGGTTACCCGCCCGGCCGCGCAGGCTGGCGGACTCTGCTACCTGATCGAGGCCCGGGGCGGAACGGCCATCGCCTTCCCCGCCATCGAAATCCTCGAACCGGAATCACAACAACAACTGACATCGATACCGGACCGGTTAAACCAGTTCGATTTGGCGATTTTCATCAGCGCCAATGCGGTCGAGGGGGCCGCCAAGCTGATCGGTGACACACTGCCCGCCACGCTGCAACTGGCAGCGGTCGGCAACAGTACCCGTTACGCCATCGAACGGCACTGGCAACGCCCCGTGATCTGCCCCCACCAGGGCTCCAACAGCGAGGCGCTGCTGGCGACACCAGAACTACAACAACTCAAAGGCCGCCATATCATCATCTTCCGCGGCCAGGGGGGACGGGAATTGCTGGCACAGACATTGAGCCAACGAGGCGCCGCGGTGGAATATGCCGAGGTCTATCGACGCGCGCGGCCCGACGCTGACCTGGGCGACCTGGTGTCGCACAGCCCGCCCGTTGATCTCATTACCGCCACCAGCAATGAAACCCTGCAGAATCTATACGACATGGCGACCCCCGACCAGCGCGACTGGCTGCTGGCACAACAATTGGTGGTAATCAGCCCCCGTGGCGCGGAACTGGCCGCCGCGCTGGGCTTTCACCGCCCGGCCATTGTCGCCGACCAGAGCAACGAGCAGGGACTGGTCGATGCCATGACGGCATGGCACAAAGACAACCGTACACAATAACCACTGATGACTTTGAGGACCTTGTGATGCCTGAAGCACAGAAAAAAAACGAAACCGACACCGAGGAAACGGATGTCAGGGAGAAAAACCCGGGTGCCGGGATCGAAACCCTCGAGCAACCCCCGGCCGAGAACGCCACAGCACCTGAACAACCGCGCGAGAGCAAGGGCAAGGGCGGAGCGATCAGCTTTATCGCGCTGGTTGTCGCGCTGGGCACCTTCGGCGCCGGCTATGTCAGCCTGCAGAAGATCGGCGGCCAGCAGGCCGCGCTGCAGCAGGATATTGAGGCCGCCGGGGCACGCATTGACGTGTTGGAGTCGGGCTCCGATTCGATCCGCTCACTGGCTGAAAAGGTTCAGGCCAGCAATCTGGACATGCAGGTGCAGCTCGACAAGAGCGAAAAACAGATAGCCATGTTTGAAAGCAAGATAGGCGATCTTGGCGGCAAAATTGATGCAATTGACAGCAAGACGGATAAAACCCTCGCCACCTTGCAGCAAAGCGACGCCGACCTGCGCCAATCCTTGAACAAACTTCAGGAGAGCCTCAAGGCCAACCGGGATGACGATTTCCTCGTCGTCGAGGCACGTCACCTGATCAGCATCGCCAGTCAGCAGGCCCAGCTCAACCATAACCCGACCGCCGCCGCAACGGCGCTGGAGGCTGCCAACCAGCGCCTCAGCGACGCCGGTGATCCCGCCCTGCTCAAGGTGCGCAAATCCATCACCGACGACATCATCGCGCTGCGCAACGTGACCACGCCGGATATCGACGCCATCGCCCTCACCCTGAGCAAAATGGAAGGCTCGGTGGATGGCCTGACGCTCAAATTCGCCGAAGGTGAAAAGACCACCAAGGAGGAGGTGCCCCCGGCCAAGGCGGATATCAGAAGCGTCGAAGGCTTCTTCAGCAAGATCTGGCACGACATCAAGGGACTGGTCACCATTCGCCGCAACAGCGCCGAACAGGAGACTGCCCTGCTGCCGCCCGGCCAACGCTTCTTCCTGGAGCAGAACCTGCGCCTGAAACTGGAGGCGGCCCGTGTCGCCCTGCTGCAGCGCGACACCCAGGCCTTCCGCACCAGCGTGGCGACCGCCAGTCAGTGGCTGGAGCGCTATTTCGACACCAGCGCGGCCGACACCGCCAACATGATCACCACCCTCTCGCCCTATAAGGCACTGGAGCTGCAGCCGCAGCTGCCTGACATCTCGGCCACCCTGCAGACTCTGGAGAAATGGCAGAGTGAGCACAGTGCTGCCAGCAAGGAGGTGTCTGAGTCATGAGGTTTGTTATCACCACCATTATCGTGCTAATCGCGGCGGCGGCAGTGGCCGTCTTCGCCATGCAGGACCCGGGCTACATCATGCTCTCGTTCCGCGACTGGACTATCGAGACCAGCTTCACTCTGTTCGCCGTGGCGATCCTGCTCGGCTTTGTCGTCCTCTACGCCGCATTCCGCCTGCTCACCGCCGCCGGCCTGCTGCCCAGGCGGATGCGCCGCTGGCGCAAGGTGCACGGCGCCGACGCGGCCCGCAAACAACTGGAAAAGGGCATGATGAAACTCACCCTGGGCCAGTGGCATGAAGCCGAGAAACTGTTCATCAAAAGCGCCCGCCACCCGGAAGTGGCACCGCTGGCCTACCTGGCCGCCGCCCGCGCCGCCCAGGGCCAGGGGGTGGAGTCACGCCGCGACGGCTACATCCAGCTGGCACAGCAGAAAGCCCCCAAGGACTCGCTGGCCCTGACCGTGGCCCAGGCCCAGATCCAGGCCGACTTCGGCCACAGCGACCAGGCCATCAACACCCTGCGACACCTGCCCGGCAACGAGCACAAGAATCCAGCCGTGCTCAAACTGCTGGCCAGGCTCTACACCGACACCCAGGACTGGCCGGGGCTGGTGGCACTGCTGCCGCAACTGAAACAACAGAAGATACTGCCGCAGTACCAGTATTTCGAGACCGAGCACCAGGCCTATTCGGGCATGATCAAACACATCGGCCGGCACAAGGACGCCGCCGCCCTGTGGGAGCTGTGGCGCAAGATGCCCAAGCAGCTGCGCGCAAAAGAGGACATCATCGCTGACTTCGCCATCGCCATGATCAATTTCGGCCAGGGCGATGCCGCCGAGGAGATTCTCTACCAGCGCCTTAACAAGCAGTGGAGCGATGCACTGATCTATGTCTACGGACTGTTGGACGGCGATGCGGAGATTCATCTGTCACGGGGCCGCAACTGGCTCAAGAAGCATCCGGACAACCCTGTGCTGCTGCTTAGCCTGGGACGCCTGGCACTGCGTTCACATCAATGGGAAGCGGCGCGCGAGTATCTGGAGGCAAGCCTCAAGATCACCCCCAACGCCGAGACCTATCAGGAACTGGGCAACCTGCTGGCCTTCCTCAACGAACAGCCGCAGGCACTGGAGTGTTACCGCCGCGGCCTGGCGCTGACCTCGGACAGTTTCGTACAGCCGGAACTGAAAACAGGCATGGTGCAGCTGGGACGACCGCAAACCATGGTGGAACAGTCCCCCGTTGAAGAACCGGCAGGACGACTGGAGTCGGCCCAACCCAATCCCGCTTGATGCCGGAAGTTGCCAGAGCGCCTTTGCGCCCTTTGCAATTAACGTAGGATGGCGCCATGCACCCCGTCGAATCAGCGCCTCAACACTCTCGCTACGAACAGTGGTGAGGAATGTGGGTTAGCGGTCAGTCCTGCGCAAAGTCGAAACTGTCGTAGAAGAAATGTTTTGAGGCCAGCCCCTTGAGGCTTACGCCCTGGCGCAGCGCCTCGACCATAACCGGCGGCCCGCTGGCATAAACATCGTAGTTAAAGATGTCGTCAAAATCCTCCAGCACCGCCTGGTGCACCAACCCGGTCCGGCCTTGCCAGTCGTCCTCGGCTTTAGGCTCGGACAACACCGGCACATAGCTGATATTGTCATGCTGCGCCCACGTCCGTGGGACCTCGTCAAGATAAAGGTCCGCCTTGCCGCGCACGCCCCAGTAGAAATGGATGGGGCGGCTTATCCCCTCCTGGATGGCATGTTCGATAATGGCCTTGATGGGCGCCAGACCGGTACCACCGGCGATAAAGATCACGGGGCGCTCAGACTCCTCCTGCAAGGCAAAGGTGCCATAGGGCCCATCGATGCGCAGGATGTCCTTCTCTTGCATGGCATTGAAGACGTGGCCGGTAAATTCGCCACCTTCGATATGTCGGATATGCAGCTCAATGAGTTCGTCGTCATGGGGCGCATTGGCCATGGAGAAACTGCGCCGGCGACCGTCGGGCAACAACACATCGAGGTACTGCCCGGCCAGGAACTGGAGCCGCTCGGTATCTGGCAGCTTGAGATAAAGACGCATCACATCATCAGCAAGGCGCTCCATCCTGACCACCCGGGCCGGCATCTTGCGCACCGGCACCTCGTTACCACCGCCGATCTCGCGCACCTCCAGCACCAGGTCGGAAGCAGCATGGGCGGAACACAACAGCGCCTGACCCACGGCGGCCTCGGCCTCGGTCACATCGGCGGGCAGGCCTTTGGGATAACGGATCTCACCTTCCACCACCTTCCCCTTGCAGGCGCCGCAGACACCGTTGCGGCAACCATACTGCAGTGAGAGGCCGTGACGGATGGCGGCATCCAGCACCACCTCGTTCTCTTCAACTACGAAACTATGCCCACTTGGCTCTAGTCTAACTTTGAAACTCATGCGTAATCCCTAGTAATCTTCACTACTAAACTACAATTTTCCAACATTTAACCGCGGAGCAAAACCCTGGACAGCATATTTATTGTCGGTTATGGCGATATCGGCCAACGGCTCGCACAACGCTGGCTGGATGCCGGTATCGAGGTCTTCGCCCTGGGACGCAGTAACCAGCGAGATAACGACAACATCGTTACCATCCAGGCCGACCTGGACCGGCCCGAGACGCTGACCGACCTACCCAACGCGGGGACAATCATCTACTACCTAGCACCGCCGCCCACCGAAGGCGACCACGACTCCCGACTGGAAGGTTTTCTTGCCGCTATTCCGGCCAATGCCCTGCCACGACGCATCATCTACATCAGCACCAGCGGCATCTATGGCGACCGTCATGGCGCCATGGTCACGGAAAAAACCCCACCCAATCCGCAAACCAGGCGCCAAACGCCGCCTGGCGGCCGAGCAGACTTTGCAGTCCTGGAGCAGTCAACATCAACGCCCTTGCGTCATCCTGCGCGTCGGCGGCATTTACGGCCCGGGCCGCCTGCCACTGGAACGGCTGCGCCAGGGCATGCCGGTCCTGAAACGCGAGCTGGCCCCGCCCACCAACCGTATCCATGCCGACGATCTGGCGCGGGTCTGCCAGGCGGCCGCGGCGGCGCCGGGCAGCGGCGCCATCTACAATGTCTGTGACAACGAGACCAGCACCATGTCCGACTACTTCATTGCCATAGCCGAACGGGGCGGCCTGCCCCGCCCGCGGGAGCTCGACTGGCAGCAGGCCGAGGCCGAGCTGTCACCGGCCATGCTCTCCTACCTGCACGAGTCGCGGCGTATGGACAATACCAAAATGTTGCACGAACTCCATGTCGAGCTGGCCTATCCCACCCTGAATGAAGGACTTGCCACCTGTTTCGAGGCCGAAGCCACCCACAAATCCTGACTTACAGGCGAATGGGTTATACTTGCGCCCCCGAAACAGCCCGGTGAAGATCATGCATAACAGAGATACCCTGCAACGCTTTCTGTTCGAAAACAGCAACGTGCGCGGCATCTTCGTCCATCTCGGCAACAGCTACCAGACCGCCCTGAAGCGCTACGACTATCCAGATGAAGTGGCGCGCGAACTAACTGTGTGACGGCGGCATCTGCATCCCCAGAATCACCGCCACCACCAGCACCGAGATAAAAACCACACTGTCGAAAAGCAGTATCTTCAAAAAGGAATGTGACGCACTGGCGGCATCGCCGTGCACAGCCGCGATGCACGGCACCATGCGAAAACGGTTCAGCGCACCGACGATCATCATCAATGCCACCAGCCCCAGCTTCAGCAATAACAACCAGCCGTAGTCGGTGGTCCAGAGATCCGACAGCCTACCCAGCTGACGCCAGCTGTTATAGACACCACTCAGCAGCACCAGCGCCAGGGCACCGGTTGCCAGGGTGGAAAGACGTGTAGCCACGGTAGCAGTCTGTGCCGGCCAGCCCTGACGACGCAATTCAGGCAACACCAGCAGGGCGTAGAGTATGACCGGTCCACCCCACAGGGTGATGCCGACCAGGTGCAGCCAGTTAATCAGATTGGGCAGGGTAAGCAGCCCGTCCTCACCGGCGTGTCCCGTCACGCTTATCAGCGACAATGTCGCCAGCGCGGCGACAAACAGCAGCAGGCTGGGCAGCGCCCGCCAGCCGCGCCATAGCCACAGCGCCGCCGCCAGCATCAGCCCCCAAACGCCGGCGCGCCAGAGCCAGAAATAACCGTAATCACTATGCCCCAGCACCCGCGGCACGAACCCCCACGCCTCGCCCGGTGGCACATCGGCCAGCGCCGCACTGCGCAGGATCAGATCGATGCCCGTCGCCACTGCGGTGACAACCAGCAGAACCATAAGCAGCCGCCAACGCCGAACGGCATCAGCAGAGGAGAGTACCGGCGCTAGCCAGATAGCGGCTAACGACAGGGCCAGAATCAGCGCCAGCGAGCCACGCTCCAGAGCGGCGCCGAGAATATGCAGCAGGTCGCCCATCAGCGGCCTATTTAACGGCGAAGGAGAGCGAACCCTTGACGCGGTGGCCGTCGCCGGAGATCACGTTGAAGTGAACGTCGTACTTGCCGCTCGACAAGGGTTGCAGCTTGATGCTGAGATGTTTGGGATCCCCCCCGTCGCTGACCTCGCCATCGTCGACCCGCTTGCCAGCGGCATCCTTGACCTCAATGGTGCTCCACTCAGCCGCCACCTTGCTGGTGAACCACAGCTCAACCTCACCCGGCGCCGTGGCCAGTTGCGCCCCGTTTTCCGGCCTGGATTTTTCCATGTGGGTGTGCGCCATGCTTACCATGGGCCAGCCCAACAGCAGTATCAGGCTCAGCCAGCCCGTTGTGAATCGTTTGGTCATCACGTTTTTTCCCCTTGTCATGAATTAAGAAGCGCCGCGGGTGAATGGCTCGCGCGGCACAGGCCCTATTAATAACACGATTTTAGTATTCGTGCCACCTTCTTTATCACCTTCCTCCTCATGATGTCTAGCCCACATTTCTCACCACCGTTCGTAGCGAGAGGGTTCAAGGGGGCGCGGCCTGCCTGGCGTTCGTGACCGAGAAGCGCGCAGGCATACTTGACAGTTTGTCGAGCACTCCGACCGAGCGAACGCCAGGCAGGGCGTGCCATTGGGCCGTCGCAGTAGAAGGGTGGTGAGAAATGCGGGCTAGGTAATGCTGCAAGGCAGATAGACCTTGAAACAGGCGCCCTGACCGGGTTCGCTTTTCACTTCGATGACACCCCCGTTACGGATCACCACATCCTTGATCGCGGCCAGACCGACCACCTGCTCTTTGACCTGATCATGGACATGGGCGCTGGTCTCGAAAATTTGCCCCATCTCCTCGGGCGCCATCCCCGCACCATCGTCACAGACTGTCAGGAGGGTGTATTCGCCGGCACCCAGGCCTTGCTTGGCGGCCGCTTCCTCCCCGCTGAGCTCAATACACTTGAGCGTGATATCGATACGCCCGCCTTCCTGCAGCGCCTCGATGGCGTTCATTCCCAGGTTGAGGGCTATTTGCTGGAACTGAAACGGTGACAGACGGATCTCACTCTCGTCCTGCATTAGATCACAGTGCAGGCTAGCCCCTTCCGGCAGCAGCCCGCGCAGCAGGACGACCACATCCTCAACGATTTTATGCGGCACCAGCGCCAGTGCATCCTCATAGTCACTACGGCTGATATCGAGCAGCTGCTTGACCAGGATCTTGGCGCGCACCGCGGCATCCATCACCCGGCCCAGATCTGAGGCCATCTCCTTGTTGTCTCCCACATCCAGCAGCAGCATATCGGTATAGCCGACAATACTGGAGAGATGATTGTTGAACTCATGGGCAAAGCCGCCGGCCATTTGCTACACCGCTTCCAGCTTTTCCACCTGACGCTGGCGCGCCTCAAGGGTCTTCTTTTCAGTCAGGTCGCGCATAATGCCGACGAACATACGCTGGCCCTGAACAGCTACTTCGCTGACTGCCAGTTCCAGGGGAAAAACGTCACCATTGCTGCGCCGGCCCTCGGATTCACGCCCGATGCCGATGATCTTGGCAGTGCCACTCTGCAGATAATTATCGACATAGCTGTTATGGCGCTCTGCATCCGACGGTGGCATGAGCATGGAGACGCTTTCGCCCAGCACCTCATCCTGCCGATAGCCGAAAATATTCTCCGCCGCATGGTTGAAGGTCTCTATGCGACCTCTCGGGTCGATAGTGATCACGGCCTCCAGAATATTTTCCAGGATCGCCGTCAGGCGCTGTTCGCTCTCCTGAACATGCTGATTTCTCGCCTTCAGCTCCTGTTCGGCAATCGCCTTCTGTCTGATCTCATCCTGGAGCGAGCGATTAGTTTCGCGGTTAAGCCGGTTGAGATAGGAGATATAGACCACCACCACCAGCAACAGCGTCAGCAGCACCGCCACCGACAACACCCACCGCCAATGCTGCCGTGCCGCCTCTAGCAGACTCACCTCGCCATAGTGCTGGTATTGCGCCAGTTTCAGGTCCTGCATCAGGGCATGAACGGGCAGGTAACTGGTGGGTGGACCCCAGCCCACGATCTCCACGGCTTTGGCGGCGGGATCCTGCGGCGTCATCCTTAGCAGGGCGCGGGTCACCTGCTTCACCAGGCCACGGTCCGTATGCGGCAGGCTGGCGATAGGCCACTCGGGATAATAGGCCGTGCTGTGCAGCACGGAAAGCTCTATCGGGGGGTGTTCAAAATTCCCCTCTTCAGGCAACACATATAACTGGCTCAGATCGATCCCGTCGTCTTCGACCATGTCCTCCAATATCCCTGTCCGCAGCGTACCGGCGTCCGCTTTACCGCTCAGCACTGCCTGCACCACCGCCTCATGGGAACCAAGAAACTTCACCGCGGCCAGATCAGTAAAGGGATCGATGTCGTTCAGCTTCATCTGGCGCCAGGCCATGGCCCAGCCACCGAAGGAGTTTTTATTCACCGCCGCGAAACGCTTGCCCTTCAGGTCAGAGTAATCGCGGATATCCTTGCGTTCGGCCCTGACGATGACGGCGGCAGCGAACCTGGCCAGGGCGATATCGCCGGCCACCTGGCGCTTCAGGGTGAGCATGGCGGCCACATGATACTTGCCTTCCATCTCGACAAAGGCGGCGGGATTGGCCAGCAGGAAATCGATTTTACTGCTGGCGACAGCTTTATTTACCTGATCAAAATCAAGCGGAACGATGCGGAAGCGGCGCGCGGGGATCTGTTCTTCGAGATACGCAGCCATGGCCGGCCAGCGCTGCATGGTCTCTTGTTCATTGCCCTTGGTCGTCACGCCGATCTTTACCACCGGGGTAGCGGACGCGACAGCGGCTGTTGCGGCAAATTGCGCCACACAGAAAAACAACACCGCTTTCAGGCAACCGCGAACCAGTGTCGCCGAGGGAGTCACCATACAACCACCTTTTCCCATGATTGTTGTAAGGATTACTTGATTAACGACCGTGGGATATTTTGATTTAGACCTGAATCCGTGACTTCATGACGGCGCATAGCACAAGCTCTTGATCCCACAGCGGTTCAAAAAATGCCCGCTTAACCTATGGGTGAAGCTAAGATTTTTTGATACCACTGTGAAATCAATGTATTGCACTCTGCATCCGCCCTGAAGTCACGGATTCAGGTTAGAGCTTGTATCGCCGATCCTGCAGATAAAAACCTTCTAAAGTATATGGTATATTGCGACCCAAAGCTAATATTTTGAACAACTCGCCCATTTCGCTGGGCAGGGTGAGCTTTTTGACCTGCTGGGCAAGCTGTAGATAATGGCGGGTAGGGGACGGATCGGCCTCAGCCAGCATTTCGGTCAGCCCCGTAGCGAGCAGAAACTGGGCCTGGCTGGTATAACCCAGCACATCAAGATCTGCCTGTTGAGCCGCGGCGGCCAGGGCGGTGAAGTCCACGTGAGCGGTGATATCCTGCAATCCGGCCAGGATCAGGGGGTCGCCGTGGGTACGATGACGGTAGTGGCACATCAGGGTGCCGGTGGTGCGATCGGGGTGATAATACTCATGGCGGGGAAAGCCGTAGTCGATGGTCAGGGCGGCGCCCCGCTCCAGCAGCGCTGCCAAGCTGTTGATCCAGCCCTGCTGGGCCAGATTGATCTCGGTGACATAACCGGGGCAGAACACCTCCGCGCCCAGTTCGGCCATCAGACTGTCGATGTGTTGCTGTAGTTCGGCCGATTGGAGTGGGCGCTCCTGCCAGACAAAACTGTGGCCGTCCCAGCCCACGCAGCGCTCCGTCACACCGTGCTCCAGAAATCTCACTATATGCACCGGCATGGCGTCTACCACTTCGTTAGCCAGGATCACCCCCTGAAAGCCTGACTCGGGCAGGGCATCCAGCCAGACGACCCGCTCCAGCAAATGAGGGGCATGCTCACCCAGGGTGTCGCGCTGGCGCTGTTTCAGATCGGGACTGAGTTCGAGGACAAAATACTGCCCAGGCAGGCTATCCAGGCGCTCCAGCTCCAGCAGCAGCTCGGCGGCCATCACCCCGCTGCCGGCGCCGAATTCCAGGATGTCGCCGAAACCGATCTCCGCCAGTACCTGGCGGCACTGGCGCGCCAGGCAGCGGGAGAACAGCGGCGACAGTTCCGGCGCGGTAATGAAATCCCCCGCCTCGCCGAACTTGCGCGCCCCGGCGCTGTAGTAGCCCAGGCCGGGCTGGTAGAGGGCCATCTCCATGAAGCGGGCGAAGCTGATGGCACCGCCGCAGGCCTCGATCTCTGCGCGGACAGCCGCCTGCAACCGGTCGCTGTGTTGCTGGGTGATTTCGTCCGGCGGCGGCAGATCAGCGCCTGTGTGTGACATCTGAATTCCTGTTTACTACTTGATGGATTAAATTGATGGATTAAAAACCTGCACCCACCCTAAAGTCACGGATTCAGGTTAAAGTACGACAGTCTATCCGAAACCGGCCTGAAACACGATGAACGACACGGCTGAGCCAAATAACAAGGTGGCCCTGATCACAGGTGCCGCCCACCGCATCGGCGCCGAGTTGGCGCGCCAACTGCACGCCGCCGGCATGAATATCGCCCTGCACTATCGCAATTCCAAGGAACAGGCCGAGGCCCTGGCGGTGGAGCTGAACGACAGCCGGCCGGATTCGGTGGTCACTATCCAGGCTGATCTGCTGGATACCGCCGGGCTGCCCAGGGTGATCGCCGCCGCCCGCCAATCCTGGCAGCGGCTGGATGTACTGTTGAATAATGCCTCCACCTTCTACCCCACCCCGGTGGGTAACACCGATGAAGCGGCGTGGGACGACCTGATGGGCAGTAATCTCAAGGCGCCCTTTTTTCTCGCCCAGGCGGCTGCGCCCGAGCTGAAGCAACGCGGCGGCTGTATCGTCAATATTGTGGACATCCATGCCCATCGCCCCATGAAGGGCTATCCCGTCTACAGCGTGGCCAAGGCCGGGCTGGCCATGCTGACCATGACGCTGGCGCGCGAACTGGGGCCGGAGGTGCGGGTCAACGGCGTCGCCCCGGGGGCCATTCTCTGGCCCGAGCACGAGATGGATGAGTCGCAGAAAAACGAGCTCCTCGACCGCACCGCCCTGAAACGGCAGGGCTCACCCGCTGACATTGCCCGCACCGCCCTGTTCCTGATTCGCGACGCCGACTACATCAGTGGCCAGATCATCAATGTGGATGGCGGCCGGACGCTGGGATTTTAAGTCAGGAGTAGAGTGGTGTCATTCTGACTCCCGGATTCTAACCTGCATTTCTCACCACCGTTCGTAGCGAGACGGTTCAAGGGGGCGGCCTGCCTGGCGTTCGTGACAGAGGGTGAGCTGCGAACAGCAGCGAACGCCCGGCCAGGATGGCCGGGCTGGGCGTCGGGCGAAGCAGGGATAGCGCAGCCCAAAGGCGCAGGCATACTTGACAGTCTGTCGAGCACTCCGACCGAGCGAGCGCCAGGCAGGGCGTGCCATTGGGCCGTCGCAGTAGAAGGGTGGTGAGAAATGCGGGCTAACTATTTATTCCCAATCGAAGGGCACAGGCCAGAGCGACTGGCGCTGTTTATCGTAATCGTTCCACATCCCGAAGTAACTGCGGCCGGTTTGCGGATGCAGCAGATCGCCGGCAATCTCGGCCAGTGGCCAGAGCACGAAGGCATTCTTGGTGATCTCGTCACGGGGAATGTTGAGATCGTCCCGATTGATGACCAGATCATCGTAGAGCAGCAGGTCCAGGTCGATGGTGCGTGAGCTGAACTTGGCTGCGCTGCGGTCACGACCGTGGCTCTCCTCGATGGCGCGTAGCACACCGGCAACCCGCTGCACATCGTCATCGGTCTCGAAGGCCACCACCAGGTTGTAGAAATTGTCGCCAGCGAAGCCCACCGCCTCGCTCTCGTAGACCGAGGAGAGGGTCAGGCAGGGATAGTAACCACGCAGTTCGCGGATGGCGGAACGGATATGGGTCGCCGGATCAATGTTGCTGCCGACGCTGACGTAGACTGCCGCCATCCCTATGCCCTTGAGCCGCGCTCGATGATTACCCCCACGTCGCGGGCACCACGCACCGCCCCCTGTTTATTGATCCGCAGCCGCAGCCATGGCACACCGAACTCCTGGCGCACGATAGCGGCGACGCGCTCGGCCAGGGTCTCCACCAGCTGGAAATCACTCTGCTCGACGAAGGCGATCACCTGCTTGGCCACCGATTTGTAGTCCAGGGTGTCGGCCAGCTCGTCGCTCTCCGCGGCACGGCGGATGTCGGTGGCCATCTCCAGGTCGATCACCACCTCCTGCTTGATCTTGCGCTCCCAGTCGAACACGCCGATCACGGTCTCAATGCGCAAATCGTTTAAATAAATAATGTCCATAACGTATTGATGCTGTTGCCGTTGTTGCGGAAATTGGGCGTTGCGGCACAATTTACCGTATCATTACGCCCCGTTTCCGCTGTCATCCATGTGAAATATTATGCTTGATATCAGCCTTGTTGTGTTCGCCTATCTGCTCGGTTCGCTGTCGGCCGCCATTATCACCTGCAAACTGATGGGACTGCCGGATCCCCGCTCCGAGGGTTCCCACAATCCCGGCGCCACCAACGTGCTGCGCTACGGCGGCAAGAAGGCGGCGGCTATCACCCTGCTGGGCGACATGCTCAAGGGGCTGGTGCCGGTGATCGTGGCGCGCCTGGCCGGGGTGGAAGACAGCGTGGTGGCGGCCGTGGCCATGGCGGCCTTTCTCGGCCACCTGTATCCGCTGTTTTTCTCTTTTCACGGCGGCAAGGGAGTGGCCACCGCCCTGGGGGTGTTTCTGGGCGTCAGCTGGCCGGTGGGCGTGGCACTGCTACTCACTTGGCTTGCTATGGCCAAGCTGTTCAAAATCTCTTCACTCTCCGCGCTGACAGCGGCGGTGTTGGCGCCCCTCTATACCTGGCTGCTGCTGCCTGGCACTATTTTCATCAGCCTCAGTTTCGCCATTGCCCTGCTGCTGCTGTGGCGCCACCGGAGCAATATCCAGCGCTTGGTGACGGGGGCGGAAGGCAAGATCAGCAATTAACCCGTATTTCTCACCACCCTTCTACTGCGATGGCCCAATGGCACGCCCTGCCTGGCGTTTGCTCGGTCGGAGTGCTCGACAGACTGTCAAAGTATGCCTGCGCGCTTCTCGGTCACGAACGCCAGGCAGGCCGCCCCCTTGAACCATCTCGCTACGAACGGTGGTGAGAAATGCGGGTTAATCCTGAAGTCACGGATTCAGGTTAATTACAGCCGCTCAACCCTGAGCCAGCCTTCGCCCATATCCACCACCTTGACTCGGCTGCCAGCCGGCAGGTCCTCTCCATGCAGAGTCCAGACCATGCCGTCCACGTCCTGGGTAGCATGATTCTTTTCAATGGGACTGACCAGGGTCAGTTCACGACCCACATACTTGCGCTGTGTCAGGAGTTCCTGTTGTTGCTGGACCTTGTCTGCACGCTCCCGCAAATAGATGCGGCTCATCCAGATAAAGACGGCGGCGGCAACACCGAAAAACAGTATCTGAATCGGAAATGCAACATATGGAAAGAGATGGCTCAGGATACCGACCGCAATGGCGGCCAGACTGGCGGCCATGAACATGAACTTGCCGTGCATCGCCTCAATGACCAACAAGATGGTGCCCAGGCCGAACCAGAACCAGTGAAAGCCGAATTGTTCAATATAATCCATGTGATCATGACAGCCGTTTCCACGGCCACTCCTGTTAAAATACCATCTAAGGAACCTCTGATTAATTCATGAACCGGCGTCTGGCGGCTGAAATTCCCCGGCTCTGCGTTGAAAAGCTTGGCAATAGCTGGCTATTACCTGCGCTTTTCGCCTTGATCCGGAAAATTTC
>Ga0114931_10005414_pt1 | contig 15768 bp, 18 predicted proteins | sample 2SBtaG_FD_89579 | JGI IMG/M metagenome (GOLD analysis project Ga0114931, IMG submission 89579) | Deep subsurface microbial communities from Kolumbo volcano to uncover new lineages of life (NeLLi) - 2SBTROV14_V59a metaG | ecosystem: Environmental > Aquatic > Marine > Volcanic | place: Kolumbo...
AGATGGATGCCGTAGCTCTCGGGCTCGGCGAAGACCCGGCTCAGGGCGAGCAGGCGAGGGACATAGTCACGGGTCTCGTCGGGCAGCTTGAGGGACCAGAAGTCGGTGGGTCTGCCGTGCCGCCGGTTATAGCGAATGGCCTTGCTGACGGTGCCGGCCCCGGAATTGTAGGCCGCCAGGGCCAGTTCCCAGTCCCCGTCGAACTGGCGGTTGAGGCGTTTGAGGTAGTCCAGGGCGGCGCGGGTGGAGGCCACCAGGTCGCGTCGTCCGTCGTACCACCAGTTCTGCTTCAAGCCGTAGATCCGTCCGGTGGAGGGGATGAACTGCCAGATCCCGGCGGCCCGCCCCGGCGAGTAGGCGAAGGGCTGGAAGGCGCTCTCAACCGCTGGCAGCAGGGCGATCTCGGTGGGCATGTCTCGCCGCTGCAACTCTTCCAGGATGAAGTGGAGATAGGGTCTGGCCCGTTTCTGGATACGCTTCAGATAACTGGGGTGGCGGCGATACCAGGCCAGTTCCTGGCTGATCTCGGCCTGCTTCGGGGTGGGCAGGCGAAAGCCGGCCCGCAGGCGATCCCAGATGTCCTGGGGAGCGGTTGGCGGTTCGCTGGCCTGGGTGGGCAGGGGAGAGGTGGCGGCCAGGGGTAGTGCCTGTTGTGGCTGCAGGGTCTTCAGGACCCGTGGGTCGTCAGGGGCGACGGTCGGTATCTGCAACGCCGGGGCATCATTGGCCGATGGCAGGCTCTGGCAGGCGCTGAACAGGCAGGCGAAGAAGAAATTCATGGCGATGCGTCTTATTATTCGATACCACATGAGTCGGGATACAGGTGTACTCTTATACTTTGTATGTTGGCAGGACGGAAAATGGTAGCAAACCCAGGTATCATTTCCACCATTATCTTATCGGTCACCCCCCGAATTATGGTCAAGAACAGCTCCCTTGAACTGGGACGGAACCAGCAAAATGCGCTGACGGACTGGTTTCGAAGCCCGCTCGGCCAGTGGCTGACGGGGCAAGAGTACAGCTTCCTGGAGCAGCCGGTGAGCAGACTGTTCGGTTACTATCTGTTGCAGATCGGCTCACCTGATCCCTCTCTGCGCCTGCTCGATCCCAGTCCGGCCAAGAGTAAGCTGGTCGTGGACCTGGTCCAGCCGGAGGCGGGCGGCGTCGTCACCCTGCGGGCCGATCCACGGCAGCTGCCCCTGGCCAGTGACAGTGTGGATGGGGTCATCATGCACCATGCCCTCGATTTTACCGATGACCCCCACCAGGTGCTGCGTGAGGTGGAGCGGATCCTCATCCCCGAGGGGCGGTTGATCATCGTCGGCTTCAACCCCTGGAGCCTGTGGGGGCTCTGGCGCCTGCTGCACCTGCGCCGGCGTCCGCCACCCTGGAACGGCCACTTCTTTTCCGTCTGGCGCATGGCCGACTGGCTCTCGCTGCTCGGGTTCGCCCAGGATCGGGCCCAGTTCCTCGCCTTCGGGCCACCGCTGCAGAACCCGGTAGCGCGTCAGCGTCTGGCCTTTCTCGGACGGCTGGGGACGCGTATGCTGCGGCGGGGCGGGGCGGTCTATGTGATCCATGCCCGCAAGCGAACCGCCACCATGACGCTGATCTGGCCCAAATGGCGGATCAGGAAGAAGGTCCTGCCGGGCGCGGTGGAACCGACCGCACGCAACCGGCTTCAATGAGGCGTGATATGAGCCAGACCGTAGAGCTGTTCACCGATGGCGCCTGCAAGGGCAATCCGGGGCCCGGGGGTTGGGGGGCGCTGCTGCGCTACGGCGGACACGAAAAGCAGCTCTACGGCGGTGAACCCCATACCACCAACAACCGCATGGAACTGATGGCGGTGATCCAGGGGCTGCGGGCGCTCAAGCGCGCCAGCCGAGTGCGCGTCACCACCGACTCCCAGTATGTGAAGAACGGTATCACCCAGTGGATCCACAACTGGAAACGCAATGGCTGGAAGACCGCCGCCCGGAAACCGGTGAAGAATGCGGATCTGTGGCAGGCCCTGGACCAGGAGGTGGCGCGCCATCAGGTGGCCTGGCACTGGGTCAAGGGGCATGACGGGCATGCAGAAAACGAGCTGGCGGACCGGCTGGCCAACCGGGGGGTCGAGGGATGATCCGGCAGGTCGTACTCGATACCGAGACCACCGGCCTGGAGCCCGAGCAGGGCCATCGCATCATCGAGATCGGCTGTGTCGAGATGCGAGATCGCCGCCTCACCGGCAACAACTTCCACCAGTACCTGCAGCCAGACCGGGAGATCGATGCGGCGGCGGTCCAGGTGCATGGCATTACCAATGAGTTTCTCGCCGACAAACCCCGCTTCGCCGATGTGGCGGCGGATTTCATCGCCTATATCAGGGGCGCCGAGCTGATCATTCACAATGCCCCCTTCGACCTGGGTTTTCTCGATCACGAGCTGCGCCTGATGGATGAAGGCTCACCAGCCATCGCCGACCTGTGCCCGGTCACCGATACCCTGGTGATGGCGAAACAGAAGCATCCGGGCCAGCGTAACAGCCTGGACGCCCTGTGCAAGCGCTATGACATCGACAACTCCCACCGGGAACTCCATGGCGCCCTGCTGGATGCGGAGATCCTGGCCGACGTCTACCTGATGATGACTGGTGGCCAGACGGCGCTGCAGCTGGATCAGGCGGGCGCTGGCCGGGGCGATGAGCTGGCGGCCGATGGCATCCGCCGCCTGCCGCCGGGGCGTCCACCGCTCCCCGTGGTGCGCGCCAGTGAGGAAGAGCTGCGGGAGCACGAGGCCCGACTCGAGGCGATAGGTGAGGGTTGTGTGTGGCGCCGGCAGTAAGGGCTCAGATGTGGGTGCGGTACGGCTTGGGGATACTGCTGCCGTAGACCATCTCCTGCAGCTTCGGGATGTTCAGCAGCTGCACATGCTTGCGTTCCACCTGCAGCAACCCCTCCTCCTGAAAGCGGGTGAACAGGCGGCTGACGGTCTCCACTGCGAGTCCCAGGTAGTTGCCGATCTCATGTCGTGACATGCTGAGAAAGAAGTCGCTGGGGGAGAATCCCCGGGCCTTGAAACGTTCCGAAAAGCTCAACAGGAAGGTCGCCAGGCGCTCTTCGGCGCTCTTCTTGCCGAGCAGGGTGAGCATCTCGCTGTCTTCACCGATCTCCTTGCTGAGCAGGCGGTAGAGCTGGTGTTGCAGGCTGGGGATGGTGCTGCTGAGCTGTTCCAGCTGCTCGAAGGGGATATCGCAGACCGCAGTAGTCTCGAGGGCGACGGCTGCACAGGAGTGGTGTTCGTTCTGGATGGCGTCCAGGCCGATCAGCTCCCCGGGCAGGTGAAACCCCAGCACTTGCACGACCCCGTCTTCATGGGATTTGTATGTCTTGACCGAACCGCTGGTGATCACACGCAGGCTGTGGAAGGGGTCGTTTTCGTGAAACAGGTGGTCCCCCCGTTGATAGGGGCGGTTGCGTTTGATGATGCCGTCGAGGCGCTCCACGTCCTGCGGATCGAGCCCCATGGGCAGGCAGAGGGTCGAGAGGCTGCAGTTCTTACAGGCGACCTTGATATTGTCGAACGAGATGACGCTACGGTTGGCCAAGATTCCGCTCCAGGTCGGGTGAACTCGTGGCAGAACGGTGCAGTGAAGCGCCTATTCTTTCAGAAAGGCTTGCGCTTGATCAAGTAGGCAAAAAAAAGGCCATACCCGAGGGTATGGCCTCTCGTTACGCTAGATCCAGGCCAATTTTATTTGGCTGGAGCAGCTGGAGCCGCAGGGGCGGCCGGTGCGGCATAAGGCACACCATAGGGGGCGCCATAGCCGTAAGGAGCGCCGTAGCCATAGGGGCCATAACCCCAGGGACCATAGTAGTCATAGCCACGACCGTAACCACGGCCATAACCAGAGCCGCGGGCACTGCCGCTCATGCCGAAGTCGAAGCTGCCGTCACCCCAGCCGTCGCCCCAGCCGCTGTCGTCCCAGCCACGGCTACCCCAAGGGCCACCGCCCCAGGGACCACCCCACCAGGCGGATGCAGCGGTGGATACCGCGATCAGGGCTGCAGCGGCCGCAACTTTGGAAAATTTTTTCATATGATTTTTCCTCTCGATGGTTAAAGGTATTAACTACCTGGCTCGCTTGGCTCAGCCAAGTGGATCGGTTCCTGCTAGAGCAGTGCGGACGGCTGGGCCATCGACGCTGGGGTTGCCTGAAACCGTCGGACACGAGGCCCGCCAGCTGGTAGCTTTTTGCGTGAAACGCGTCTCGATTATAGCCCCTGATCGGGGATATTCAACACTATTTGACAAATTGCCGGTGGCGGGAACGGGCGTTTTTCCCGCCTGCTGCAATTGAGCCTGGGGTGCCAATCTGGTACTGTTCAGCCCCGTCCTTTCACTCCAGACTCCCGGTGTTCCCCCTCATGACCAGATTCATCTTCGTTACGGGTGGTGTTGTCTCCTCCCTTGGCAAGGGGATCGCCTCCGCCTCCCTGGCGGCCCTCCTCGAGGCCCGTGGACTCCAAGTCACGATGATCAAGCTGGATCCCTATATCAACGTCGATCCCGGCACCATGAGTCCATTCCAGCACGGCGAGGTCTTCGTCACCGATGACGGGGCGGAGACCGACCTGGATCTGGGTCACTACGAACGCTTCGTCCGTACCACCATGGGCAAGCACAACAACTTCACTACCGGACAGATCTACGAGAGCGTGATCCGCAAGGAGCGGCGTGGGGACTACCTGGGGGGCACGGTGCAGGTGATCCCCCACATCACCAACGAGATCAAGGAGAGCGTGCTGCTGGGCGCCGATGGGGCCGACATCTGCCTGGTGGAGATCGGCGGTACCGTGGGCGACATCGAATCCCTGCCCTTCATGGAGGCGATTCGGCAGATGGGGGTGGAGCTGGGCCGCGAGCGCGCCCTCTTCATGCACCTGACCCTGGTGCCCTATATCAAGGCCTCGGGGGAGATCAAGACCAAGCCAACCCAGCACTCGGTCAAGGAACTGCGTTCCATCGGCATCCAGCCCGACATCCTGGTGTGCCGTTCCGAACGGCCCCTGCCGGACAACGAGCGCAAGAAGATCGCCCTGTTCACCAATGTGGCGGAGGCGGCGGTCATTTCGGCGGTGGACGCCGATTCCATCTATCGCATCCCCATGCTGCTGCATGCCCAGGGCATGGACGAGATCGTCAACCAGCGCTTCGGCCTCGATCTGCCGCCGGCGGACCTGCACGAGTGGCAGGCCTTCATCGATGGCCTGGATGGCCTGGAGCGGGAGGTGGAGATCGCCATGGTCGGCAAGTACGTGCATCTCACCGAGGCCTACAAGTCCCTCTCCGAGGCGCTGATCCATGCCGGCGTGCATACCGGAAACAAGGTCAATATCCACTACGTGGACTCCGAGCAACTGGAGCTCGAGGAGGAGTTACAGGCCCTGGCCGGCATGGACGCGATCCTGGTGCCAGGGGGGTTCGGCGAGCGCGGTGTGGAGGGCAAGATCGCCGCCGCCCGCTACGCCCGGGAGAACGCCATCCCCTACCTGGGGATCTGCCTCGGCATGCAGGTGGCGGTGATCGAGTTCGCACGCCATATGGCGGGGCTGCAGGGCGCCCACAGCACCGAGTTCGATCGCTCCACCCCCCATCCGGTGATCGCACTGATCACCGAGTGGGTGAACGCAGACGGTCAGCTGGAGACCCGGAACGAGCGCTCAGACCTGGGCGGCACCATGCGCCTGGGGGGGCAGGAGTGCCGGCTGGAGGAGGGCAGCCTCACCCGTGAGCTGTATGGCAAGGAGGTGATCGTAGAACGCCACCGCCATCGCTACGAGTTCAACAACAGCTATCAGGACCGCATCGTCACCGCCGGCATGAAGATCGCCGGCCGCTCCATCGACGGGCGTCTGGTGGAGATCGTGGAGATCCCAGACCACCCCTGGTTCATCGCCTGCCAGTTCCACCCCGAATTCACCTCCACGCCGCGCTATGGCCACCCCCTCTTCTCTGGTTTCATCCGTGCGGCGCAACGCCAGCGCGAGGCCATTGCATGAGACTCTGCGGGTTCGATGTCGGGCTGAAACGCCCCCTGTTCCTGATCGCCGGACCCTGTGTCATCGAGGGCCGGGGGCTGGCCCTGGAGAGCGCCGGGCGGCTGCGCGAGCTGACTGCCGAGCTGGGCATCCCCTTCATCTACAAGTCCTCCTTCGACAAGGCCAACCGCTCCTCGGGAGGCAGTTTCCGGGGCCCGGGGCTGGAGGAGGGGCTGAAGATCCTGGCTGATGTGCGCAGCCAGATCGGCGTGCCGGTGCTCACCGACGTGCACGAGGATACCCCCCTGGCTGAGGTGGCCGACGTGGTGGACGTGCTGCAGACCCCGGCCTTCCTGTGCCGCCAGACCAACTTCATCCGCAACGTGGCGGCCATGGGAATGCCGGTGAACATCAAGAAGGGCCAGTTCCTCGCTCCCTGGGACATGCGTCACGTGGTGGACAAGGCCCGTGCCGAGGGCAACGAGCAGATCATGGTGTGCGAGCGGGGGGTCAGCTTCGGCTACAACAACCTGGTCTCCGACATGCGTTCCCTGGCGGTGATGCGCGAGACCGGCTGCCCGGTGGTGTTCGACGCGACCCATTCGGTGCAGCTGCCGGGGGGGCAGGGCGCCAGCTCCGGCGGACAGCGCGAATTCGTGCCGGTGCTGGCCCGGGCGGCGGTGGCCGCCGGGGTCTCAGGGTTGTTCATGGAGACCCATCCGGACCCGGCCCGGGCCCTCAGCGACGGGCCCAACGCCTGGCCCCTGGGGCAGATGCGCGAACTGCTGGAGACCTTGATGGCCCTGGACGCCACACTCAAGCAGCGGGGCTTGATCGAGAACCGGCCCTTAACCAATTAACCAACCACATCAGGTTAACCAGCCACATCAGGACGAAAAACCAATGTCAGAAATAGTCGATATCCGTGCCCGGGAGGTCCTCGACTCCCGTGGCAACCCCACCGTCGAGGCCGACGTGATCACCGCCGATGGGGCCCTGGGCCGGGCCATCGTGCCCTCCGGCGCCTCCACCGGCTCTCGCGAGGCCCTGGAACTGCGCGACGGCGACACCAGCCGCTATGGCGGTAAGGGCGTGCTCAAGGCGGTCTCCCATGTCAACGGCGAACTCAAACAGGCCCTGCTGGGCTATGAGGTCGGCGAGCAGGCGGCGCTGGATCAGCGTATGATCGAGCTGAACGGCACCGAGAACAAGGGCCGTCTGGGGGCCAACGCCATTCTCAGCGTCTCCCTGGCGGCCGCCCACGCCAGCGCCCAGGAGCGGGCCCTGCCCCTCTACCGCGCCCTCGCAGACGGAGACTACCGGCTGCCGGTGCCGATGATGAACATCATCAACGGCGGTGCCCATGCCCAGAACAGCGTCGACCTGCAGGAGTTCATGATCCTGCCGGTGGGGGCCGGCTCGATCCGTGAAGCGGTGCGTTACGGCGCCGAGACCTTCCACGCCCTGAAGTCGGTCCTGAGCGGTCGCGGTCTGGCCACCTCGGTGGGCGACGAGGGCGGCTTCGCGCCAGACCTCCCCTCCAACCGGGCCGCGGTGGAGGTGATCCTGGAGGCCATCGAGAAGGCCGGCTTCACCCCCGGCCGGGACATCTATCTGGGGTTGGACCCGGCGGCCTCTGAGTTCTATCGCGACGGTCTCTACGACCTCAGCGTCTCGGAGGGGCGCAAGTTCACCTCCCAGGAATTCACCGACTTCCTCTCCGACTGGGTCGACCAGTATCCGATCATCACCATCGAGGATGGCCTGGCCGAGAGCGACTGGGAGGGCTGGAAGTACCACACCGAGAAGCTGGGCGAGCGTATCCAGCTGGTGGGAGACGACATCTTCGTCACCAATACCAAGATCTTCCAGCGTGGTATCGAGGCGGGCATCACCAACTCGATCCTCATCAAGCTCAACCAGATCGGCACCCTCAGCGAGACTCTGGCGGCCATCGAGATGGCCCACAAGGCCGGCTACAGTGCAGTCATCTCTCACCGCTCCGGCGAGACCGAAGACACCACCATCGCCGACCTGGTGGTGGCCGCCAATACCGGTCAGATCAAGACCGGCTCCCTCTCCCGATCCGACCGGGTGGCCAAGTACAACCAGCTGATGCGTATCGAGGAGCAACTCGGCGACGAGGCGGTGTATGCCGGTCTGGACGCCTTTCCCCGTGCCCGCTGAGGGATGACCGGCCTGCCGGCCCGGGGGCCAGGCGGCCTGGCCACCTCACCCCCGGGGCGCGGCCGCATATGCCATGCGTATCCTCGTCATCCTGTTGCTGCTGGCCCTGGCTGGCCTTCAATACCGCCTCTGGGTGGGGCCGGGCAGTCTGGCGGAGGTCAGCAATCTGCACCGGGAGATCACTCGGTTGCAGGCCGATCTGGTCAGATTGCGGGCGCGCAACGCCGCCCTGCAGGCCGAGGTCGAGGATCTGCGTACGGGTAAGGCGGCCATCGAGGAGCGGGCCCGCAGCGAACTGGGTATGATCAAGCAGGGCGAGATCTTCTACCAGGTGATCGATGGTCCGGACAAGTCTCTCCATGAATGAGCGCTGCTGGGCGGTGGTGCCGGCGGCAGGAGTCGGGCGGCGCATGGGCGGGGAGATCCCCAAGCAGTATCTGCCGCTGCCCGGTGGGCTGGTGATCGAGTTGAGTCTGCGCCGTTTGCTCGCCCATCCGCGGGTCGCCGGCGTGCTGGTGGCCTTGGCGCCGGACGACCCCTGGTGGCCGGCCACCGCCCATGCCGACGACCCTCGGGTGGTGCGGGTGGAGGGGGGTGAGGAACGCTGCCACTCGGTGCTCAATGCCCTGGACCACCTCCAGGGTCGGGCAGACGAGCGAGACTGGGTACTGGTGCACGATGCCGCCCGCCCCTGTCTGCGCGCCGCGGACCTGGAGCGGCTGATCGACCGGCTCTGGCGGGATCCGGTGGGGGGGTTGCTGGGGGTGCCGGTACACGACACCATCAAACGCCTGAGCCCGAGCGGAGAGGTGGAGGCGACGGTGCCCAGGGAGCGCCTCTGGCACGCCTTCACCCCGCAGATGTTCCGCCTGGGGGCCCTGCGCCAGGCCCTGCAGGCGGCCCTGCGCGATGGTCGGCTGGTGACCGATGACGCCAGCGCCATGGAGCTGGCGGGCCAGCGGCCGCGCCTCATCGAGGGTCACCCCGACAACCTCAAGATCACCCGTACAGGGGACCTGGAGCTGGCGAGGTTCTATCTGGATCGGCAGTCAGTCGGCCAATAACAGGCCGCGCAGTGCCTCGATCTGCGCCCGGGAGTTCTCCAGGATGCCGATGGAATGGCGCGGCGTGAGCCGGCCCAGGGCCAGCTTGTGGAAGGCCGGCAGCAGGTCGATCCGCGGCAGTTGGGCCATCTCCGGCCTGCCGATGGCGGCGTGCAGTTGGGCCACCAGCAGCAGATCCACATAGTCGGGCCGGTCGTCGATGTCCTGCATCCAGTCCTCGGCGTGCAGGGCCGCCTGCACGAAGTCTTCACCGAATTGCCACTTGCGCAGCACCAGCCCCCCCAGCTCCCCCTTGAGGCGCCGCAGCAGCCGCTCCAGCAGCTCGGGATCCGTACCGATCGCCGGGTGGCTACGGGCGGCGTTGATCACCGGCAGGGCGCCGATGTCGTGTACCAGGCCACACAGCAGGGCCTTGTCCGGATCGAGGCCGGGGGTCACCCGGGCCAGTTCGTGGCAGATCGGCGCCACATGACAGGCGTGACTCCAGAGTGCCGCCATCTTGCGCTGCAGCAGCGGCGAGCGGCTGCGAAACAGGGAGCCCAGAGCGAAACTGATGACCAGGTTATGGGTCACGTCGTGACCCAGCCGGGTGACCGCGTCCTGCAGGTTGTCGATGGGCGCGCGGCCCCGATAGGCGGCGCTGTTGACCACACTGATCAGGCGCGCCGCCACCCCGGGGTCCGCCTGGATGACCCGGGCGATGTCGGCGCTGTCGGTGGTGGGGTTGTTGACCGTCTTGGCGATACGCAGGGCGATGTCGGGCAGGCTCGGCAGCTGCAGCCGGCCCGCCTCGATCTGTTCGTGCAACTGCCAGTAGATCCGGTCTTCCAGGGCGTCCGGCTCCTGCAGCTCGAACTGGGGGCGGTCGCCCCGCTGTTTCGCTGTGGGCAGTTGGGTGATGGCGCTGTAGAGATCGCGAGGCAGCAGCAGCAACTCCACATCTCCGCTGGCCCGTAGGCCACCGGCGGTGACCAGCGGCTGCCGGCTGGCGAGCGAACCGGCGCTGACTGGGGAGTTCCCCTGCTCCGGGTCCGACGCGAGCTCCCCGCGCAACAGAAAGCAGGCCATGCCATCCGGTTCAGGGGGGAGTTGCAGGCGTGTCTCTGCGGTCAGCAGGCGGCGCTGCGCCTGGCTTGCGACATAGCTGAGGACGCGGCTGGGGAGGTTTCGCAGGGGGCTGAATCGTTTCAGTTCTCTGGGGCTGACGCTGGGTTGTTGCATGCCGTTATCGATCCGCTAAGGGGAGAGGGAGAAGAGAGAGGCCGTGAATCGGCCTCCCTCCTCGGCTATAGTTAGCGTCCAGTGGACGCACTGCTTTAAGAGGTGAACCATGCGCATCGGTCAGGGCTACGACGCCCATCAGTTCATCAGCGGGCCACGGCTCCGCTTGGGTGGGGTGGAGATCGAACACGACCAGGGGCTGAAGGCCCACTCCGATGGGGATGTACTGATCCATGCCCTGTGCGACGCCCTGCTGGGGGCCGCCGGTCTCGGGGATATCGGCCGCCACTTCCCGGACAGCGACCCCCGCTACGCCGATATCGACAGCCGCCAGCTGCTGCGCCTGGTGGTCGAGCAGCTGCAGCTGGAGGGCTACCGGGTGGCTAACGTGGACCTGACCGCAGTGGCCCAGCGGCCCCGCTTGGTCCCCTATATCGAGACCATGCGCGGCCGCCTCTCGACGGACCTGCAGGTCGATGTGCGGCGGGTCAACATCAAGGCGACCACCACCGAGGGGATGGGGTTCACCGGCCGCGGCGAGGGGATCGCCGCCTACGCCGTGGTGCTGCTGGATGAGTGATGCGGCGGAGGGGCCGCCCTGGCGGCGCCTGTCGCAGCTGCCCTATGCCTTTGGCGGTCCTGCCGGCAGAGGGGTGATACGCGCCACTGCGGAGGACTTTCAGGTGGACGAACTCCTCGGCTTCACCCCGGATGGGGAAGGCGAGCACCTGTTGCTACAGATTCGCAAACGCCATACCAACACCCTCTGGCTGGCCCGACAACTGGCCCGGGTGGCCGGCATACCGGCCCGGGACGTGGGTTACGCCGGGCTCAAGGATCGCCATGCGGTGACCACCCAGTGGTTCTCCATCCACCTGGCGGGGCGGGCGGAACCCGACTGGTCGCCGCTGCTGTCGGGGCAGATCGAACTGCTGTCGCGGCAGCGCCATCGTCGCAAGCTCAGGACCGGCGCCCTGCTCGGCAACCGCTTCCACCTGTGGGTGAGGGCGCTGCAGGCCGATCCCAGGCAGCTGCTGGCTCGCCTCGAGCAACTGCGCCGACGGGGCCTGCCCAACTATTTCGGTGAACAGCGCTTCGGCCACGACTACGCCAATCTGCAACAGGCCCAGGCCCTGTTCGAGCGCCGCCTGGGTCGGATCGAGCGCCGCCAGCGGGGGCTCTATATCTCTGCCGCCCGCTCCCAGCTCTTCAACCAGGTGCTGGGCGCGCGCATCGAACAGGCCAGTTGGGAGCGGCCCCTGACCGGTGACCAGATGCTGGTGACGGGCAGCCGCAGCCAGTTCCCGGCCGGGCAGCCGGAGCCGCTGCTCCAGCGGCGTTGCCGGGGGCTGGAGATCCACCCCAGCGGTCCCCTCTGGGGACGTGGCCGGCCGCTGGTGAGCGGTGAGGCCCTGGCCCTGGAGGAGGCGGCCCTGCGCCCCTTCGGGGCCTGGCGCGACGGCCTGGAGCATGTGGGGTTGCAGCAGCAGCGACGGGCCCTACGGGTCCTGCCCGGCGAGTTGAGCTGGGACCTCTCTCAGGCCGGCTCCCTGGGCCTGGAGTTCACCCTGCCCGCCGGCAGTTACGCCACGGTGCTGCTGCGCGAGCTGCTGGAGGCCAGGGCCGCCCAGCCATAACAGCCACAATCGGTAAGGGAAAGACCTTCCTTGCGCGGCTGTGAACTTTGATACAGTTAACCCCAGGTCATCCAGGAAACAGCCAAGGATCGATATGAACAGTGACTTGCGGTCGCTCTGCGACAGGGTACAGCGCAACTGCCACATCTCTGATGCCCGGCATGGGACGGAGTACGGGCTCTGCACCTACCTGATGAAGATGCGCGAGTACTACCGTTGGGAGCAGGGGCTGGGCTTCGACGACCCCCTGCCCAAGGCGGAGGTCAGCGACTGGCTGAGCGCCCGGGAGGCGCTCTAGGACTCTCTTCGGGAGGCGGAGTTCGAGGAGATCCCGGTTGCCGGGCAGTGTCTCGACCCCTTCGACGTGGATGCCATCAACGCCCTGCTGGAGCCCCAGGGGCTGGTCTACAGCGCCGGTTACGGGGCCAAGAACAAGCCGCTGTTCTTTCTCGGTCGGCTGGAACGCTGCGAGCACCCGGGCCAGGTCTCGGTCTGGGTCTCCGGCCGGGAACTGGCGCGGGACCTGACCTCGCCGGCCGCCATGCACCAGGGGGAGCGCATCTTCATACGCCGCGAGTCTTTCCGCCGCCTGTTGTGGGAGAAGCTGGAGAGCTGGCGCTGGCACCGCCCTGACAACGCCCTGGGCCGCGCCTTCGCCTGCTATGACTTCGAGCAGGACCTGGAGGGCTCCCTGGACGCCATGGTGGAGCAGGAGCTGGCTGGGGTGCTGCTGCACGAACAGGGGGAGTACCTGGTCGGTCGCGAGCTGGGCGACGCCTGGAACGAGCTGCTGATGGGGCTGGCCCAGACCCCGGCCGAGCTGATGGCGAGAGCGGTGCGCGATCACTGGGCGGACTGCCGGGTGACCCTGCCGGCCCTGGTGCGCCGGGCCGATCCGGCCTCCATCCACTTCTATGTCGGGGGGGTCAACGGCATGCGCAAGCTGCTCTTCCCGGGCCTGCTGGAGGCCTACGAGCAGTGTTCGGAGGCCGCTGGCTGGGCCCCCCTGGGGGTGCTGGCGCGTCAGGGCGAGGCCCACTGGGCCGCCCTGGCCCGTGAGCTGCTGGAGATCTATCAGCGGCAGGGTGAGGCGGCCGCCGAGCCGATCAAGGAGCGGGTGGAGGCGGCCTTTCTGTGACCTCTTCCGGCTGGCCTATTGGAAGGTCGTCTGCTCGGGCTCGCCGTTGTTGTCGATCCGCACCTGCCGGACCCCGGGCATGCGCGCCGCAATATAGCCCCCCATGAGCAGGGCCATGGGCTGGTCGTGGGACTCCAGGGCGGCCAGCAGCCGGTCGGCGGCGATCTGGCAGCGCTGGGTCTGATCCAGCTGCTTGACGAAGCGTGGCCCGAGGCGGCGGCCCAGGTCCATGTCCCGGTCCATCTTGTCGAACGACGCCCCCATCGTCTGCAGATAGTCGTCGGGGATCTCTAGGTTCATGGTCCAGTCGTCGATGATCAGATTGAGTTGCATGGGGTCCTCGGCTCCGCTGAAAAATTGACCACGAATCTTGTGCCGCATTCGGGGTAAAATCAAGCAGATGAACAGACCGGAACTCCTCGCCCTGGTGGAACTGGGCGGCTACCCCAACTTCGTCCCCCTCTACCGGCGTCACGGTTACCAGGTGGAGATGGTCAACTCGGTACGCAAGGCCCAGGCCTGGCTGAAGCACCACCGGCCGCGGGTGGTGGTGGCGGAGTTCTATGTGGACCCCCAGTTTCGTGACCGCCTGAGCAACCTGGAGTCCCTGCTCGCCACCTTGCAGCGCTACCACAGCGAGGCGCGGGTGATCGTCTTCATCGATCCCCACTATCTACCGCGTCTCGAGGGGGTGAAGCAGCGCTATGGAATCCATGCGGCCCTGGAGTTTCCGATCCAGGAGGCGCGCCTAGAGGCCCTGCTGGCAAGGCTGGATGAGACGCCGTAGGACCCCTGTAAATCAAGGTTGCCGCAAGATTCGGCGGCCATACGAGAGAGCAACCAGAGAGGATTCGAGATGCTGCTGGAGATCCCCGGCCTCCTTAACGAGGCGCAACTGCACAAGATCGACGAGCTGCTGGCGGAAGGTGAGTTCGTCGACGGCAGGCTGACCGCCGGCAGTGCCGCCCGCCGGGTCAAGCACAACGAGGAGATGAAGGCGGAGGCACGCCAGATGGAGCTGCTGATCCGCATCCTCACCAGCGCCCTGGCTCACAACCCGACCTTCCGCAGCGCGGTGCTGCCCTATCGCATGGCCGACCCCATCTTTGCCCGCTACCAGCCCGGCATGACCTATGGCGAGCATGTGGATGACCCACTCATGGGCCACAGCGGCCAGCGCTTCCGTACCGATGTCTCCATGACCCTCTTCCTGCGCGATCCCGCCGGCTACGACGGTGGGGAACTGGTGATCGGAACCACCTTCGGCCAGCGCCGGGTCAAGCTGGCGGCGGGCAGCGCAGTGGTCTACCCCTCTTCCAGTCTGCACCATGTGGCCCCGGTGACCCGGGGGGAGCGGCTGGTGGCCCTGTTCTGGATCCAGAGCTACGTTCGCGATGCGGCGCGCCGCGAGCTGCTCTATGAACTGGATCAGGCCCGCGAGCAGCTGTTGGTCGAGGCGCCGGCGGAGCCCCACACCGCCCTGGTGGACAAGTCCTACGCCAATCTGCTGCGGATGTGGAGCGATGTCTGATGGCGGGCCGGCGGCCGACCGGCCCGGTCTGAACCGCGGGCTCCTCCACTGGCTGCTCTGGTCCCTGTTGCTGGCGGCCCTGGCCAGCGGCCTCTACTACCGCTTCGGCCGGGAGCGGCCGCTCCCGGTGAGGCTCGTGACCCTCGGTTACGGGGTGGTGGAGGATACGGTGGCCAACACCCGGGCCGGCACCGTGCGGGCCTGCCGACGCGCCGGCATCTCCCCCCGGGTGGGGGGGCAGATCGCCCGCATGCCGGTCAAGGAGGGGGAGCGGGTGGCGCAGGGTCAGTTGCTGATGGAGTTCTGGCACGACGACCTGAGCGCCCGGGTCAAGCTGGCGAAGAGCGAGCGGGTCTCCGCCGACGCCAAGGCGGAACAGGCCTGTGTGCTGGCCCGGGTGGCGCAGCGCGAGGCGCGTCGTCAGCAGCAGCTCAAACGCCAGCAGCTGGCGGCGGACGAGGCGGTGGAGAAGGCCCAGGGCGAGGCCCAGGCCAAGCAGGCCGCCTGCGCGGCGGCCCGGGCGGCGGTGCAGGTGAGTCAGGCGAAGCTGGAGGTGGCCCAGGCAGTGCTGGATCAGACCCGCCTGCGGGCCCCCTTCGCCGGTATCGTCGCCGAGGTCAACGGTGAGGTGGGGGAGTTCGTCACCCCCTCGCCGGTGGGAATACCCACGCCGCCGGCGGTGGATCTGATGGACACCGGTTGCCTCTATGTCTCGGCCCCCATCGATGAGGTGGACGCCCCGGGCGTCGAACTGAAGATGCCGGTGCGCATCGCCCTGGATGCCTTCCCCAAGCGCCGCTTCAAGGGCCGGGTCAGGCGCATCGCCCCCTATGTGCTGGACCGGGAGAAGCAGGCCCGCACCGTGGACGTGGAGGTTGCGTTCGCCCCGGATGAGGAGACCGACAAGCTGCTGCCGGGTTACAGCGCCGACATCGAGATCATCCTCGCCAGCCACCCGCGGGTG
>Ga0114931_10005415_pt1 | contig 15767 bp, 12 predicted proteins | sample 2SBtaG_FD_89579 | JGI IMG/M metagenome (GOLD analysis project Ga0114931, IMG submission 89579) | Deep subsurface microbial communities from Kolumbo volcano to uncover new lineages of life (NeLLi) - 2SBTROV14_V59a metaG | ecosystem: Environmental > Aquatic > Marine > Volcanic | place: Kolumbo...
ATTCGGCGCGCTGTGGGACATGGACGGCACGCCGCCGCTGGACGTGATCGGCGCACTCCAGACCGAGATCAACGCGTTCCCGGTCGACACGGACGCTGGTACGGAGACGGCGACCTACCTGGGCCAGACCTACATCACCGGTGTCGATAGCGCCACGGCGATGCTCGTGTTCGATTCGGACGCCAGCGATCCCCGCCCCGAAATCATGATCTCGTCGCCGGCCTGCGTGATGTTCAGCAACAATGCGTGCCTGTTTCTGATCCGCAACGCGTACATCAACGGCACCACCGGTGAGCTGGACAGCCCATCGGGGCCGGGGCAATACGAGTTGCCGTCGGGATTCGAAACCCGGGTGATGGTGCGTGGTGATTTCGACGACGACGACAACCCCGAGGTACTGTTGTTCGCCGCCAACGGCGACGTGGCCTGCGCGCGCGTCGCCGACGGCGTGTTCTCGGCGTGTAACTGAGCCGGCGCGCTGTCAGCCTAAAACGGCGTATCAGTGACGAACGCGGGCGCCGGGTCGCCCACCACTGCCAGGTCGTTGCCGTTGCTGGTGGCGTCGGTAAACGTGTTGTTCAGCTTCCAGTAGGCGATGAGCCCCGCTTCGCTGCCGCTGAGCTGTTCGGCGTAGTGGTTGGAAATGTCAGTGGCGGAGCGGACCACGTTCCACAGGCGAATGTCGTCCATGGTGGCGTCGGCAAAGCTCACGGGACCGGAGGTCGGCACCATGGCTCCGACGGTGACCGGCACGCCGGTGTTCTCGATCTGATCGAGATCTTCCTGGCTGAGGATGATCAACCCGGTGACCGGCGAGCCGTCCAGGTACAGTGCGAACTTGTCGAGGACGGCGGCGCCCGGGTTTAGTTCGTAACTGACGGCCACATGGTGCCAGGTACCGACGCTCACGCTGTTCCACACCCAGCCGATCATGTCCTTGGCGGGCAGGCCCATGTGGCGGCCCTCGACCCGAAACTCGATCCGAAGCTGGCCGCCGACGTCGTGCAGTTGCAGCGCGAACGTGTCTTGCGGCTGGTCGTAGTCCAATTTTGTGATCAGCGTGGAGCGACCGTCGGTCGCCGGAAGCGACGTCAGCTTGAGCCACAGCTCGACGGTGATGGCATCGCTCACATCGAGGGACGGCGCATCGGCCGCCGCCAGGTAGTGTTGCGACGCGGCGGTGAACAGCGCCGCGTGAGTGTTTGCGGGCATGAGCGCATCGGGCGTCGCCGCGTCCGCCAACGGCCCGTCGACCAACGGCCCGTCGACCAACGGCCCGTCGATCAGCGCTCCGTCGATCAGCGCTCCGTCGATCAGCGCTCCGTCGATCAGCGCTCCGTCGGCCACTGATGCGTCCGCGGCGCCGGTGTTGCCGGCATCGGTGTCGCTACTGGGCCGCTTCGGAGCGCTCAGGCAGGCGCCCACGGCCAACGCAACCGTGGACAAAACTATTGCTACGCGCATGGAACAACACCGATATACCACAGCTGGTTGAGCAGCAGCCATCCCGTTCTGTGGCCGTACCCGCGGGGTACCCGACGCGACTTGCGCGCGTACTGCATGAAGGGCTCGGACAAGCACGGTCTCATGACGAAGTGGTATCCGAACGGCGTCAAGCGAAGCGAGACGGCGTACAAGAACAACAGGCGCACGAGCTCAGAGAAGTTCTGGAGCAGGAATGGCGTGTATCAGGGCGCGTCGCCGGGGACGACGCAGCTGCGCTTCGTCAATGCTTTCCTCGATGCGAATGCGAAGCCTGTAGCCGTCGACGTCTACGGGCTCGGTGGGGTGCCAAAAACTCCCGTGCTGATCGCAAGAGCGCTGAAGTTAGGTCAGATCACCGGGTGGGTCCCGGTTTACCAGGACACGCTGGTCGTTGTACCGACAGGTGCACCGCCGAACCCCAAAGACGGCAAGGACCTATTCAGCGGTGCTGGGATGGCCGTTGTGACCCTCAGTCGCGCCGGACCGGGTCCGCGCCAGTCCATCGCGTTGACGCTGAAGCCGTATGTCCGCTACCTGGCCACCAGGCAGAGCAAGACGACTGCTCGGCTGGTGGTGGACGTTTCGCCGGTAGCAGCCAACGCACCCGTTGCCGTTGCGTTGACTCTGGCGGGCAAGAAGCGCTGCATCCCGGTTCGCAACCATGCGGCCGACGTGCCCGCGGGCACCCTGACCTTGGCGATTCACACAGACGCGACGTGCGCCAAGCCGCCGGTTGTGACCGTGCACCGCGAATTTGCGGCGGGGTCGCGCACGGCGATTGTGCTGTATCGCAACCCGGCTGGCAAAACGGCGGTCATCACCGCCGACGTGACACCGAAGCTCTAGCCGGTGAATCGTTGACACTCGGTGGACCAGGGCAGGTACGCTTCATCGGCTGGTTTCGGGTCTGCAGATATCGGATGAAGGGTGGCATCCCGGCGGCCCGCTGTCAGTCGTTTTGTTGATGAGTTGTCTTGGCCAGCATGCGCTGGGCGTAGGCCAGCTCGCGCGCCTCGTTTTTGACCTCCCGGGTGGCGGACTTGAGCCGAGTGAGCAGCTCGTCGACGCTTGCCACACCTTCGGTCGCCACTGCGAGCTGGACGGTGTAGTTGGCCAGATTGCGTACCCCCATCTCGATCAGCTCGGCCTTCTTGCCGATTTTCATGCTGGCGTATCCCGCGGCGGCCACGCCGGCTGCGTCGATGGCTTTGCTCTCGACCTTGACCAGGAGCTTGCCGCTGTGCTCGGCAAGCTCTCCGTACTCTCCGATCTCGACGACGAGCTTGGTCAGCTCGACCGCCTCGTCGGCGTCCTCTTCGGCCTTTTTGATCCGCTCCAGGCTCGCTTTGTTCGCCTTGAGCCTGGCGATCGCCGCGCGGTACTTCTTGCCGTGCGTTTTGATCTCCGCGCGCCAGTGCTGGCTCATCGAGCCGGCCAATAGGTGACGGATCGATCGCATCTCCCCGAACGCGCGCGCCCACTCGTCGTAGTCGTTATTGTCGATCAGATTCAGCGCGGCGCCGTTGTGTTTCTTGCGATACGCGAGCTCCTGCCGGGCGGTCTCGACGAACCACTCGAGCTCTTTTCGGCTGACGTTGGCGTCGCCGCGAAGATCCTTTTCGTCCTGCTTGGTGCCGACGATGGCGGACGTGTTGACCCGATCCGCCAGCATGCTGCGCGTATACGCCATGGCGGCTTTCAGCTCCTCGGTCGGCACCACAGGCGCCGCGTTGGCTTTGCCGGCGGTGTCCTTTTTGCTGTCGCCCTTCTTTTTTTGTACAGGGCCGCTGTGCCCGGATTGGACAGCTCCCCCTGCCATGGTATCGAGCAGCCCTGCCGCGGACTTGCCACTCACTACCAGGTCAGCCACGGCGTCTGCATGTTGTTCGTAGGAATCACCGGCCTGGCCGACGCCGCCTTTGAGCTGGACGCCACCGCGTTGCTGCACCACGTGCGCGGCTTCGTGAGCCGCCGTGTGCAGATCGGGCTGGGAGCGGAACGCGACGCTGTTGCCCGTCGCATATGCCTCGGCGTCGAGCCCTTTAGCAGCGGCCGCCGCCGCGCCGCCAACCTGGGCGCGCACGTTGCTCACGTCGTGCGGGGCGAATGCGCGCTGAATCAGATCGAGGTGGGGAAGCGTGGTTCCCGTGCCGCGGACGCCGTCAGCGGCGATCGCCGTCGGGTCTGACGCAGCCGTGGCCTTCCCGCCCGGGGTTGGCTTGCGCTGGAGCGGTGCGTTGGCTGTTGGCGCGTAATCCCGGCGGACGCTGCTCCGACCCGGGGCGGACCGGGAGCGGACCAGTTTGTCGGCTGGTCCAGCCCAATCATCGTCAAGCCCGGGAAATAAACGCGAGTTACGTGCCATGCAGCGGTATTTAGCAAGTTTCGCGCCAGGCGCCGGCGCGCGGTTTTGACAGCAAAAATCTTAGCGGCCGCGATGCTTGTGCAGCCAGCGATCGACCGCGGTGTGCTGGCTGGCGCCGAACGGGCCGAGCTTGGCCAGGTCGTCGCGCGCGCGGTTTGCCTCGGTGACGGCGCGCGCTTTCGTCGCCGGGGTGGCTGCGAGCAGCTCGGCGAGCTCGCAGCGTGCCTTTGCGTTGGTGAGCAGCCGGTCGGGGCCCGGGGGCTTCAGCGCGCGCTCGAGGTAGGCGATGGCCTTTGCGTTGTGACTCTGGCCGCGTTCGGCCCGAGCCATGCACAAAAGCGACGCCGCCACATCGTTCGGACTGTCCTTGGCGATCTCGGCGTGGACGCGCGCGCACAGGGTCATCGCAGTGGCGTAGTGTTTTTCCGCTAGCTCGAGATAGCCGAGGGAGTCGTAGACATTTCTGCTGCGCACCGCGCGCACTCCCCGGGCCGGGAGGGTGTCGGTGAGCTTGCGGGCGCGCTCGAGCAGCCTTCGGGCCTGGGCGTTATCTTCGCCGATCAGCGACCAGCCCAACTTGTTCAGTGTGTCGACCAGCTTGTGCGTCTCGTCGTGGGAGGCTTTTTCCAGCAGCGCGATGGCTCGGCGCAACACCGCGCGGTACTTCGTCGTGAGACCGCCGGCGCGCAATATGTCCGCCGTCTCGGTCATCGCGCCGCCCAATCTACCGGGCCGCGGCCTGCGCTCATCCTGGGACACGTCGGTGGCGGTCAGATTGGCACCGACGGTGTTTGCCAAAGCGGGAGTATCGGGAGGATCGTCGGTGGGCATTCTGGTCACGCCACGTGGGGCAGCCAGGCCCCCCTAAAACTGCTGGACGAGAATACCGCGAGTCGAACGTTACTGCCAGCGGCACACCGGCGGCAGCGGGTCGACCACGCTGGCGGTGTGGGCGAGCCAGTCCTCGCCGGCGACGGCGACCGTGCCGTTGGTTCCGGCCTCCGGGCCGATGATGAACGTCGCGTCCTTGGCGATGCCGGCGGCCTCGTAGGCGTCGATGTCGCTGGTCGCATTGCCGTAAGCAAACGCGAACGAAAAGCCTTCGGTCTCCATGTCGCTGAGCGCGCCCGACTTGAAGTCGGCGGCGCTGTTGCCAAACACCAGCCCCGGCGCCAGGATGATTCGGGTTCGCTCGGGATCCACCGGGTAGCCGTGCTCGGTGAGCCACGTCAGCGTGGCGGCGGCGGCGGTTTCACCGCTCAGCCCCACCGGCGCCGCTTCGGGCCGCGCCGTGAGGTACAAGATGAAGTAGCCGCGATCGGCGTAGTCGTTGATCATCGCGGCGCCGCCGGCGCGCTCGGCCGGATCGTGGGTGGCGTCGATCAGCTGGGTGAGAAACTCGTTGTCGCTGGTGGTCAGCGTGGCATCGACATCCGTCACGATCGCCGCGCCCGGCTCCACACAAAACGGCGCGTTTTGGCCATTTGGCCCCGAGTCCGCGGTTCCGCCGCCGCTGCCTGCGTCCGGGATGGGGGCTTGCGCATCGGCCTGGTACACGTCGCCCTGGGGCATGGTGGTGCATGCAGTCACAGCGCAAAGGGTGCCCAGAAATACCAGCGGTCTCATCCCAGCCCCGTAGTGGTCGGTCCACTCAGATCGGCTCAAAAAACCATCTGTCCCGAGCCTGCGTCCGCAAAAGATCGGTCGTCCGCTGAAGCGGGCTGTGCACTGAGCCCTCCATAGTGGCACCTGCGCCCCCACCGCTGGTCGCGCAACCATCGGAACTCACGACGGCGCAGGTCGGTACACCGCTTGCAGCCTGAGTGGTAGTCGCCGGACCGCTCATTGGAGGATGTAATGATTCGATCCGGTATCGTGACTTTCGTGCTGTCCGTGTTCGTGATGGCCTGCACCGTCGACAGCGTGAACCAGCCGCCCGGCAATGACATGGGCAGTGGTAGTGGCGGCGGCGATGGCACCGGTGGCGGCGGCGGCGATGGCGGCGGTGGCGGCACCCCGGCGGCCTGCACCGTCGACTCGAGCTACCCGGACCTGGGCGCGCTCAGCGGTGGCAACGCGGTCATCAGCCCGCAAGACGCGGCCCAGGCCAACGGCCCACAGGTGTTGTCCATCGGCGTGACCCTCGGCGGTACTGACGTCATCGATGCGATCTTCATCAATCTGTGGGACGGCTACGGCGTGTTCACCAACGGCATCGTGCCGGGCACGTACACCATTGCCGGCGCGGAGACCAGCCTGGCCGACTGCGGCGCGTGCGTCGTGATGGTCGGCGATCTGAACCAGACCGCGAACACGTTCGGCCAGCAACTCATGGCCAACGGCGGGACGCTGACGATCACGAGCATCGACCCCACGCCGGGCACCGGCAGCCTCGTGGGCTCGCTGAGCAACATCACGTTCCGCGAAGTACAGGTCGACGCCAACAACGTGGAGAACGATGTGCCCAACGGCTGCACCAGCAGCATCGCCGGGGCGAGCTTCGATCTCCCCGTGGTTGCCGGGCAGTAAGTCCGCCGCTCCAGTTTGACATGACCGGCCCGGGCGGCGATCTTCGGGCCGGCCGCCGTGATTCACCAGCTCGAGACTCAGATTCTGATCCTGTTGCTCGCCGCGTGCGCCGTCGCTATCGCGGCGCGGCGGGTTCGCCTACCGTACACTCTCGCACTGGTGCTCACCGGGGTGTTGCTCGGCTTCGTCGACCTCCCGGCTCTGTCGGGCGTGCACCTGAGCGACGATGTATTGATGCTGTTGTTGTTGCCGGCGCTGTTGTTCGAGGCCGCGTTTCACATCGACTGGGTCGAGTTTCGGCGCGACGCGTTCCCGATCCTGCTGCTCGCCCTCGTCGGCGTGCTGGTTAGCATGTTGGTGACGGGAGGGCTGCTGTATTTGCTGATCGGCTCTACCGGGCTCGTCCCCGGGTTTACGCTTTCGGAGGCGTTCGTGTTCGGCGCGCTCATCGCCGCCACCGATCCGGTGTCGGTGCTGGCGATTTTTCGCGAGCTCGGTGTCACGCGCCGACTGTATCTGCTGGTCGAGGGTGAGTCCCTGCTCAACGACGGCGTTTCGGTCGTCGCGTTCTTCATCGTGCTGGCAATTGCCGGGGTCGGCTGGGGCGGCAAGGCGCCGCCCGTGCTCGACGGCACCTCTGCCGTGGTGTCGCACGCGATCGTCGAGTTCGTCCGCATGGCGGTGGGCGGCGCGGTGGTCGGCGGCATCGTCGGTGTCGCCATGTCGGCAGTCACCAAACAGTTCGATGACCATCTGCTCGAGGTCACGCTAACGACGCTGGTGGCGTTCGGCTCGTTTCTCATCGCCGAGCAGCTGCACTGTTCGGGGGTGATCTCGACGGTGACGGCGGGACTGATCATGGGTTCCATCGGCGCCGAGCAGGGGATGAGTCCCCACACCAAACGCGCGGTCGGCGATTTCTGGGAGTACATGGCGTTTCTCGCCAACTCGTTCGTGTTTTTGCTGGTCGGTCTCAAGCTGGAGCCGAGCGCGTTCATTGGCAACTTCGGCGCGATTGCAATCGCGTTCGGCGTCGTCGTGCTGGCGCGAGCGTTGGCGGTGTACTCGTTGATCCCGCTGTCCAATCGGATCGCTACAGGCACCGTGCCCCGGGCGTGGCAGCACGTCATGGTCTGGGGCGGGCTGCGCGGCTCGCTGTCGATGGTGCTCGTCCTCACCCTGCCGGCGGACTTTCCCGCCAAGCAGCTGCTCGTCAACCTGGTGTTCGGCGTCGTCGGCCTGTCGTTGTTCTTGCAGGGGCTCACGATCAGGCCGTTGCTCGGTCGCCTGAAGTTGCTCAAAAAGGTCGGTGGTACCAGCGCGTACGAACAGGCGCGCGCCCGCGTGATTTCCGCGCGCCGCGCGTTGCAAGCCGCCGCGGAGTTGAAGCGAAGCGGAATCGTTACCCAACGGCCCTACGCCCGTCTGGAGGCGTTCTACCGGCAGATGTTGGAGGCAGCGGAAGCCGAAGCGCACGCCCATGCGGGCGAGACGGATCTCGACGAGCAGTTGGTCGAAGGCCTGGCGCGGCTGAGTGAGGTCGAGCAAGCGACGTTGCGCAACCTGGCCCGCGGCGGCATCGTGGGCGAGGAAACGGCCGCCGAGTTGCAGGCCAACGTGCTGTCTCGTCTCGAAGCCGTGAAACGCGCGGCCAACGAAGGCATGGAGCAGCTCAGCGAGCTTCTGCATCAGCTGGCCGCTGACACGGCAGCTGCCAGCCACGGTGAAGCCGAAGCCGAAGCCGAAGCCGCCGAGGACGCCTAGGCCTAGTCAGGCTGGTCTGGGCTCGACTGGCTCGCGTCTACCGGCTATAGAAGTAGCCCGAGATCGACGAGTACAACGTGTCGCCTGCCATCGGGGTCGACGCCGCGTCGTAGTAATCGGCATACGGGGTCCACGTCATGTTCGTGGTGTCTTGCACCTCGCAGAGCAGGTGGACTTTGAACATCGTCCCCGGGATCTCGGCGCCGGCTTCGCCGCTGCGCGCGGGAACCGCCAGCGCGGTCACATCGCCGGCAGGAATCGGCACATCGTTCAGGTCGGTGATGGTCACGGTCATGCGGCCGCTCAGGGTTTCGGTGCTGCCGTCGTCGTGCAGCAGCACGGGCGCATTGGTGAACACCAGGATGCCGTTGGCCAGATCCGAATCGGCCGCGCTGTACGACCAATACTCGGAAGCATCGTCGATGGGGCCGTTGAGCGAGATGCCGCATGGCACCGTCGGGTCGTCGCAGAGGATCCAGTAGATGTGGAACAGGTCGCCGCGCGAGATGGCGGTATAGGTCCAGGTCAAACCGCCGGCTCTGCCGGGATCACCGCTGTCCACCCAGGTGAGGCCATACGGTGGGAAGTCCGGCTCGAGCGTCGTCGTCGCCTGTGAGTCGGAGCAGCCGCTCTGGTTGACGGGCTCTCCGGCGGGGGTATCGGGGCATTCGTCGTTGCCATCCACGACGCCGTCGTTGTCTGCATCGCAGAAATTGCCGCAGCCCGCATCCACCGTCGGCGTCGGGCTGGCGTCCACCTGGTCGTTGGGCCCGGCATCGACCGATCCTTGGTTTGCCGTGGCGCACCCGGCCGTGACGAAGATCGCCAGCGCGGTGGTCAGAACACAGGTTGTCGGGCCCATCTAACTACCATGGTGCGGGATATCCCGCGTGCTGGCAAGGCTGACCAGTTGGCCCGGACCGTCGGGCTGGCCCGAACGATGCACGCAGATTGCATATCCACGCGAGGAACAATCATGACTGATTACGTAGCAGTACTGGACAGTTTGTCGCATCAGGACGTCGCACGTGCCGGCGGTAAGGGAGCGAACCTTGGCGAGATGCTTCGTGCCCAACTTCCGGTTCCAAGCGGATTCGTTGTGACAACCGACGTATACATCGCGGCGTTCGGAGCCAGCAGTGCACGCGCCGAAGTGCGCCGACTGCTCGCCGAGGTCGATGTCTCGGACCCCGAAATCCTTGCTAAAACCTCGCACGATCTGCGTGATCTCGTGCGTGGCGTGGCATTTCCGCCAGCGGTCCACCATGCCATCGTGTCCGCGTACGACGCGCTCGGCTCGACCGTGCGCGTGGCCGTGCGCTCATCGGCCACCACCGAGGACACGGGCGCCACGTCGTTCGCCGGGATGCACGAGACCTATACCAACGTGACCGGCGAAGACCAGTTGCTCGATCGCATCCGCGACTGCTGGGCATCGGCGTTTGGCCAGCGCGTCATCGCCTACCGGGCGTCCCAGCACATGACCGAGGAGCCGACCCTGGCCGTGGTCGTGCAAACCATGGTGGACTCGGCGCGGGCCGGGGTGCTCGACGGCGGCGCGGACTACGAGCCGCAAGAAGAGAATCCGATGATCGGCTATCGCGGCTGTTATCGCTACGTCAACGACCCCGAGCTGTTCGACGAGTCCGATCCGGCCGTGGTCGACGCGATGCACAAGATCGTTGTGGCGGCGCGGCAGCACGGTATGACCTCGTCGATCTGCGGCCAGGCGCCGTCCAACCGGCCCGAGGTCGCCGAGTTGCTGGTGCGCGCCGGAATTACGTCGATCTCGGTCAACGTGGATGCGGTCGAGGCGGCGCGGGCCGCGATCGCCGCCGCCGAAGAGCGGATCTTGCTGGAGCAAGTGCGATCCGTCGAATAGGCGACATAGGGCCCGCGGCCCCGGAGAGAACCGCGTAAACACGGTCGTGCCCACACCGCCGGTGCGTTCGCGCGGCCGGCGCTCGCGCTACGACGTGATCGTCGTCGGCAGTGGCGTCGGCGGATCGGTCACCGCCGGCATGCTCGCGGCCACCGGCCACTCGGTGCTGGTGTTGGAAAAGAACGGCGCGCTCGGGGGCATTCTGGCGTCGTATCGCCGGGCCGGTTTCAAGATGGACGCCGGCAGCCACCTCATCTCCCGCGGCGCGCACGGTCCCCTGGCCGATGCGTTGCGGGCCGTTGGCGCCACTGCTCCGCGGTTTTTGCCCCACGAGATCCCTGTACGGTCGCGCGGCATGTTCGAGCTGACCGCGCCACCGCATCGCCGCGGCCTGCTGGCGGTCGCTCGCGAGGCGGCGCGGCTGCTGAACCTGTCGGTTGCGGATCAGGCCCACCTGGCGCGCATGCTGTTTCAGGTGTTCACGCTCACCGAGTTCGAGCTGCGGCGCTTGGATCGGCGAACACTCCACGACTTCATCCACCAGCACACCGACCAGCCGAGCGTGTATTTTCTGTTCAGCTTTCTGGCGAGCATCTTTTTCGTGTTGCCGCCCTGGCAAGTTTCGGCGGGTGAGGCGATTCGCTGCCTGCGCTGGGTGTTGCGCGCGTATCAGCTCTCCTACGTGGAAGGTGGAATGGACAGCTTTACCAACGCGCTGCTGGCGCCGGTCGACCGCGCCGGCGGCGACATCGTTAACCGCACACGCGTGGTCGGCGTGCGCCGCAGCAACCAACACCTCGTGGTCACCACAGCGGCCGGCGACGACTATCGCGCCTCCGCCGTCGCGTGCAACCTCGCCCCGAGCGAGGCGGTCGGGCTGTACGAGGGCGCCGTACCGGATCACTACCGGGGCCGCGTCGCCTCGATCCGGCCTTCGGGCAACGCCCACCAGATCAAGCTGGCGTTGTCGCGTCCTCTGGTCGACGAAGGCTGCATCATCGGCGGCGTGTCGCCGAGCGGGTTGGGCGTCGCCGATTTGAGCCTCGAGCTCATGGACCGCATGGTCGACGACATCGACGCGGGCCGGTTATCCGATCCGGTCGCGTTTTACGCCCCGGTGCCGACCAACTACGACCCCAGCCTGGCGCCGCCGGGGTGCCAGCTGATCGTCTGCAGCATCTACGGTCCGACCTGCCGCGACCCGGAGGCCTCCGACGAGGCGTGGTTCGAACACTCGATGACGGCGTTGCGCCAGCTATTGCCGGGGCTCGACGACGCGCTCATTTTCGCCGAGTACGCTCCGATCACGCGCATCGGCGAGTGGATGGGCAGGCGATCGCTCGGCGCCATCGCCAATGGCCAGTTTCCCGGACAGGTGGGGCGCGATCGTCTGGGCGTGACCACGCCGATCCCCGGGCTGTATTTGTGTGGCGACGGCGCCGGCGGCCGCGGCATCGGCACCGAACTCGCGACGACGTCGGGCATGCAGGCTGCTGCCGCCATTGCCGAATACCTGGCCGTCGCGCGCGCCAAGCGGGCGGCGTGAGCCGCGCTAGCCCTCAACGGGTTGATAACAGGCGGCGTCGTATCCGGTGGCGTGTGCTGTGAGCTACGTGGAGATGCGTCCACTTCGTTGACTATCCGGCGCATGGTGCTGGCAGCCCTGATGGGAGTCGCCAACATCGCCGGCGGGTTTCCGTCGAGCGAGCCGAGCGTGGCATCGCTGATCAACGAAGGCCAGGAGCCGTTCTGCAGCGCCGTCGCGATCGCGCCGCACATTTTGGTGACGACCCGCGCGTGCGCTGCTGATGCCGTTCGTGTGTACTTCGCGGGCGGAGACGAGAGCGGTGTGGTCACGTCGCGTGACTATCCCACAGCAGCGTGGACGCGACGCAATTGTTGATCAACCCGGGCAATGCGTCGCCGGCGTGGCTGGCCACGTCGCCGGGGCTCGATCCGGGCATGACCGTGCAGCCCCGGGGTTTGGCGAATGATGCGGTTTACTGCTCAGCCGGCTGGACCAGCTGTTTGAGCGAGACGGCCCACGTCTCCAGGTTGCTGACCGTCGACCGCAGCTGCTCTTCGGACTCGGCGAGGGCGGCCAGTTGCTGTTCCAGCGCCTGCTTGGCCCGGCGCAGGCGGCTGCGGACTGTGCCTTCGGGAATGCCGAGCACCTCGGCGAGAGCCTGCCCGCTCATGCCCTCCCAGTAGTGCAGCTCGATGGCGATCTGCATGTCGACGGGAATGCGCCGCAGCGCCTCGAGCAATAGCCGCTGCTCCTGGCGTGCGCCGACCTGGCTGCGCGGCGACGGGCTCAGCTCGTGCAGCGACGACACGGAGAAATCCACGTCGTGACCGTTGCTGCGGCGCCGCCAGTGGTCGAGCAGCTTGTGGCGCGCGACGGCAAACAGATAGGTGCGAAAGCTCGACGTGCCGCGAAACTTGTCGCGGCCCTCGACACACGCGAGGAACGTCGTCTGGACCAGGTCTTCGGTGGTCTGTCGGTTGGCGACTTTACGCCGGAAGAAACCGTAGAGGCTCTCGAAGTGGCGGTTGAACAACTGGTCACCGGCCGACCGGTCCCCGTCTCCCCACGCCGCCAAGAGCTCGAAGTCGGTCACGTCCCCGAAAACGTATCACACCTCAACGAAACCGCGGATCTTCATCCAGCACGCACGGCTGGGCACCGAGTTCGTGCACCAGGTCGCGTGCGCTGCGACACAGCTCCGCGCCGAGGTCGCCGCCCAGACGGCGGCCTCGTTGATAGCGAGCGATCGCTTCGTCCACCCGGCGGCCGCCGCGCGCTGCAGCCGACTCGGCTGTGGCCAGCAACACCAACGCTCGCTCCGGATCCCCGGCGGCGTCGGCGGCGTACCCCGCGTAGCGATCCGCCATGCCCGGGAGCACCGGCGGTGCCCGCTTCGCGCGCCGAATGAACCGCAAGCCGCGGCGCAGGCTGGCGTGTGGATCGCCGGCGTGCAGCGCGTTGATCTCGATGAGGCCCGCCATCGCCGCCCAGCCGCAGGACACGAGCATCGAACGGCCCAGCAGCAGCCAGCGCGTCGCCGGCAGCGCCTCAGCGAGCAACGCGTGTGCCCGGCGCGGGTCGCCGTCGAGGGTTTCGATGTAGGCGGTGTAGACCGCGCGTGCCGTCTGGTGCGTGCTCGGCGCGCCCGCCGCATCGCCGGCTTCGGCCAGCAACGCCCGCGCTTCGTCCCACCGGCCTTGCAGCAGCACGACGCCCAGGGCGGCCATCGCGTGTTGCGGCAACACCTGGGTAACGCCGCCACGGGCGACGCGCAAGTCGAATGCGTGGACCTCCGTCGCGAGCTCGGCCAGTCGCTGCGCCGACGACAACACCAGCATGCGCACATAGCTGACCAGCCCCGATTCCATGGGAGCGAGCGCGCCGCGTTCGGCGTTTAGCGCCTGTCCCCGCGCGAGCTGGTCCAGCGCCCCGTCGTAGTCTCCCGAACGCAGCGCGACGATGGCGTCGAGCACGTGGGGAAACACGGCGACGAACGGCAGTGTTGGCGTAACGGTTCGCCGCTGTCGGCGGGCGGCTCGGCGATAGCGCATCGCCAGGGGCGAGGGGCCGGCAGCGACGCCGCTGGTGAACTCGGCGGCATAGGCGAACGAGTAGTGGCAGTAGGCCACCGCCTCGGTGTTGCCACTGCGGCGGGCACGTTGCTCGATGTGCTGCAGCGTGCGCAGCCCGGCCATGGGCTCGAGCAGCGAGATGAAGGTGGCCAGCTCCAGGTCTCCGCGCAGGTCGCCTCGCCGGGCTCGGCCGGCGCGACCGCGTCTCGAACCGGCGCGACCGCGTCCCGGGCCGGCGACGAACCGGGCGACGACCGCCAGCTTTTGCCGGGCGTTGATCGCCGTGGTCGGGTAGCCGGCCGCCGCCAACAGCTCATCGATGATGCGCCAGCCCGCGGCCGCGCGACCGACTGCGAGCAGACAGTGGGCCTGGTGAAACAACGCGTCGCCGCGCCGCTCGCGCGCTCGCCGCGCTGCCAGCCGGTGCCAGGCAGTCGCGGCACTTTCGAAATCGGCGCCGCGCTCGCAGGCCAGGGCGGCCAGCTCCAACATCGCGTCGGTGTCGTCGGCGCTGTGGTCCACGGCGATGTTGGCCATATCGGCGGCGAGGGAGTAGGCGCCTTTTTGGAACGCGGCTTGCGCCGCGGGCCGCGCGAACTGCGCCGCCTGTTTTGGTTGCGACGAGCCGAGCAGGTGACGCACTCGGCGCTCGTCGGACAGGTCCTTGCGGCGGGCATACGCCGCGTGTGCCGCGCGCACCAGGGCGTCGTCGACGTGACGCTGGACCGCAGCCGCCACCGTGTCGTGGTACAGCATCGCCACGCCGGAGCCGCCGCGAAAGCCCGTGCGTCGCACCAGCCCCTGGGCCGCCATGTGGGTCAAGGCATCGTCCACTTCGCCCGGCGGCGCGTCGATCAGCTCGGCGATCGCTGCGACCACCTCGGGGCCGTCGGCGGCGAACAGCGCCGCCAGGATTTGTCGATGCCGTTCGGCAGCGCCAGCGACGAGGTCGGCGAGCGGAGCCGCGGCGTTCATGGCACGGCGGTCGAGCGCGAGGGCTCGGCCGAGGAGCTCGGCGATGTACGGCCGACCGGCGGCGGCAGTCACCGCGGCGGTCACCGCGGCGTCGTCCGCAGAAAGGTCCGCCCGCGCCGACGCTTCGAGCACGACCTGGGTTAGATCGGCCGCGTTCAGCGGCGGCACGGTGATGACCCGGGCATGCGCCTGGTCGCGCAGCCAGCGTCCCGCGGCGGTGTCGCCCATGTCGTCGCGCAAAGTTGCCACAATAGTGCGGCCAACCGGCGCGTCGCGCAGAAGGTGTTCGAGGGCGGAGAGCGAGTCGTCGTCGGCCCATTGCAGGTCGTCGATGGCCAGGATGGTCGGCTGACCGTCGTTGCTCAGCCCGTCGACAAGCCTGCCGAGTGCGCCAAAGATCGCCGCGCGCGACGGCGCTGCCGGCTCGGGCACCGCGCCGAACATGCGGGCGCGCAGGGCTCGTCGCGACTGCTCGCGCTCGTGGTCAACGCCCACGAGACTGCCGAGTATCGGGAACGCGCCGGCGAGGGTTTGCACCTGCTGCCGCGCCGTTGCCGAGATGGTGTTGCTCATAGCCAGCGTTCTGGCGAGCTCGTCCACGATCGGATCGATGGCGTTGAACGCGACCCGATGGCTGGCGCGCGCGGCGCCGCGCAAAGCGAGGCCGCCGCTGCGACGAACGCGGCGGAGCAGCCAGTCCATCAGCGCCGTTTTGCCCACCCCGGTCGGGCCCGCGAGCACAAGCATGTCATCGCTGGCCGCGACGATGCGTGCGTGCAGCCGGTCCTGGAGCGCGCGCCGGCCCACCAGTCGCACGGCGGGGGAGGCGGGCGCGGCCAACGCGGCAGTGCGGCCGTCGAGCGCCGGCACCAGCTCGCGCGCGATGCTGCGCAGACTCGGGCGCTGCTCGGGTTGCTTGCTCAACATGGCGAGCACCGCAGTGTTCAGCGCCGCGGGTGCAGCCGGCAACGGCGGTGGTGTTTCGCGCAGGTGGCCGCGGCGCATGTCGGCGCGGTTGCCGCCGAACACTGGTTGGCCGGCGATGATCGAGTACAGCGCGGCGCCCAGGGCGTACACGTCGGACGCCGGGGAAGGAGCCTGGCCCAGCAGGTGCTCGGGCGCGACGTAGCCGGGAGTGCCGGCGATCTCATTGTGGCCGGCCCCGAG
>Ga0114931_10005416_pt1 | contig 15765 bp, 16 predicted proteins | sample 2SBtaG_FD_89579 | JGI IMG/M metagenome (GOLD analysis project Ga0114931, IMG submission 89579) | Deep subsurface microbial communities from Kolumbo volcano to uncover new lineages of life (NeLLi) - 2SBTROV14_V59a metaG | ecosystem: Environmental > Aquatic > Marine > Volcanic | place: Kolumbo...
AACGGCTGCGTCAGCCGCTGGGACGTCAGTCCGCCTTCGCCGTGTACTTGACGATTACGCGGCTTTTGTCTTCGAACCCTTTGCGAAAGTTCTCGGCGTAGCGTTTCCAACCCTTGGGATATTTGGCGGCGAAGGTTTTCATGAGCAGGGCCTCGAGGGCGTCGTCGTCGATCAGCTCGCCGGTGGCCGCGAACGACGTTCCGTCGCGCTTGCCGACCCAGATTTTTGCGTCCGGGCGCCCCGCCACGATGCGGCGAACGCGCCACGTCGTCTGCTTGGTTCCGACGTATACGGCGCCCTGGTGATAGAAGAACCAGATCTCGGCTGCCTCGCCTAGGCTGCCGTCTTTGCGGGTCGAGGAGATATAGACGTACTCGGCGCTCTGCAGCTCCTTTTCGAGCGCCGGCGAGATGGCGGAGGCGGTGCGTGCCACGAGCAGGCCGGTTGTGACGACGGCCAATGCGAGGGCGATTCGCGAGGTGGCGATGGCGATCCTGGTGCCGTCGGACATGGCATGTCTCCTTTGGGTTTTCCGGGAGATAGCACACGGGTCGACTCGATTACCAATATCCACACGGCGATGCCGGGCCGCGTGCGCCGCGCCCGGTCGTGTGGTAGCCAGGGAATCATGCGCAGAATCATTCGCGACGAACGCGGCGGTATCGGTTTCATCCTTCTCTGTGTCCTGGCCGTGTGTTTCGCGGTCGTACCGCTGGTCCTCCACTTCGGCCAGAAGACACACGATGAGCTGCCCCTGGTCGTCGCAGACGAGTTTCCGGCCGACCGCGAGATCGTTCCGGGAGAAGTGTTCGCCACCACACTGGCCGAGATCGTGCGCCACGAGCTCGACGGCACGACCGGCTGGCGCCCGAACGATTTCTTTCTCTGGGGCCCCTGGCTCATGGCCGACAACAACGCCAGTCGCCAGCTCGGCATCATCCAGGCGGTGCGCGAGAGCACCAGGGTGCTCAAGGACCACCTGACCAAGGTCTCGTCGGATAATTACGACGACAACCTGGTCAAGGCGGATACCGAGTTCCGCAACGACGCCGAGAAGTTCTGGCTGCCGTCGGCGGAGGGTAAGTACCGCACGGCGGTCGGACTCCTCGACACGTATGTCGCGGGGCTGCGCACCACGCCGCCTACCTCGCGGCCGATGAATCTGCGCAACGTCGAAGCGATCCGGCTCTTCCAGGCCTGGACCGACGTCCTCGGCGGAGCGCACGCGAATCTGTTCAAGTCGGAAGAGGAAGACGGTTCGGCGATCATGCCGTGGCGCGCCGACGACTACTTCTACCACGCCCAGGGCAATGCCCATGTCATGTACCACCTGACCAGAGCCCTGCGCCGCGAGTATGCGAGCGAGCTCGAGCAACGACCAACCGTAGCCAAGCTCTTCGACGAGGTGGCAGTCGCGCTCGGCAAGGCGGCGGTGCTGAAGCCGATCATCATCATGAACGGTGGCTCGGCCAGCTTGCTCGCCAACCACCGCCGCAATCTCGATGTGTACATCTCGGAAGCGCGCCAGAAGATGTATTCGATCCGCGAAGAACTGGAGAAGTGACTTTCGCGAAGGCGTGCGGAAACGAGGATAGACGATGGGCCGATGGACGCGACAGGAGCTGGAGGAAGCTTTCGATCATTACCAGAAGGTGGGACTGCAGGCCGGGACATCGGGCGACTGGCGCCCGTGGGCGGATTTGTTCACGGAGGACGCCACCTACGTCGAACACGGATTCGGGAAGCTGTGCGGTCGCGAAGCTATCTATCGGTGGATATCGACGATCATGAAGCCGTTTCCCAATTGCGCGATGAAGTACTTTCCGATGGAGTGGTACATGGTCGACGAAGAGAAGGGATGGATTTCTTGTTTCGTGTGGAACCGGATGGAAGATCCGGGCGACGGCAGCTTACACCAGGCGGGCAACATGACTCTCCTCAAGTACGCCGGCGACGGGCTCTTCAGCTACGAGGAGGACGCCTACAATCCGGCCAATTTCGGCACCATGATCGCCGGGTGGCTGGAAGCTCGCAAGCGCTGTGAGAAGGGCGATTCGTCAACCGAGAAGCGGCACATGGGAACCCTCCGGGAGGACATGAAGTAGTCGGATCGGCGGGTGCCGCGCCAAGCTGCCGACGCCACGCCCGACTCCGTTACCGGGTGACCCTCTGGCTCCGGCCCTTCGGGCCGTGGTAGCGTGCGCGGCCATGCGCCGGCCGGTATGGTTGTTCTCCATGGACACGGAGCAGTTCGATGCTCCGCCGATGACGACGGGGGCTCTCGTGGCGCACTATGTCGCCAAGGGGGTCGCTGCGGCCCGTACGGACATCGAGCTCGTCCACTTCCTGAGCGCGGACGACCTCCAGGATTGGCTCGATCGCCAGTGGACGGGGCCGGTGCAAGCGCGGGCCGAAGCGGCGATCGATGCCGGACTAGAGCCGGTGTTCGGCTTCTCCTGCTACACCTGGAACGTCGCGGAATTCGTCGATATAGCCCGCCTGGTCAAGACGACGTTTCCGCGGGCGCTGGTCGTTGCCGGTGGGCCGCACGTGCAGCGCGCCGAGGATTTTCTGTTCGAAGACGGTTTCGACGCGATCGTGCTTGGCGAGGGCGAGGAGACCTTTAGCGAGCTTCTCGATTGCGCGATGCGCGACGAATGGTCGTCGGTCGCAGGATTGTCGTTCCTCGACGCCGCCGGCGCGGTCGTCGTGACGACACCGCGAGCGCGCTCGACGGAGCTCGACGAGTTCCCGCCGGCTCTCGACCACATCGAGCTGCGCGACGCGGCTGGCGAGCCTCTGTATCGACAGGTCGCCTACGAGACCAGTCGCGGTTGTCCGTATCGCTGCTCGTTCTGCGAGTGGGGTACGGGTGCGATCGGCACCAAGATGTACCAGTTTTCGCTGGACCGCATCCGGTCCGATATGGAGCGGCTGATCGACGGTGGGGTCGAGGACGTTTGGCTCAGCGATTCGAACTTCGGCGCCTTGCGCGAGGACGAGGCGAAGACCGAGCTGGTGATCGAGCTGCGCCGGCGATTCGGTCTGCCGCGGACCTTCGCCACGTCTTGGTCCAAAAACCACAACAAGCGGGTTCAGAGGATCGTCCGGCTATTGCACGACAACGGATTGCTGTCGCACTACCACCTGGCGCTACAGACCCTGACGCCGCGCGCGCTCGATCTCAGTCACCGCACGAACATGCGCGCCAACGACTACGAGCCGATCGTCAAGTCGCTCGCCGAAGACGGAATTCCGGTAGCGGCGGAGCTGATCTGGGGTCTCCCCGGCGACACGCTCGAAGAGTTCGAAGACAACCTCGACCATCTATTGACGGTGTTTCCGAACATCAACATCTTCGGTTACACGCTCCTCCCGGGCACCGAGTTCTACGAGCTGCGCGAACAGTACGAGCTGCAGACACTCCCCGTGGCCGGCTACGGCAAGGCCAAAGGTGAGTACGTCATCGGCTGCCATACGTTTTCGCGCGATCAGGGTATCGAGGGATACTTCTTGATCACCGCCTACATCATTTTGGCGCGCGGCCAGTTGATGCCGCTCACCGCCCGGCATCTGGCGTTCTCGCAAAACCTTGCGGTTGCCGGTCTGTTGCGCGTGGTATTGCGCAACTTGTTGGCCGAATTCGGCGGCGACTCGCCGGATGTGGTTGGACGCGACCGGATGGCCGTTTATGAGAACCGTGCCGAACTCTTCCAGATGTTCATCGCCAACCACACGCGGACGTACGCGGTCATCCAGCGAACCGTCGAGGCGTGGCTGAGCGAACACGGTGCGGCGGAGTTCTTCGCCGCTGCCTGTCGAGTGCTGCAGGTCGATGAGGCGTTGTGTCCGAGTGTCGGCGCGGCGCACATCCGCGAGCGCTCTCTGGACTTCGACGCGCGCGCTGTCGAAGAGTCGCTGGCGCGCATGGAAGCTGTCGCCGGGTGGTTGTTGCGTGCCGCGGAGCGGCGTGACTTCCGCGTCGAAGTGCCCGGGGGGGTAGGTCGTGTGATGCTGGATCCCGACGGCGGCGCTTGGGTACGCGGAAACTTCGTGGCAGAAGAGGGAGCGGCGCCGATCGGTCGTCGCGCGCTGCGGTAGGCGAACGAGGGAGGGAAGCAGCGATGTCGAAACCGTCGTTCGAGGATCGTTATGATGCGGAGATTGCCGAGGGGATGGTGCGCATCAACAACGAAGCGACGTCGGGCTTGCCGCATTATCTCGGGGTCACATTCGATTCGTTACTGGCCGGCCGCCTCGAAGCGACCATGCGCGTTCCCGACGTCGTGCTGACGCCGTTCGGAACCATGCACGGCGGCGCCATGGCCGGATTCGTCGATCACGTGATGGGATGCGTGTTGTATCCACTCATGGCCAAGGGGCAGTGGGCGGCGACGACGGAGTTCAAGTTGAACTACCTGGCGGCGGTGCGCGGTGGCGAGCTCGAGGCGACGGCGACGGTGCTCAGCTTGACCAAGCGAACCGCGGTGGTGCGCGTCGACGTCACGAGCGGCGACCGGCTCGCCTGCGTCGCCCAGGGCACGTTGCTGATCACCGACCGGAGCTGAGAAGACGAGGGCCGGCGAGATACCGGCGAGCGGAAAGGCCCCGGTACGCTCCGTCCATGGCCGAAAATGGCCAGTCATGGGCCGGTTGGTGTACTACTACTGCGGCCATGGATCTCAATCGGGACGTTTGCTACCGCGCGCTGAAGACGCGCGATGCACGGTTTGACGGGCGCTTCTTTACAGGCGTGACGTCTACCGGCGTGTACTGCCGGCCGGTTTGTCCGGCCCGCACGCCGCGGCGGCTGAATTGTCGGTTTTTTGCCAGCGCGGCGGCGGCGACGATGGCTGGCTTCCGGCCGTGTTTGCGGTGTCGTCCGGAGACCTCGCCCGGGACCCCGGCCTGGGTCGGTTCCTCCGCCACGGTGACCCGGGCGCTGCGGCTGATCGGTGAGGGTGCGCTGGTCGGCGCCGGTGTCGAGGCGCTCGCCGATCGTCTGGGGATTGGTGCCCGGCATCTGAGAAGACTGTTCGCGGAACATCTCGGCGCTACTCCGGTGATGGTCGAGCGGACGCGTCGCATCCATTTTGCGAAGAAGCTGCTCGACGAGACGGACCTGCCGATCACGCAGGTCGCCTTCAGCGCCGGATTCAACAGCGTGCGCCGGTTCAACGGTGCGATCCGTGACGTTTACGACCGAACTCCGCGCGAGCTGCGCAAGCGCGCCGATTCGGGCGCCCCGCTTCGCGACGTCGCAGCGATTCGTCTCCGTCTCGGCTTCCGCCCGCCCTTCGACTGGGAACAGGTGGTCGCCTTCCTCGCTCCGCGCGCCATACCAGGTGTCGAGAAGGTAACCGCGGACGCGTACTGCCGCAGCGTCGCGGTCGGCGACTACTGCGGATTCGTGCGGGTCACTTTGGGTACGGGGGACTGGCTGGTGCTGGAAACCGCTGCTGCGGCCGCGCCCGAGCTCATGCGGATCGCGGCTGGCATGCGGGCGATGTTCGACCTCGGTGCCGACCCGGCCGTGATCGCGGAGCAGCTGGCCGGCGATCGAATCATGAAGAAGCTGACCCGGCGTCGTCCGGGGCTGCGCGTGCCCGGCACCTGGGATCCGTTCGAGATGGCGGTGCGCGCGATTATCGGACAGCAGGTAACGGTGCGCGGCGCCACCACGGTTGCCGGGCGGCTGGTGCAACGATACGGCGTCGCCGTCGAGACCGGATGCGGAGGCGTCGATCGGGTATTTCCGCCGCCGGCGGTTCTCGCGCGGGCGGACATCGAGGGGTTGGGCATGCCGAAGCGGCGCGCCGGGGCGGTCCGCAACCTGGCGCGGGCGGTGGCGCGGGACGGATTGCTCCTCGATGGATTGCGCGGGCTCGACGCGTCGGTCGAGGCACTTGGTGCGATAGCCGGACTGGGGCCGTGGACGGCGAACTACATCGCGATGCGGGCGTTGCGCGAGCCGGATGCGTTCCCGGATTCGGACCTCGGACTGCTGCGCGCTGTGGCTCGGCTGAACGGTGGTGTTGCGCCGACACCGGCGCGGCTGCGCCGCCGGGCCGAGGCGTGGCGGCCCTGGCGCGCCTACGCGGCGATGCATCTGTGGACGAGTCTGGACGGCGCCACCGATTCGTCCGCATCGGAGACTTCACCAGCGGCGCGAACGAGCAAGCGCTGATGCAATCGGCAGATCGGGGAGTGAGAACGATGGAGGAAGTTTACTTTTGCTATGTCGACAGTCCGATTGGCCGCCTGATGTTGGTTGGCAACGGCGGCGGGCTGAAGCGGATCGAGTTCGAGAAGAGCAAGACGACGTTAGGCCCGCAGCCGGGGTGGCGCGAGTCCGCGATCGAGCTGGAGCCGGCGGCGCGGCAGCTGCGGGAGTACTTCAGCGGCGCGCGGAGGTCCTTCGATCTGCCTCTGGCAGCCGAGGGGACGGAGTTTCAGCGCAGAACCTGGGATGCGCTCTGTCAAATTCCGTACGGCGCGACAGTCTCATACGCGGACCTGGCGCGCTCGATCGGCAAGCCGAAAGCGGTGCGCGCGGTCGGCGCCGCAAACGGGCGGAACCCGTTGCCCATCGTCGTCCCGTGCCACCGCGTCGTCGGTAGCGACGGCAGTCTGACCGGATTCGCCGCCGGTACCGCTATCAAGAAGCGTCTGCTCCAGCTCGAGGGCGCGCAGGTACTCGTCGAAGCTCAGCGGTTCCACGTATCGGTAGGTAACCCTACCCAGGGGCATTGAGAAGCCCGCAGTGGCCAGTGCGAACTCGAGCGGGATGGCGCGTTATCGGGTCAAAATCTAGGGCTGACTATAAAAACAACGCGTTGATATGGCTAGTTCGCGGACAGCTCTTGGATCGCGCCCGGAGGCGCGACCCGTCGACTCGCGGGTGTGCTCCGGACCGCGGCGGGGCGGACGCGATTGGCGGCCGTTAGTCGGGCGAGGACAGATTGAGCATGGCCTGGAGCGAGCTGCGCGATCGACTGATCGAGACGATGTCGGGAAGGCCATCGCCGTTGAAGTCGCCGGCGCCTAGAGCGGTCGGCGTCTTTTCCAGCCACGGCGCGAGGGCGCCGGCGATGAAGGTGTCGCCGCGTCCCCGCAGGATCGAAACCACCCCGGCACGTCTGGTTTGCAGTGCACCGATGGACGACTGTCCGCGCAGTCCGATTGCTATGTCGACGACACCATCGCCGTCGAAGTCGGCCGCCGCGATTCCGCGGGCGCGGCATGCTCGGCCGCGCCGGTAGCCGATGCACTCGGCGTCGACCGACATCGAGCTCGTAAACGTCGTATCGCTGTTGCCGGTTCGCACCACGACGCGGCTGTTGCGCGCGCCGCGCGGTCGCTCGAGGGTCGCCAGGTCGCGCGTACCGTTTCCATCGAAGTCGGCGATCGTCAGAGAGGCGTCGTTGGACTGTGTCGCGAAAACTACGGCGTTCGAGTACTCGGCGGTGCCGGAGCGCGATTCGCTCGCCGCGAACACCGAGATCCGGCCCCGGTGTCCGGTCGAGATCACGATCACTTCGGGAAGCAGGTCGCCGTTGAGATCGCTGCACTCGAGGCGCTCGGCGCCATCTCGGGCGACCAGCAGGCTGCCGTCTCGAAAACTGAATTCCGCCGAGTTGAGCCTCAGTCGGACGCGGCCGCTGCGCCGTTCGCCGACTACGAGGTCGCCGCCGCCGCGGCCGTCGATGTCGGCGATTGCGACGGTGTAGGGGCGGAAGCCGTCGACGGGAACGAAGCGCGGCGGCGCGAACCTGCGTGCGCCGGTGCCGAGCAGGACCCAGATCCCGCCGCCGCCTTCGTCGGCGATGGCGATGTCGGTGATCCCGTCGCCGTCGACGTCGCCGAGCGCGGGCCGCCGCAGGCGCTTGCCGAAGGTCGACACGCGCGGCGCGGTAAACAGGGTCGGGGATGCGCTGGAACCGTAAAGGACGGTCAGCGTGCCACGGGTGCTGACCAGGAGCACGTCGTCGACCCCGTCCAGGTCGATGTCTTGCACCGTCATAAAACGAGGTCGCTTGTCGACCGGCACCGGGTTGGCCGGCGCAAACAGCATGCGGGCCCACGTGCGAGGTGCCCAGGTGACGGAAACCAGCAGTGCCAGGAGGATCCATTTCGTAGTGGGGGCGGTGGTCACGCCTACCATGAAGAAGCATCGATGATGCCACATGGTGGGTCGTCTGGGGCCATCGAGTTTCGCTGCGGTGTTGCCTGGCTGGCTGCCAATCCGCCAACAGAAGTGTTCGAGCGGCGTAGATTGTTCGATTGTTCGCGCTGATTTGTACCGCGGAGTTGTTGCGGCGATTTGCCCACAGGAGATCTGGGCACTATTGGTGTGCGCCAGATTTCACGGAGGGCGATGGACTATGAGGGGCTTGATGCAGGACCGCCCGCTGGTGGTGACCTCGGTCATCGATCATGCGGCACAGTGGCACGGCGAACGCCAGATGGTCACCCGTACGGTCGAGGGACCGATCCACCGCACCGATTACAGCGAGCTGCACCTGCGGGCGCGCAAGCTCGCGCAGGCGCTACGACGGCTCGGTGTGAGCCGGGGCGATGTCGTTGCGACGATGGCCTGGAATACCTACCGCCACTTCGAGGCGTGGTACGCGATCATGGGCTGCGGCGCGGTTTGTCACACCTTGAACCCGCGGCTGTTTGCCGAGCAGTTGGTCTACATCATCAACCACGCCGAGGATGAGATCGTCCTGCTCGACCTCACCTTCGTCGCCATTCTCGAGGGCATCCGCGAGCAACTGCCGAACGTAAAGGCTTACGTGATTCTCACCGACCGCGACCACATGCCGGAGACCTCGCTGCCGAATTGTCTCTGTTACGAAGAGCTCGTAGCGGCCGAAGACGGTGGCTTCTCCTGGGTCGATGTCGACGAGTACGACGCCTGCGGCCTCTGTTACACCTCGGGGACGACTGGAAATCCGAAGGGTGTCGTCTACTCGCACCGTTCGAACGTCATCCACGGTCTCGCCGGCAACAGCCCCGACGCGATCGGCGCGCGCAGTGTCGACAACGTTCTTCCGGTGGTGCCGATGTTTCACGCCAACGCGTGGGCGCTGGTGTTCGCCGGCCCGATGTCCGGCTGCTCGCTGATCATGCCGGGTGCCAAGCTCGACGGCGCGAGTATTTACGAGCTGCTCGATACGGAAAAGGTCAGCGTGACCGCGGCGGTGCCGACGGTGTGGCTCATGTTGTTGCAGCATCTCGAGAAGACGGGCGCCACATTGCCGCACCTGAAGCGCGTCATCATCGGCGGTTCGGCGGTGCCGAGGTTCATGTTGGAGAAGTTCGAACGCGACTACGACGTGGAGGTCATGCACGCCTGGGGGATGACCGAGCTCAGCCCGATCGGTACGGTGGGGTCGTTCAAGGCGGGTATGGAAGCCCTGTCGTTCGACGAGCGGATGGACATCAAGGTCAAGCAGGGCCGGCCGATGTACACGGTCGAGATGAAGATCGTCGACGACGACGGCGGCGAGCTGGCGCACGACGGCGTCGCCTTCGGACACCTGCTGGTGCGCGGGCCGGCGATTTCTTCGTCGTACCTCAAGGGCGAAGGCGGCGTGATCCTGGACGACGACGGTTGGTTCGACACGGGTGACGTGGCGACGCTCGACCAGCGCGGATTCATGCAGATCACCGACCGCGCCAAGGACGTGATCAAGTCCGGAGGCGAATGGATTTCGTCGATCGAGATCGAGAATCTCGCGATCGGGCATCCCGACGTCGCCGAAGCCGCGGTCATTGGCATCTACCATCCGAAATGGGACGAGCGACCGTTGCTCGTCATCCTTCCGGCCTAGGGGGCGACGCCCTCCAGGGAAGACATTCTCGCGTTCATGGAGGGAAAGATCGCCAAGTGGTGGATGCCGGACGACGTCGCCATCGTCGACGACATCCCGCACACGGCGACCGGTAAGATCCAGAAGTTGGCACTGCGCAAGCAGTTCGAGGGCTACAAACTGCCGACCGCATGAAACTCGTACGAGGTACCGATGGTGTGCGGCGTTGCTCGTGGTGTGGCAAGGACGAGTTGTACGTCGGCTACCACGACCAAGAGTGGGGTTTTCCGGTCGACGACGACCGGCGGCTGTTCGAGAAGATCTGTCTCGAGGGATTCCAGGCAGGGCTGAGCTGGATCACCATTCTGCGCAAGCGCGAAAACTTTCGCCGCGCCTTCAGCGGTTTCGATTTCACGCGGGTAGCGCGGTTCAACAAGCGCAGCATCGAGCGACTGCTCGGCGACGCCGGGATCGTGCGCCACCGTGGCAAGATCGAGTCGACCATCAACAATGCGCGGCGCGCGATCGAGTTGGTCGAGGAGAGCGGATCGCTGGCCGACTACTTCTGGCAGTTCGAGGGCCACGGGCCGTTCACCGGAGTACACGCCCACACGCCGAAGTCGCACGAGCTGAGCGTGGATCTCAAAGCACGCGGCTGGACCTTTGTCGGTCCGACCACTGCGTACGCCTTCATGCAGGCGATGGGGCTGGTCAACGATCACCTGCCCGGCTGCGCGGTTCGCCCTCGCGTCGAGGCGGCGCGTCGCTCGCTGGCCGGCGCGCCCTATCGGCCTTCTCTGGGTAGTAGCTGATTTCGCTGGTAAGAAGGTGGGTAGCCGAACGCCAAAAGGTGGAATCGATGAGCGCAAAGGATCAGTACCGTCTGCCGACCGAGCTGGCCCGTGCTGTGCTGGGGACCGCCGCGGAGCGCGTGAAAAAGACCGGTTGCGGGTCCCGCGCCGGAGTTTCCAGTTCATGACGCGACGTCTGCTGCTCGTTGTTCTCGCAACCGCGGTCTCATCCCCGATGCTCGCCGCCGAGCTCGATTGGGATGCCATTTCCGGCGAAGCGACCGCGATGTTGCGCGACTATGTCCGGGTCGACACCAGCAATCCGCCCGGCAACGAGATCGAGGCGGCGCGATTCCTCGCCGCGCGGTTTTCCGCCGAGGGAATCGAATATCAGATCTTCGAGTCGGAGCCGGGCCGGGCGAGTATCATCGCGCGGCTTCCCGGATCGGGGGGAGAGAGACCGATCGTGCTGCTCAACCATCTCGACACGGTCGGTGCCGACCAGGCAGCCTGGTCCCATCCGACGCATGCGGGAGAGGTCGAGGCCGGCTATCTGTACGGTCGCGGTGCGATCGACTGCAAGGGAATGGCGGTCGTCGAGGCGATGGCGATGTTCGCGATCGCCCGTTCCGGCCAACCGATCGACCGAGACATCGTCTTTCTCGGCACGGCGGATGAAGAGACGGGCGGTGCGCTGGGGGCCGGGTGGTTCGTGGAGAATCACGGTGAATTGCTGCGCGGCGCCGAGTTCGTCCTCAACGAAGGTGGGCACGGCCGGGTTCTCGACGACGGCGCGCTGGTGTACGAGGTCGGCGTGGTGGAGAAGACGCCATTCTGGTTGCGGCTCACGACGAGAGGCGAACCGGGCCACGGATCGACGCCGCGCGGAGTCTCGGCGGTCGCGCGCTTGGTGCGGGCCCTGGAGAAGGTGCGCACCATGCGACACGAGATCCGCGTCGTGCCCGAGGTCGCCGCGTATTACAAGGCGCTGGCGCCGAGACAGTCCGAGCGTTTGCGCAGCCGCTATCTGAATCTCGCCGAATCACTCGAGGACGAGAGCTTCCGCGCCGAGTTTCTCGCCCGTCCCGAGGACGCCGCGCTGGTTCAGTCGACGGTCTCGATCACCGTGCTCAAAGGGAGCGACAAGACCAACGTAGTGCCGGCGCGCGCGTCGGCGGAGCTCGATTGTCGCTTGTTGCCGGACGAGTCGCCGGAGAAGTTTCTCGATGAGCTGAGGTCGGCGGTCGACGACGACGAGGTCGAGATCGCCGCCATCCTCGATTTGCCGCCGTCTTCTTCCGCCATCGGTACCGACCTCTACCGCGCCATCGAGGTAATGGCCGCGAGTGAGAACGCCGCGGTCGTGCCCAACGTCTTGCGCGGATTCACCGACAGCCATTTTTTCCGCGAGAAGGGGATCGTCGCCTACGGGTTCGTGCCGGTGGTGCTGACCGACGAGGACACCCACCGCGAGCACGGTGCCGACGAGCGAATGCCGGTGCGCGAGCTGGGCGCCGGCACGAAACGCCTGGTCCAAGTCCTGCGCGGCCTGGATGGCCGCTAGCAATCCGTTGACGTGCACCCATGGGTTGGTTAGGGTTGACCAACCCATGGGTTCGTCTATCTACAATCTGTACGAGGCCAAGACCGCGCTATCCAAGTTAGTCGATCGGGTCGCCGCGGGCGATGAAATCATCATCGCCAAGGCGGGCAAGCCGATGGCCAAGTTGGTGCCGTTGTCGACCCGTGCCGGACGCCGGAAACCCGGGGGCTGGGAGGGCAAGGTATACGTCGCGGACGATTTTGATGCGCCGCTGCCGAAAGATATTGAAGACGCCTTTGGTGGCGAGTAATGCCCGGCGGAGGTGTTCTCCGACCTTCCCAACTGCTGTTGGACACGCACGTGTTCATTTGGTGGCGTACCGACAGTCCTCGTTTGTCTGACGTCGTGCGTGAGACCATCGGTAGCGCCGACACGGTGTTTGTGAGTGCGGCCAGTGCCTGGGAAGTCGCGATCAAGGCATCCCTCGGTAAGATCCGGTTGCCCGAATCATTCTCCAGCGGGGTCCGTGCGAGCGGCTTCGAGCAGCTATTCGTGCGATTCACGCACGCCGAAGCAGTTGCCCAGCTACCCCACCACCATCGAGACCCGTTCGATCGCATATTGGTGGCGCAGGCGGCGGTCGAAGGCCTTGCGCTGGTCACGCACGATCCCAAGCTGCACGAATACGATGTAGAGATCGTCTGGTCGTGAGGGAGACGGCTCGATACCCCTCCATTTCAAGAGTCCAAGTCGAGCTATGCCGCCACCACCGCGGCCAGTCGCTGGAAACACCAGAACGCAGCCAGCGACCCCATCGCGTATAGCGGAACCATCTTGGCCCACCGCGGCAGCGAAGAGGCGGCCGGAAGAAGCAATCGGCCAACCGCGAGGACCGTCGAGACGACGGTCAGCTCTCCGATCTCGATGCCGGCGTTGAACGATAGAAGCGCGACCGGGATTTCGCGATGCGGCAGGCCGACATCGGCGAGCGCTCCGGCGAAGCCCAGGCCGTGCAGGAGACCGAACCCCAGTGCGAAACCCCAAGGCCATCGCCGCATGATCGACGGTTCGGCCTGTGAGCGGCGCGCCAGCTCGGCCGCCAGGAGGAATACGCTGAGGGCGATGGCGAGTTGGATCGGGCGGGTCGGAAACGAGAGCAGCCCGAGAGCCGCCAGCGAGAGGGTGACACTGTGCCCGATCGTGAAAGCGGTGATCGTCTTGACCAGTGTGTGGGTTCCTTCAACCAGTAGGAGTAGCCCGAGCACGAACAAAAGATGGTCTAGTCCGGTGAGAATCTGATCGAAGCCGAGCCGCAGATAATCGACGGAGACCTCGCCAGTGTCCTCCGCTTGCGGAATCGTCCATGTCGGTTCGGCGGCGCGCACGACACGGCGTAGGATCTGGCCGTTGGCGAGCTGGATTCGCACCAGGCCGTCGATCTTGGCGGGACCGAGACCGGAAAAACCGATTGCCGAGCTGCCGAGGCCGCGTCTACCGCAGTCGATGGACCAACGTCGGATCAGACTGTTGGCCTGCTCGCGCGCGACTACGCGGTCGAGGTTCGCGCAGCGCTGCGGCAGGATCGGCCGAAGATCACTGCCGGGCACGCGCAATATCGAAGTCTTCCAGAGGACGTCGAACACCGTTGAGCTGTCGCGCTGGATGAGTTCCAGCAGCGTCGGCGCGAGTGGGTGTGCGTCGGCCGCACCGGCCATCGCCATCGCCAGTGCGACGGCTGCCAGGAATAGGGGTTTGGCCATGCGTGAGCTCATCCCGATATCGCCGCCTCGTCGTCTTTCACCTCTTTGTCGTCCCGGGCCACGGTAACCGCATAGAGGCGCCGCAGGATCTCCATCTCCGCCGTCAGCTTGGCGTCGCGCAGCTCGGCCAGGTAGCGCTGAGTGATCTGGTTTCTCACCGGCTCGAGTCCGGGCAATTTCGACACTTGACGGGAGTCGATCCAGACCAGGTGCATGCCGTAGGCGGAGCGGATGGGGCCGTACCACGCGCCGGCGTCGAGGCCGATGACCTCGCGAGCGAAGGCGGGTCCGAACAGTTTGGCGAGGTTCTGTTCGGAGCTGCTGCGCAGAGTGTGCCCGAGCGGAAAGACGTCGCCGAGGGCGATCGCCGCCTCGGCGGGGGTCGACTGTGCGCGGATCGCCGCGAGCAGCGCTGCGGCATCCTGGCCCAGGGTCGCCCCGCGCTTGTCGGCCGAGAGGAAGACGTGGTGCAGGGAGACCCGGGCCGGCTGCCGGTAATCTTCGGCGTTCTCTTTGTAGAACTTCAACAGCTCCGCTTCTTCCGGTGCACGGCTCACCGCGTTGAGCTTGATGAGGAGTCTCATTTTCTCGATCAGCAGTCGGCGGATGACGAGGTCGCCTCGGTCCAGACCGAGCTCGAGAGCCTCGCGGTAGAGAAGGTCGGGGTCGTCTCCGGCGCGGTCTTCGAGAAATTGCATTTTCTGCACCAGGCGGAACTTCACACTCCGGTCGGCCTTGTCGAGGCCGCGCCGGAGAGCCTCGCGGTAGAGGATCTCGCGGTCGGTGTAGTCGCGAATCAGCGATTGCTCCTCGGCCGCGCCCGGGTCGCGCCCGCTCAATTTGCGAAACGAGTCGCGCAGGTCTTCCAACCGATCCCGGTCGACCACGATTCGGTGCAACTCTGCGCTCGCTGCGCCAGGTGCCGCTGTCGGATACCAGAAGCCCTGCGAAACGTAGAGCAGGGCCCCGATCAATACGAAATGGAAGGCTGGCGACGTTGCGAGTCGAGTCATGGCGATGACGAGAGCCTAACCAACAGGGACGGGTTGTGCCACAGTGCTGCCGAACCGCCACGGTCGCGCTGCGCGGTGCCGTCTACGCCGTGGGTTCTCTCGTGCTTGACGCCGGCCGCGTCGATCTATTCCTTGGTGATCTGGACGGCAGTCGCTATGACGAACGGGACGCGCGCTGCGCTCGGGAGAACGACCACTTACCGGTGAGGAACTTGGGAACTTGGACACGAAGCTCGAAATTGCCGACGGTATTGCGCTCATCACCCTCGATCGCCCGGAGCAGCTCAATACCTTTACCGGCGCCATGGGACGCGAGTTGGAGGCGGAATACCGCGCTTGCGACGAGAACGATGCAGTGCGGGTCGTGATTCTGACGGGAGCCGGCCGCGCCTTCTGCGCCGGCGCAGATCTCAGTGGTGGCGGCGATACCTTCGCGCCGCAGGATCGCGACGGTTTCAGTGCCGCGGGGATCGGATTTCCGGCCTGGCGGGTGCGCAAGCCGGTGATTGCGGCGGTCAACGGTCACGCGGTTGGGATCGGTCTTACGCTCGCGCTGCAGTGTGACATCCGCATCATGGCCCGCGAGGGCAAGTACGGTGTTCTTCAGGTGCGTCGCGGGATGATGGGTGACGCATACTCGCATTGGACCCTTCCGCGCATCGTTGGCATGGCGCGTGCCGCGGACATTTTGCTCACCGGCCGAACATTTCGCGGCGACGAGGCGTTGGATCTGGGTGTTGCCAGTCGGGTGGTAGCGGCCGCGGATGTCCTGTCGGCGGCGCGCGATGTGGCGCGGGACATCGTCGACAACACTGCGCCACTCTCCGTGGCGGTGAGCAA
>Ga0114931_10005417_pt1 | contig 15764 bp, 15 predicted proteins | sample 2SBtaG_FD_89579 | JGI IMG/M metagenome (GOLD analysis project Ga0114931, IMG submission 89579) | Deep subsurface microbial communities from Kolumbo volcano to uncover new lineages of life (NeLLi) - 2SBTROV14_V59a metaG | ecosystem: Environmental > Aquatic > Marine > Volcanic | place: Kolumbo...
ATAATGCCGAGCCGGAAATTCTCAAGGATGTTGTCCCTGTCCTTTCGAGACTCGCGCGAGGTGAAGCGCGAGACATCCCACGACATGCTATGCAGCATAGTGCTAACCGCCTCGACCTGTCGTTGCCCTTGGTTGATGCTTTCCTCTGACGCGTCTTCTCCCTCGTCGGTTTCGACAGTACCGTCGCCGCAATAGAACAAGGTGTGCTGTGTAGCCTTTTCCCCGGTTAGCACGGCTTCGAGGGTGGGAAGCTTGTTGGCCGCCGAACCCACAAGCCGTGCCCGCCGCATGAGCAAGCTAGTGAGTTGTGGCGACATCTCACTAGCTTTGCCGTTCTGCCGCGCCATAATGCGGCCGATCTGCTCGGACAGATCGACAAACTCTTCGGCTTCGTCTTGCGTGAATTCAACGACATGCGGGTAATAGATGTAAGGCGTAAGCACCTTGTCCTTGATGGCCTGCTTCAAGGTGTATCGTGACACGATATCGCCATAGAACTCGTTCAGTCGTTCATTCCTCTCTTCATCGAGGTAGTGTTCCGGGGTTGCGGAAAGCCCGATACGGTAACGAGCATGGGTCGGTAGGTAGCCCTCATAAGCTTTCGAAGTGTGGTGATGACATTCATCGCCAATCCAGAGCAGCCGGTTTCCTTTGATCTTCGACAGACAGTTCTGGAACTCCGGACTCTTAAGGGTCCGGTTCACGACGACAATCGCCGCAAAACTTCGGCTTCCCATGGTCAACTCATGGACCATGCTGCGCAGCTTCTCTACCCATTGAGCACGGGAGACGTAGCACTTTACCGGATAGATATTGAAGGTGGACAGGATGTCCACCCACTGATCGGCGAGATTCTGATAGGGGGCCGCAATTACACAGGCGAGGCCGTCAATCGCTTCAGAGAGTTTCATGATGGCATGGATGGCCGTGATCGTTTTGCCTGCACCGGTTGCGAGATCAAATGTGCCCTGGAAGTCCCCCTTGGCCTTCCATGCTTCGAGCGCGGCGATTTGGTGATCGCGCATCTTGAAGGGCTGGCCGTTGATGGTGGTCGGTTCACGCGGCTTACCGGATGCTGTGCTGACCGCCGTGCCGGTTCGTGACAGAATACGCGCGGCAATTGCCGCTTCGATTTCCGAGTCCGGTGTATAGTCTAGTGAACGCGCAACGGATATCAGCTTCTCTTTGACTGCGGTAGGAATGTCGATGACGGCTGTAGATCGACTCTCGTTCCGCCAAAGACGTTCAAAGCTCTCGATGTGTGGGTCGTAGAATTCTGCATGTTCCGGCACCCATGTCCGGAAGACGTTGATTGACTCATAGTTATGCGTCGGGAGCAGGGCGTGAGTACTTTCATTAGCCGAGCCCGCAAAAACGACCTTGTCTCCCGCTTTATCGGTGATGATCCCGACCTTGTCGTGGTACATGCCACGCTCGCGCAGAGCGACCTTCACGTCGAGCCGTCCGTGTGCCACCAGCCAAGACAACGTTTCAAGCCGGTTCTGGAACAGCTCGTCACTGACGTTCGAGATCATCGACAGCAATTCGCCGCCGATTTTCTCCGAAATTTTTTTATCGTTGTAGCCTTGCTTGACCGCTTCGAGGTCTTCTCGGTCCGAGAAAGCACCAAGGATCAGTCTGATCTGTCCGCCATTCTTGACAAATACGGACAGAGCCTGTGCGGCATAGCTGATCGTCGAGGCCGAAAAAAAACCGACGGCACGGTCGTAGCGATTGGCCACAGAGAGAGACGGGAGGTAAAAGTCTTCCAAGATGTGGTCCTGATCCGACTTATAGACGCCCTTGTAAGTCAGATCCCGCAACATCTAGAATGTAACTCCCGAGACATCCGGTTCTTCATCGTCGGTGTTCAAATAATTCTGGTTTTTTAGTAGCTCCAAAATGTCCCGGTCGGGATACTCCCCCCCACCACGCAGCATCGCTTCGTGAATGATCTGGAGTCCGCCATTCGCATACTCTTCAAAGATTTCCGCGCACCGGCTTTCTTCGCCGTCCTTGAGAACTTCTGGGTCCCTGGTTTCGGCAAGTGCGATCAGATAGATCAGGTCTTCGGCATCACCGCGCTCGAACTGTTGATAGGAGACGTCTTCAATGCCCTTTTCTTTGTCCAAGGGCAGACGGCGTTCCTCCGAATAGCCGAGCAAGGCCGCGAAGCAAAGAAGTTCACGGATCGTCGGGAACAGCGTACGGTCCGTTCCCGGAAGCTTCTGTATGGCAAGCCGCTGTACCATGTCTTCATGGACGCTGCTTCTGTTTATGTTGGGCGCGCGACTGCTCATGGGCCTGTAATCTCCACAATTTGAGTACCGTCGTACTCGGCGTCGAAGACGGCGGTATTGAATTCCTTGCCTTCGAAATAACGGCTTTCCTGTTGGCGCTCGCCACGCGGTTCCGTATTGTGCCTCACCAACAGGTATTCCGCCCCAAGATGGTCCTTGAGCGCATTCAGCACGTCCTCTGAGCCTTGTGATTTGGAGACGAGAAGCACGACCTGGCGCGCCATCTTCGGGATGAACTCTGCCGTTGTAGCGCGATAGGCTTCATCGAGCTGACCGAACGGCGAGTCCAGCACAAGCGGAGCAATCGTTCCGGGCAGGAGCCGATAATCCTGCGCATTCTTACGCACCTTCGCAAACTCGACGAGGGCGGCTGTGAAGGCTAGCCCCAAGAGCTGATTCTCACCACTGGATTTCGGCAAGGCCGTGCCGTCCGAGTTCACGAGGCTGATAACGTAGTTGTCCGTCATGCGCAGTCTCAGCACTTTGCGCGTCGTTGCCTCTAGAATGCGCTTTATGCCCGCCCGCAACACCTTGCGGGCCTGATCCTCCTCGTTGACGAGCTGTATTTCGAGCTTGCCCTTGATATTCTCACACAGATTACGCCTGCGGCCATAGATGGCCGTTTGCTTGTCTTGTTTGGTAAGTTCGATGCTCTCCTTATTTACCCTAGTTTTTTCGCGCTCTGAACCTTCGATGTTGGTTCTAAGCGAACCGATCTTGCGGTCGATATCCCGGAGTTCGGCGCGCAGTTCGTCCCGCCGACGCTCGCGTTCGGCGATGTCCTCGAAATTGATGCCCTTGAGCTTCTCGCTGATCACGGCGAGTTGCGCCTCAGCCGTCGCAAACTCGTCATTGGCGTCAGCGAGATGTGCCTTTGCCTTGGTTAGCCGTCCCGGCGCCTTGGCGCGTTCGTCTTTCAGGCTTGTAAGTCGTCCGCGAACCTTGGAGACGCGGTCGCGCATCACTTGGTTGGCAGCCTTCTCTAGCAGGCTTGCGACCTTCTTGCTCTCGGCACTGCCGGGTTCAAGTTTAGCGCCGCAGATACATTCTTCGGCTTCAAGAATGTCTCTCACAAACTCCTCATTATAAGGGGAGGGAATGCGCCCGCGGTGTTCTTTTTCATCGAGGAACGAGAATGTCTCTTCTGTGATGCGCTTGGAGACAATGAAACGCCCGTTTTCACCAAGCCATTTGTAGACCTCGTCTGCGTATTCTTTCTGCCGTTTCTGCGCTCTTGCTAGTTGCGCATTGAGACGATCACGGCTGTGCTGTAGTTCCTTGGCAGCGGCCGTATTGCGGAGCTTCGTATCGATGTCCTTGATCTGCTGGTCGGTTTGCTCGCGTTTTTTTTTCAGTTGCTCGATGCTCGCTTTCGCCATTTCGATCTGAGTAGTCAGCGTGTCGATACGGCTGTTCAGCACTTCGTGCTGCGCCGTAGCTGCGGTTTTCGGAATTTGCTTGCGAAACTGGTTCGAGACAGCTTGTAGGTCTTCGATGGCGGTTTCGATCAGGGAGCAGCCGAGAATGTCCCGCACAGCGCTCTTGATCGAGCCGCGATTGTTCTCGCCGAGGAAGACCTCCGCATGCTCGCCGTCGAACAGGAAGTGAGACGCCATATCACGTGGGATCACCGTATTGATGAACGTATCCGGCGAGTCCAGGGGGATATGGCTGCCTTCATCGATCCGAGCGACGACAAATTCGCGCTGCGAGGCCGAGCTGATGCTCGAAAAGCGTTTGGCTATGTAGCGTTTGTCGTTATGTTCGAATAGGACCTCGACTGACGCTATTGTTCGACCCTCTTTCTTGGCGTCATAGTTGAGAATTTCTTCCCGCTTTTCGAAGCGGGCCGTTGTTTCTCCATAGAAACACCATAAAAGAGCGTTCAAGAGCGTCGTCTTGCCAACGCCGTTTTCCGCATAAACGATGGTGACATTCTTGTCAGGGTCATTGGAGAAGCGAAGAAATGTTTCTCCGTAGAAACACCGAAAGTTGGTAAGCCTTATCTCATCAAGAATCATTAACTTGATCTCCGGGCTTGGTATGGCGCTCGATAAGATCGCGCAACTTTCTCTGGCGTTCAGTTTTTACATTTCGCTTTTCAAAGAAATAGCTTCTCTCTAATTCAATTATTTCACGGATGACCAGATCATTTTTGGCAGTCTGAATTTCGTCCCCACTTATCATGCGGTTACCCTTCCTGCCCCCGTGCACTGTCGTTGGATCATGTGCCACGCGATCCTCCCTCCTTTTTGTGTCCCGGCGATTCGGATGCGGGCCGCCGCAAGGGAAGATCGGCCTCGATATTTTCGCGGTGCCGTGCCACGAATTCCGCCACGGCGCGGCGGATCATCCAAGCTGCCGATAGATCAAGCTCGTCGCCGAGTCGCGTCAGTTCCGCATACTCGCCCTCATCAAGGGTAACGGTCAGACGGGCACTGTGCTTTTTAGACTTGGATCGGGGCACTATTGTAACTCCTTACATCAGTCACCAGTTTTACACCATCTTTCTGCTTTTCCAATGGTGAAATGGTGAAAGCCAGATTCAGGCGCGCCCGGCCTTAGACCGAGCCGGGCTCTATTTCGCTAAGGCCGCTGGCGGCCTAAGCTCCACGGAGCCCGCGCTCTGCGCGGTCTCCGCCCATTCGGGTAACGATCCCTCGCGCGGGGCCGGACCCTTGGTCCGGCATAAGGACGCCGGCCTCGTGGCCGGCGATCTTTCTTGATGGCCATTCCCGGTGCGGGGGGCGGACGGACACTCCCTTGTAGCCCCGCCGGGGCGGCCCGCAACCGCCTTGGCTTTAAGCCGTCTACGTTAGATTTCTCATCCTACCAAGACAGTTGCGTCCCGCCTGATCCGGCGAGGCTTCCGGTCGCTTACCGCCCGCCCCCCTTCCGGGGAAAGGCGCGCGCGAGGGAGCAGAGGGAGCCGGAACGATGACGCCAGAGACCACAAACGCAGCGACACGCGGAGAGCACGGGAGAAAGAGAAGCGAACGGGCGGGCGGCGCAGCCAGGCCCTCGCTTTATGACGAAGTAACGGCCCGCATAATCGCCGAGCTCGAACAAGGCCGCGCGCCTTGGGTGCAGCCTTGGGGCGCGCTGGGCGCGAAGGCCGGACTTGGGCTTCCCAAGAACGCGCTCACCGGGCGGACCTATTCGGGCGTCAACATCCTGATCTTATGGCATCACGTAGCGCGCGCGGGTTTTGCGACGCAAACATGGTTGACCTACCGGCAAGCGCAGGAAATGGGCGGCCATGTCATGAAGGGCGAGCGCGGCGTTACTGCGTGTCATGCCGACACTTTTATCCCAAAGGCCGAACGCGAGCGCGCCGCGCAGGACGGCGACGAGCCGGGACGCGTGCCGTTCCTGAAACGCTTCACCTTGTTCAACGTGGAGCAATGCGAAGGCCTGCCGGAGGATTCATACACGGGCGCGGCCCCGCTGCCCGAAGCCGAGATTATCCCGCAGGCCGAACGCCTCATCGACGCGACCGGCGCGGACTTCCGCGTCGGCGGGACTCGCGCCTTCTATGTTCCGAGCCAAGACTATATCCGCGTGCCGCCGCAGCCCGCATTTTTCGATCAAGTCAACTACTACCGCACCTGCTTTCACGAGCTTGGCCACTGGACTGGGCACGAAAGCAGGCTTGCGCGAGAGTTCAAAGGCCGGTTTGGCTCGAACCCCTACGCCCGCGAAGAACTGGTCGCGGAGATGGCGAGCGCCTTTGTTTGCGCAAATCTCATCATTGAGCCGACCGTTCGGCACACGGATTATATCGGCTCGTGGCTTGAAGTCCTGAAAGAAGACAATCGCGCTATCTTCCGCGCGGCGAGCCAAGCCTCAAAAGCCGCCGATTTCATCCTCGCCTTTAGAGACGCCGAGAAGGCAGAAGCGGCATGACCGACACATCCGAACCTCCCACCGAAACGACGCCGCAAGGTGAGCAAAACGTCGCGCCGGGCGTCAAGCCGATTACCTTGCGCGACCGACTTGCGGTTCGCGGTGCCCAGCCCATGACACCGAGACGCAATCTCAACGCACCGCAAAAGCCCTGCAATGTCGGGCTTGTTGACGGTGAGGCGGAGAAGAAAAAGGTCCGGTGGACCTTTTTCCCGCCGAACGCCCGCAACCAACTCGACATGCTCGACCTGATCCGCGCCGCAACACACGGCACATCCAACCCCGAACATTCAAAGGAGAGCTAACCAATGGAACTCGCACACATCCCACTCGATCAATTGAAAGTCTCGGCCCTGAATATGCGCCATGGGCGAGAAGCGCCGGATATTTCAGACATCCTGCCTTCGATCCGAGCGCGCGGCGTCCAGCAGCCTCTCTTGGTGCGGAAGAACGGCAAAGGCTATGAAATCGTCGCCGGACGGCGGCGTTTCTTTTCATTGAAACAGATCGCCAAGGAGAGTGGCAAAATCGCGCCCATCCCTTGCGCCATCATGGCGGCGGGCGATGATGCGGCGGCGCTCGAAGCCTCGCTGATCGAGAACATAGCCCGGCTCGATCCCGATGAGATGAGCCGATATGAGACCTTCGCCCGGCTCGTGAAGGCAGGCAAGACGGTAGAGGATATCGCCGCAACATTCGGCGTTACCGAGATCATGGTGAAGCGCTCGCTCGCGCTCGGCAAACTTCTCCCCGCGATCCGAAACGCTTACCGGGCCGAGGAAATCGACGCCCAAACCATCCGCCATCTGACCTTGGCGAGCGAGGCGCAGCAGGCCGAATGGCTCAAACTGTTTGAGGACCCAGAACAACGCGCCCCGCGAAGCTGGCAATTGAAACAATGGCTGTTTGGCGGCGAGATCAGAACCGGCGCGGCGCTGTTTCCGCTCGATGCCTATGAGGGCCGGATCGTGACCGACCTGTTTGGAGACGAAGGATATTTCGAGGACATCGAGGCGTTCTGGAAGCTACAGAATATCTGTATCGCCGCCAAGCGTGAGGCGCTTCTCAAATCCGGCTGGGCGCAAGTCGTCGTGCTCGACATCGGCCAGCGTTTCTCGACCTGGGAACATGTGAAAACGTCGAAGAAGGACGGCGGGAGGGTCTATATCGAAATCCGCGAGAATGGCGAAGTCACGCTGCATGAGGGTTTCATCACCCAGAGGGAACACCAGAAGTGCTTGCGCAAGGCCGCGTCCGGCGACGAGGCGGAAACAGCCGCAAGCGCCCGTCCCGAACTCACCAATGCTGCGCAAAACTATGTCGAACTTCACCGCCACGCCGCCGTCCGGGCTGCACTTTTGAGCGCGCCCGGCGTGGCGCTCCGGCTCATGGTGGCTCATGCCATCGGCGGGTCGGCGCTCTGGCAGACCAAGCCCGAGCCGCAAAGGGCGGACAAGGAGGCGACCGCCAAGAGCCTCGCGAAGTCGAAGGCACAAGCCGTGTTCAACAAGGAACGCAAGGCGATCCTCAAACTTCTCGGGCTGCCCGAGCATGGTCATTCCGCAGTGCGGTCGAACGGCGACGATTACCGGGTCGCCGAATTGTTCGCCACACTGATGAATCTCTCAGACAAGCAAGTCACGCGGATATTAAGCTTCGTCATGGCTGAAACCTTGCAGTCCGGCACCTGCGTCGTGGAGCAGATCGGTTGCCATCTAAAAGTCGATATGCTGGATGTATGGGAACCGGACAACGCCTTTTTCGATCTCTTGCGCGACAAAGCGGCGATCAACGCCATGCTCCGCCACATTGGCGGCAAAGCCATCGCCGACGCCAATGTCAGCGCGGCGGCGAAGGTTCAGAAGAAGATTATTGGCGACTTTCTCACCGGCGACGGGCGTAAAAAGGTCGAGGGCTGGTTGCCAAAATATATGGCGTTTCCGTTCAGCGCATACACGAAATCCGGCGCCGGGCGGCTTAGCGAGAATGCCCGCCGCACCAAGCAGCTTTCCGGCTGAAACCGGGAGCGGAAGCGGCCCTCTCGCCCCAACCGGAGGGTCGCGCCCGCGCCCCAACGGTTTTGCCACCCTGCAAAAATTACGCGCCATGAGCGTGGGCTTGTCTTATCTGTGATCGCGCGGAAAGACGGTCTTGAACGCAATCCTGCTTTGTCTCAGCGGTCCAGCAAAGATTGGCAATTTTCCGATGTGCCGAGTTCGGAAAGCGACGAAAGTATGAGCAGGCAATGAGAACCCCTGTTCATGCCGACACGGATCCAGCTCTGTTTTAGGTTCTCCTTGCACTGTGCAAACCCTGCTAATCGGCAAGAGCTTCGGTCTCCCGCGCGGGCGCTATGGCAAAGGTGGATGCGGTCGAGGATCATTGGCGTCAGCGCCAACCGCAGCCGGTTTGTCCGTCTCGGTTGCTCCATAACCATGCCTTGAGCGCCATTCCATTCTCCCCATGTCGGTCGGGCCGGAGGCCCGTTCCCCCTGCTTCTGCTCGATGGACCTATGGCGAACGGTGGTCACCTGAAACCGGCGGTTCACACTTTTTTCCCCGGCCTTCGGCCTTCCTCGCGAGACAAAAAAGATGCGCCCTGCCGGTCCTTCTCTTCGTTGCGGCCCTTACGGGTTCAAGCGCCCACCGCCCGCCATGGCCGGTCCCGCGTCAGCAGGGGGATAGGCCCCCGGCGACAGACAACAAGGAGACTTAAAAATGGCGCAAGCACTTGGATATGTAACGAAGACGGACAAAGGCGGCTTTGAAGGGACGCTTTCGACAATGAGCCTCAAGAAGCGCATCCGCATCCTGCCCAACACGGCGAAAGAGACCGACGCCCAGCCCGATTTTCGGGTCTACACGGAAGATCGTGTGGAGATCGGCGGCGGCTGGAATCGCGTCGGCAAGGCCTCAGGTAACGCTTACGTCTCGCTGACATTCGCGGCTCCCGAATTCGGCCCGCACAAAATCTACGCCAACCTTGGCCGGGCCGCCGGACAGGAGGACGACAACACTCTGGCGATCCTCTGGAACCCGCGCGACTGACATAAAATCCGCTAGCCCCTGCGCCTCATGGCGCAGGGGCTTTTTGCGCGCTAAAACCTCGGGTTCATTGCATGTGCATTTTAGTAAATCTTTAACAATCGTTAACAAATCGTTGACGTCTGCATGTCATGGTTGAGCAACCACATCGACCTGTGCCGCAGGTCGAAGACAAAGCGCGTGATGCGCCGGACGAGAAAAGGATGCACAACGAGAGAGGGGCTTGGTTGAGCTTGCGACGTTAACCGCGTCAACCGCCAGCGTCCTGCCAAAGAGGATAGGAGTATGGCGGCGTCTCACAACCCTTCAGCAAGCCGTTTGCAGCAGTTGAGCGCGTACGACTATGTGCGTTTCTTGTCTCGATCACGCATCGGCTGGGAGTATCTAAGACGGCATCCCGGCTACAAACGCGACTGGCGCGCCGCTTCGGCGCGGCCCCGGCCCATTCACCTGAGCGATGGGACAGTATTGCTCCAGGCACGGCGACGTTTCGTACGCGCCGAAGCCTGGGGCGTTTATATCTTTCGCCGATCCCCATGAGACGGCGCTCGAAGCTGACGTTTTCTGGCGGGTAGAGGATTATCTGCGGATCATTTCCGCGTATGTCCGCAGCAGCGGCGATCCCGGTTTCGGCAGCATCGTCTCTCTTGGCCAAGTCCGGTGCCGGAAGACGCTTCTGAAGACCAGAAACGGCGAGCAGCACCTGCTTTTGCGCGACAGGGGACGGGTGGCGCAGGTCAGGTGCATTGGCGAAGACATCCGCGTCGAGCCCTTCGCTCTTGAGCTCGTCGCTGACGAGTTTCCCAACGTCGAGAGCCGTCTGCGGCTGACGAAACGGCTTGCCGACATCTATCGCAATCGGCCTCTCGAGCACACTCGCAGCGGCTGGACGGTCGAAGCGATGCGGCACCGGAACGCTTTGGCGGCGCTCGATATGAGATTCGATGGGCGATCCTATCGCGATATAGCGGTGTTTCTCTATGGTGAAAAGGCGGTAGGCGATGATTGGATCAATCCCAACCGCACCATGAAAAACCGCGTTATCCGCGGCGTCAAACGGGGCGTTCGCATGATGAATGGCGGGTACAGAACACTGCTCCGCTGACAAGTCGGTTACGGAAACAGGGGTATCGTTCTGACAGGTTGCCGTGAACGATACTGCCGTCGTGACTCTTGCTGGTCCACGCTTCCCTCCAGTGGCGCATTTGCGCTGACGCTGGAGGAGCCATGACCGAGCACGAGACACAACCGTCGCAGCACGAACCTTTCCTGACGACGCGAGAGGCTGCGCGGTTTCTCAAACTCAAGCCCAACACATTGGAGAAAATGCGCGTCTATGGCGGCGGGCCGGTCTACCGCAAGCATGGTCGCCATGTCCGCTATCACATCGACGATCTGACCGCGTGGTCGGATATGCGGAAGAAGGACTCGACCTCCGATGTCTGAATTTTTTACCAAGGTCGAGATCGCTTTCTATCCGGAGCATGTGAACCACTGGCTGCGGTTCGGCGCCCCCGACGAGAACCACGATCTGGACCGACGACGGTCGCTCGCGCTGTTCAGGCCGGGACAAGTCTTCGGATATGTCCGGTGGCGCGCCAATGAATATGGCACGCAGGATTGGCGCTTCACCATCGTTCAAACGGCAGAGCCGTCGTTGTTATTGAGCCGCATTAAAGGCGTCACTCCCGGCGGTGAAGTGCTCTTGCTCGTAACCGGAAACACAAGGGTCAAGCGCGCTCTCTTGCAGATCGATGTGCTCGAAGCGGGCGGCTTCGATCCGGCCCAGGTTTCGCCCGCCTATTATCGCCATGTCCATAATCGGATCACGACAGGAAGGCCGGTCCGTATCTATTCGAGTGCCCAACATGAGGCGCATTTGACGGTGCGGCGGGTCTCGCCATGAGGCGGTTATCGTTGTTGGGAACGGCGATTCCTGTGCTCGCCTTGGCTGTTGCATCCTTCATCAGCCTGCCGAAAAAGCTGGTCTACAACGCATCGGCAAGCGCACCGATCGGCTTCTATTGGCTCGATCATCGACCACTAAGACGGGGCGATTACGTCCTCATTCGCGTGCCTGAACGGGTCCGCGAACTGGTCGAAGAACGCGGCTACTTGCCCGCCGATGTGCCCCTTATCAAGCGTGTCGCCGGCGTCGATGGCGATGAAATCTGCCGCTATGGACGCGTGATTTCGATCAATGGAAACACGGTTACCGTTGCTGAAAGAGCGGATGGTTTGGGCAGGCCGCTGCCCGATTGGCAGGGCTGCCACATCCTTACCGAGCAGACGGTCTTCCTGTTACAAGACCATCCGCGGTCCTTCGACGGGCGCTATTTCGGGCCGGTGGATCGGCGCCTCATCGTCGGCCGGGCGACGAAGCTGCGGCTCCCTTAGCGGAAGCGCGGGCAAAGCTGATCCAGCGTCATGAAGGAATTGGAGCGTGAAAGGCGTCTGAGGCAGCGGAGGGCAAGATAAAAGGTGATGGGGCAAAGCCGCCATAACCCATTGTCTGCACATCTCTTTAGATTGCACACGAGCCAAGGCCCTATGTGCAGGCGATCAGCGTCAAGTCGCTGACATTATTGGTGAATAGGTGGTGCAAGGAATAAACGGGAGTTTATCAACCGCGCTCACGCCCCAATGTCTATAGACGATCATGGCTCGTAACAACGATGACATATTCAAACCGAAACTTGGGCGCATTCGCAGCCTGGGCGGCACCCGCGCAAAGACCTACGTCAATCGCGTGCTCCATCAGATATCGGCGGCGGGGAGAAAGAGGTTCGGCAGCAGCGCTGGATCAAGGGCCTTTTCGGGATATCGGATCGGGCGCGGCTATGATGCACTACGACATCGCCGCGCCGGACACAGATTCGGACCGTCGTATCGGCGCGTCGTCATCAAGACGCGGATTACAAAATTCAGCAGTGGCGGCATTGGCGCGGCCCGCGCTCATCTGTGTTACATCCAGCGCGATGGCGTTGCAAAGGAGAACGAGCCGGGTCAGCTCTATGACGCGACGCACGATGACACCGATGGCAAGGCGTTCCTTGAGCGCATCGAAGGCGACCGGCATCAGTTTCGCTTCATCGTCTCGCCCGAGGACGCCACGGAGATGACCGATCTCAAACCCTTCATCCGTGACCTAATGCAGGTCATGGAGGCGGACCTCGATACGCGACTCGATTGGGTGGCGGTTGATCACTACAACACAGAGCACCCGCACACCCATATTGTGCTGCGTGGCAAGGACGAGTTGGGCAAGGACCTGGTTATCGCCCGCGATTATATCGCCCATGGCATGCGCCGGAGGGCCAGTGAGATTCTGACACTGGAACTGGGGCCGCAAACAACACGCGAGATCACGGACAAATTCCGGCGGCAGATCGACCAGGACCGCTTCACCGATCTTGACCGCGAGCTGGTTCGGGATGCTGAAGACGGGGTCATCGGGACGACTGTCAAACCGGCCACACCGGCGGATCGGTTCAAGCACGCCATGCGCATGGGCCGCTTGCGTCATCTTGAGCGGCAGGGGCTGGCGCGGGAAATCCAGGACGGCGAATGGGAGCTCTCGCCCAATCTGGAGGCAACGCTCAGACGCGCGGGCGAGCGTGGCGACATCATCAAGACCATGCACCGGGGTTTGAAGCAGGCTGGCCTCGATGCAGGCGCGTCCGAGTTCGCCATTTATAATCCGAGCGATGATCGCGCCGGAATCGTCACCGGGCGGATCATCGATCGCGGCCTGCACGATGAACTGAATGACGGCCACTACATCCTCGTCGATGCCGCCGATGGTCGCGTCCATCACATCGCGCTCGATCCAAAACAAGATATGGATGATTTGCCCAACGGCGCCATTGTCGAAGCCCATCCGGCGTCAAACAAAATGAAGTCATCTGACCGTGTGATCAATGAGATCGCCAGCCGCAATAGCGGGCATTATTCTCCTGACGCGCACGCAACCCATGATCCGAGCGCGGCGCCGGAATTCATCCGGGCGCATGTGCGTCGGCTGGAAGCACTGCGACGCATGAGCATTGTGCGCCGGTTTGCCGATGGCTCGTGGGGCATCCCGGAAGATTTTTCCGACCGGATCGCGGCGCGGCAAAAGGCAACCGGCCGCTACCCCGGACAGGTCAACACGCTGTCAAGTTTCTCGCTGGAGCATCAGGTAAATGCTGAGGGCGCCACATGGCTGGATCGACAACTGGTGTCATCGGATCAATTGCCGATGCGCGGTTCCCGATTTGGCAAGGCGGTGATGGCGGCGCTGCAAAGACGACAAGACCACCTGATCGAACAAGGATGGGCCGAGGAAAGAGACGGGCCCATCCGTTATCGGAAAAACCTGTTGAATATGCTGCGGCAACACGAGCTTCAAACGGCAGGGGAAAAGATCGCAAAGGAGAGCAAATCGACGTTTGTCCAGACTTCCAATGGCGAGCGGTTCGAGGGCGTCTACCGAAAGTCCGTCCATCTCGCCAGCGGCAAGTTCGCGATCATCGAAAAATCGAAGGAGTTCACGCTCGTGCCGTGGCGGCCAGCGCTGGAACGCCAACGAGGAAAGACGGTGGCGGGCGCGATACGCGGAGCATCGGTGTCCTTCGACTTCTCAAAGAAGCGGGGGATTGGAATCGGGTGATTTATTGCTCAAGCGAAGCATGTTATTGTTTTGTCAGAATATAGAAAACGTAAGTCGCCGCCAGCGTTGCGCTCGCTGCAACGATCCAAGAAAGAACTGTTGGCCAAACGCGTGCAAACCAACCTGGCTCTTGAGTAGTCATGTAGATGGCGACATTTGGGATCAATCGACTATGAATGACATACAGTATCACCAATAGAAATAATCCAAGGCCAACGAATAGCGCTCGACCCCAAATATTTTCGATTTCCGGGATAAGAACGATGATTGCCAAAAAAAGAATTTGATTCAAGCCGAGACCAAACTTTTTGTAGGTCGTTACAAGCATTTTTTCGTATTTTCTAATCTTGAGTGCCAGCGTCTCGGCCATCCCGACGACCCAGGCCTGTTGTATTCCCTGAACCGTGATTGTGTTTGTGGCGTTAGTGTCAAACTCGACAAGGATTAGCCGATTTATGCCGTGCGCTTCTGGTTCTTGAATCACTAGCTTAATATAGCGGAGTTCACCTAGATTACTTTTGGTTTTTTGGAATTCATCGAAATATTGTGCGACATGTGTCCCATGATCTTCATAAGTAATAACAAGACGGCCGACAATGAAGTCTCGGGACATGAGGTCGACAATTGAGCGTAAATCCCCCGGGAAAAGCCTGATGGATCCAAGCGTAAGCGTGCGTGTGTGTAATTGTTCTGGGGTAACTGCTTCACCAACGGATAAAGACTCTACCGGGCCACGATGTGGGAATAGTTGAAAGATTCCACCGGTGCCGAGTTTTGATTCCCATTTCCCACTAAGGCTGCCATTCGACAATAGTGTAGCTTCAGCCGTTATTTTACCGGATTGAACACCCTCTTCGGTTTGGATTGGTTCCCCGGATAAACTGAGCTTGCCTCCCTCAAACGTTCCACTGACTTCGTAGACCGTTACTCCAAGGGTAGTATCGTTAACACGTAGTTTCCCGGAAATCTGCCCATCGGCCTCACTGAATTCCACGAAGAGATTGCCGGTGTTCGTCCCGTACAGGTAACCGGCCCAATATGGGGCGAGCGAAGTCATCATGATAGGCCTTTATTGATTGGTGATAGTAGTCGCGTCATGGAGCGATTCCGGATTGGTAGCCTGCGCCGTTTGGCTCAGGACAAATGCGGCGGCGGCGAATGAGAGAGCGGTGAAGCGCATGGCGATGTTTCCCTGAGTCTGATTTGGCGGGCGATTCGCAGATTTTGCTCAATGATTGCTGCGGCCATCGAGCCGATCCAATGTGATCCATGACTATAACAAATAAAAGGTACAAAAATAACCTGTGACGTTTCTGGATAAAGTTTCATCTTGTTGGCGCATGCTTCCTTACAATTGATCTTATGGATCATGTTGGAAGTCTAAGTATTGAATAAATTCAGTATTCATCGCGATCTGGTGTCGATTTTAAGCGGGATTAACCCCCTCAACCGACAGCAGTTCCATGACGCCCACCAAACTCCTTTACGGCCAGATCGTTCTCACCTTCACCATTATTATTGGTGCAGTGTGGGGTGCGACGCAATGGGCGGCGGGGCAGCTTGGGTATCAGCCGGGTCTCGGGCCGGCCTGGATCACGCTCAAAGATTATCCGATCTATCCGCCATGGCGGCTGTTCGAATGGTGGTACGCTTATGAGGCCTATGCGCCATCAATCTTTAACAAGGCCGGTGCGATGGCTGCGGGCGGTGGGATCATCGGCGTCATCGTTGCGATTGCGGGTTCGCTATGGCGGGCACGGCAGAACCAGTTGGTCACGACCTACGGCTCGTCGCGCTGGGCGAGCAAAGACGAAATCTCCAAATCCGGCCTGTTCGATCCAAAGGGCGTCTTTCTTGGGCGG
>Ga0114931_10005418_pt1 | contig 15763 bp, 13 predicted proteins | sample 2SBtaG_FD_89579 | JGI IMG/M metagenome (GOLD analysis project Ga0114931, IMG submission 89579) | Deep subsurface microbial communities from Kolumbo volcano to uncover new lineages of life (NeLLi) - 2SBTROV14_V59a metaG | ecosystem: Environmental > Aquatic > Marine > Volcanic | place: Kolumbo...
ATGGCGTTCTTTGTGAGCGTACACCTTGGCATGTTGGTTTCTGATTGGAATCATGCTTCCGTGTGCAGGCGTCGGGTGTTTCGTACTTTGAGTTTCGTACTTTGATGTTTAAAACTTGTTAATACGGGAGTTTAGCGCGATTTTATTCATCCATCGGTTTATCATATCCCATTTTCAATCTTACCATACCCTGTGCTCACACGCCACGCCCCTTCAAGCCCAATATCCCCCCAAATCCCCCGCTCCCTGCTCCATTGCCAACTCCCGACTCCAGACCTTCCCGTGCCGCACCGTGTTCCCCCGTGGTCAATCTTTTACCACAGTCTCGTAGGCATCCTGAGCGGCCTGGATATTGCGCTCCGGGAAGATTTCGATCTCCTCGCGGATGGCGTCGGAAATCATGGCCGGTGGTGGCGTACCCAGCACGCACGCCAGTGCGCCGAGCATGGCCGTGTTGATAATCGGATGGGTGGCCGTTCCCAGCCGGTTTTGGATGGCGATACCGGTGGCATCCACGCAGGCCAGGCGGAACCCGTCGAAGTCCGCGGAATTTTCGAGCTTTTGCGGTGCGTTCAAAACTATCCAGCCACCGGGTTTCAGGCCCTGGGTCACGTCGACGATCGCAAGCAGCCGGCGGTCGAGGACCACCACGTGATCCGGTGCGTAGAGGTTGCTGCGCACCAAAATTTTTTGCCTGTCGATGCGCAGGTAGGCCTCCACCGGCGCCCCGCGGCGCTCGACGCCGAAAAGCGGAAAGGTCTGCACCTGGAAGCCGGCGGCAAAAAAGGCCCTGGCCATGAGAATACTCGCCACCACAGTGCCCTGTCCGCCACGTCCGTGAAAGCGTATCTCCTCCATAAATCTCCGTGCGGTCCCAAAAAGCGTTAACCGGTCGTGGGCGCAAAGGCGCCGGTTCCGATCTGAATCTCTGGCAGGATCTGAGGCAAATGCGACCACGGGGTCGTGGACACCAATGCCAAAGCTTCGCATCTGAATACAATAGAATCCAAAAGATGTCAAAAAGCAAGCCAGGGCTTTTCGGCGACGCGGGCTATTTTGCCGGCGGCGGCACATGCGTTGCGGACCGGCCACATGGCACAATCACGCGCTCTGGCCGAACCGCACCGCAGCTTAAAAAATAAGATCCCTTGCGGTCAAACCCAAACTAAGCTATAAGAACAGGAAAAGCCTACCCGCCTCTTTACCCCGATCCTTTTTTCCACTGGATTGCTGACTCGCTTTAAGAAAGGTGCACCGAAATTGAAAGATCCAGACTGCAACGCCATCCGGGAGGATTTCCTGCCCGGCGAAACCGTCAAATGCTCCGCCTGCAACCAGGTGATCGTCGTGCAGCGGGACTGTGTCCAGAGCGGAAACAAAACGCTTTGCGAATCCTGTTACCGCGCACTGATTTACCCGCACCGCCAACCCGCCATGGAATGAAGCCCTTAGGCCTGACGTTCGACGGGGGTCGACATGCAACACGTATCGAAAATTGTGCTGATCGCACTGCTGGCGGCATGGCTTGCGGCCGGCAGCACAGCGGCCGGACAAACGCACGTCGAGAACCTGACGGCCCGGCAGGCCGCCGATCTGATCGCCGGCCATCGCCGGGACCCGTCCTTTGTCATTCTGGATGTGCGCACGCCCGTGGAGTTCAAGGCCGGCCACATCCAGGGGGCGGTTTTGATGGATTACTACGACAGTAATTTCGCAAAAAGACTCAAGCGTCTGGACCGCCGCCAAACGTACCTGATCTACTGCCGCAGCGGCGCCCGCAGCGGCCGGACCCTGCAGTTGATCAAGGACCTGGGCTTTGGCCGCGTCTACCACCTCGCGCGGGGTATTCTCAGCTGGCGCAGGGAGAAGCTGCCCCTGGTAAAAGAATCCGGCGAGGCAAACCGCTGACCGCCGAAGGGCGCGGCGCAACGGCCAGGCGCACCACAAAAAAAGGGCATCTCCCCCGCTGGAGGAAATGCCCTGTTTTTTTGCTAAGGGCTCGCTCAGAAATAAGTTCGCAAATTTTCAGTGTCGCGGCACCCGGCTGGCAAGGCACGAAAGTACAGGCATATCAGTAATATGCCGAACTTTCGCAACGCAGCCAAGCTTCGATGCAGCGGCGATTAAAATGTGACGTTATTTTTGCGTGCGCCCTGAATTCGGCTAGACCACGGTGACGTTGGTTGCCGCCGGACCTTTTTGACCCTGCTCGATGTCAAAAGTCACGCGGTCGCCCTCGTTAAGAGACTTGAAGCCGGTCGCGTTGATGCCGGAATGATGTACGAACACATCCGGGCCATCTTCCTGCTCGATGAAGCCGTAGCCCTTGCTGTCGTTAAACCATTTGACGATACCTTCAGCCATAGTGACACCCTCCCTTCTTAAAGAAATTCTCATGGTTCCAAACTGCAGGCTGCCACTTTGACAAATGGATCCTTCCTTCAGAACGAAACCGGCCCGCCAACTAAGAACGCGCCTTTATTGATTGGCCCCTAAATAAACCCTTTAAAAGCAAAAAGCAAGAATCTTGTGGAATTATTTTCGCCCGGCGTGATTTTTTGCTTTCATCGCCCGGCAGGCGCCCGTTGCCGGTCTCGTCCGGCGGGCAGCGACGGCCGCTATTTGCCGCCGTATTGCCCGCCGAAGGCCGGCGGCATGACGTGGCGCTGGTGCATCTTCCAGGTCTCGTCGTGCTGACCGTCCCGGGTTGGCGAAGTGGTCGTGCAGGACAGGCTGAAAAGCGAAAACAGCAGCACTCCGATGGCGATGGCAAGTCGTTTCATGGCAAAACACCCCCTCGCTCCTACTGTAAGGGCCCTCGACGGGTTGTCAAACCCGGCCGGCGGCGGAGTTTGCCGCCAGGCCGCGCCAGGGCATAGGTTCTTGTGATGCGTGTGCCGCCGCGGGTCAGCTGCGGTTGAGGTCGATGAGCTCCATGCGGTTGTTGCGGTGGGGATGCTTGGCGGACGGCCCCTCGGTCAGTACCACCAGGTTCCCGGAAACATCCTGGCTTGCAAGCCAGCGCTTCGTCCAGCTGCGCCAGTCGTCCGGGTGGTCGCTTGCGTGCACCGGGCAGACACCGTAGGAAAACTGCAGGTCCTGACAGGTTTTTTCCTGCGAACTGACCGCCGTTATCCAGACCGGCAGCCGGAAGCGCGTGATGTTGCGCGCGGTGGCGCCGCTGTGCGTGGGCACGACCACGGTGGCGGGCTCGGCGCGCTGCAGCGTGGTCTCCACGGCCAGCGCGATCAGGTCCTGCAGGCTGGCGGTGGGATCTGCCCGGCGCCGGCAGTATTCCAGCACATGCTGGACGTGAAAGGCCTCGCGTTTGGGTTCGATGGCCGCGGCGATTTTGGCCAGCATGGCCACGGCGTCCACCGGGTACTTTCCCATGGCCGATTCCTCGGAAAGCATGACGCAGTCCGTGCCGTCCAGAATGGCGTTGGCCACATCGGTGGCCTCGGCGCGCGTGGGCCGCCGGTTGTCGGTCATGGACTCCAGCATCTGGGTGGCGGTGATCACCGGTTTGCCGGCCAGGTTCGCCAGGCGCATGAGGGTTTTCTGGGCCACGGCGATCTGCTCGATGGGAATCTCCACCCCCAGGTCACCGCGCGCGATCATGATGCCGTCGGCGGCGGCCAGGATCTCGTCCATGTGGTCGCGTGCGCCGGCGCGCTCGATCTTGGCGATGACGAACGGGTCGCAGCCCAGCTCTCTGGCGGCCCGCCGCACGGCGTCGATGTCCGCGCCGGTTTCCACAAAGGATTGGCTGACGGCGTCAACACCCTTTTGCAGGGCAAATTCCAGGCAGCGCCGGTCGTGGTCCGTAAAGGCGTGGATGCCCAGGTCGATGCCCGGCAGGTTGAGCCCCTTGTGGGCGCGCAGCTCTCCGCCCACCAGCACCCGGCAGGCGACATCGCCGCCCGACACCGCGGTGACCTCCAGCTGGATCAGGCCGTCGTTCAAAAACAGCCGGTCGCCGGGTTTTACGGCCTGCGGCAGGCGCTCGAAGCTCACCGACACCCGCGCAGCGTCACCGACGATGTCTTCGGTGGTCAGGGTGAAAGGCGCACCGTTCGCAAGGGTCACCGGCTCTTTTGCAAACGGGCCGATGCGCATCTTGGGCCCCGGCAGGTCGGCCATGATGGCCACACGCCGGCCGCAGTTTGCCGCCGCGCGGCGGATTTTTGCGATGGTTCCGGCATGATCGTCAAAGTCCCCGTGGGAAAAGTTGAGTCGGGCAACGTTCATGCCGGCACGCATCATGGCCTCCAGGGTTTCGGGTGTATCCGATGCAGGCCCGACGGTGCACACGATCTTGGTCTTGTTGGCGGCGAAAGTCATGCTGTGTCTCCTTCAGAAAACGGTTTGCACGTCATCGCGGATTTGCTTCAGCGTCTGTTCGGCGATCTCCAGCTCCTCGTCGGTGGGAATCACCAGGATCCTGACTTTGCTGTCCGTCGCCTGCACTTCCCGGATGCCGGTACCACGGCGGCTGTTTTCGTCTTCGTCCAGCACAATTCCCATGTGCGCCAGCCCCCGGCAGCAGCGCCGCCGGATGTCGGCGGCATGCTCTCCGATGCCGGCCGTGAACACCAGCGCGTCGACGCGCCCCAATACGGCCGTGTAGGCGCCGATGTATTTCCGGATGCGGTAGGTGTACATGTCGATGGCCAGCCGCGCCGCGGCATCGCCGCCTTCAGCCCGCTGCAGGATGTCGCGCATGTCGTTGACGCCGCAAATCCCCTTCAGTCCGCTTTCGCGGTTCAGCAGCGCCTCTATTTCGCCGGCCGGCTGTCCGGTCTCGCGACCCAGGTAGAAGATGATGGCCGGGTCCAGATCGCCACAGCGCGTACCCATGATCAGGCCCTCCAGCGGCGTCATGCCCATGGAAGTGTCCACGCTGCGCCCGTTCCTGACGGCGGCGGCACTGGCGCCGTTGCCCAGGTGCAGGGTGATCAGGTTGACCGCCTCCGGCGGCCGCCGCAGGTGCACGGCCGCCTGCCGGGTCACATAGGCGTGCGAGGTGCCGTGAAAGCCGTAGCGCCGCACGTGGTGCCGCCGGTACAGCTCCCGCGGCAGGCCGTAGTGAAAGGCATGCGGCGGCAGGGTCTGGTGAAAGGCCGTGTCGAAAACCGCCACCTGGGGAACCTGCGGCGCGTGTTCGCGCGCCACCTCGATGCCCACCAGGTTGGCAGGATTGTGCAGCGGCGCCAGCGCCGCCATGCGGCGGATAATCTCCATCACGCCACGGTCGATGATCACCGGCGCGCGGAAGGCCTCGCCGCCGTGCACCACGCGGTGGCCGATGCCATAAAGCTCGGTGAAGCTGCCCAGGGCACCGGTGTCGGCCATCACCCGGCCGATCAGCGCCAGCCCCTGCCGGTGGCCGCTAACGGTCTGCGCTTTCGCGGTCGCGTGCATTTCGCCTTTGCGGCTGCGCGTCCGCTGGGTCAGCCGGCTGCGGGCCTCGCCGATCTGTTCCAGCAGCCCGGCGGCCAGCACGCTGCGTTCGCGCATGTCGAACAGCTGATACTTGATGGAGGAACTGCCGCAGTTGATCACCAGTATTTTCTGGTTCCGCTTCACCGTGCTTTGCGTCACAGGTCAGAGTTTCCTTGCCGGGGCGGATGCCGAGCGGCCGCGCCCCTTTTCACTTCAGTGCACGGCCGTGCCGGTCTGCCGACAGTCGTCGGCGGCCGCCTGGGCCTGGATGGCGGTGATGGCCACGGTGTTGACGATATCGGTGACCGTGCAGCCGCGGCTCAGGTCGTTGACCGGCTTTTTGAGGCCCTGCAGCACCGGGCCGATGGCCACGGCGTGCGCCGAGCGCTGCACGGCCTTGTAAAGGTTGTTGCCGGTGTTCAAATCCGGAAAGATGAAAACCGTGGCATGGCCCGCCACCTTGCTGCCCGGCATCTTGGTGCGCGCCACGCCGGCGTCCACGGCCGCGTCGTACTGGATGGGGCCCTCGACGGCCAGGTCCGGCCGCCGCCGGCGCACGATGTGCGTGGCACGGCGCACCTTGTCCACGTCTTTTCCGCGGCCGGATTCCCCGGTCGAATAGGAGCACATGGCGATGCGCGGCTCGATGCCGTAGATGCGCGCCGTCTCGGCGCTGCTCACGGCGATGTCGGCCAGCTGCTCGGCGTTGGGGTCCGGGTTGACGGCGCAGTCCCCGTAGACCAGCACGCGGTCGGCCAGACACATCAGGAAAACACTGGAAACCACCGAGATACCGGGCCTGGCACGGATGATCTGCAGCGCCGGCCGGATGGTGTGGGCGGTGGTGTGCGCCGACCCGGAAACCATGCCGTCGGCCGCGCCCGTGTAGACCATCATGGTGCCGAAATAGCTGATATCGGTCAAGGTGTCGTGGGCCATCTGCTCCGATATACCCTTGTGGCGCCGCATTTCGTAGTACTGCCGCGCATAGGTTTCGAGTTGCGGCGCAGTCAGGGGATCGATGATCTCCACGTCCGCCAGGGACAGGCCCAGCTTACGCGCGCGGGTCATGACGGCGTTGCTTTCGCCCAGCAGGGTAAGCTGTGCCACCCCGCGCCGCAAAAGGATCTCAGCGGCCCGCAGGATGCGCTCCTCGGTGCCCTCGGGTAAGACGATGTGCCGCCGGCAGGCTTTGGCACGCGCCACGAGTTCGTATTCGAACATGATGGGCGTCACCCGCGTCGAACGTACGACCTTGATCTGCCGGATCAGCTCCGCGGCGTCCACGTGGGTTTCGAAAAGGCCCAGCGCCGAGGCGATCTTGCGGTCGTTGCCGGGCGCGATGGCGGCCCGCAGCCTGCTCACGTTCATGGCCGTAGTGTAGGTGTCGGTGGCCACGCTGACGATAGGCGGCGCCAGTTTCCGCTTGAACCCCTCCACCAGCTTCAGCACCTGGGGCTCGACGCGCAGTCCGCCGGTGAGCAGCAGGCCGCAGATGTTGGGATAGGTTTCGGAGACCGCGCTGGCCAGGCTGCCCAGGATCACGTCGGCACGGTCTCCCGGGGTGATCACCAGGGTGCCGTCGGCGACGTAATCCAGGAAGTTTGGCAGGTTCATGGCCGCCACCCGGAAGGCACGCACCTCGCGCTGCAGGCCCTCGGAATCGCCTTGCAGGATTTCTCCTTTAAGTGCACCGGCGATCTCGCCCATGGTGGGTTTGCCCAGAGCGGGTTCCTCGGGAAGCACGTAGACGGGCTCGCGCGCACCGGAACCGCTTTGCAGGCGGTCGACGATCTCCGGCACGCCGGCCGGATCCACGCGGTTGGCCACGGTGGCCGCCAGGGTGCAGCCCTTTTCCAGGTAGGATTCACGCGCCACGCCCAGCGCTTCGACCACCTCACGGGCCGACTTTCCGCGGCCGTTGACCACCGTGAGCAGCGGACTGGCCAGGTTGTTGGCCACCTGGGCGTTGAAATCGAATTCAAAGGCCGAAGACACCCCGGTGTAGTCGGTGCCCTCGCACAGTACGAAATCGCAGCGCTGCTCCAGGGCCTTGTACTTGTCCAGGATGCTTTTCAGCAGCTGTTCGGAGTCGCCTTTCGCATGCATTTCCTGGGCCTGCGCATGCCGGAAGCCGTAGAGCTCCTCAAAATCAAACGCCAGGTGGTAGCGGCTGATGAGCAACCGGATGGTGTTGCCGCCCCCCGTATCCGGGATGATGGGCCGGAAGAAGCCCACCCGCCGGATGCGCCGTGACAACAGCTCCATCATGCCCAAAGCGATCACGGACTTTCCGGAAAGCGGTTCGATAGCGGCGATATACAAATTTCGTGACATTGCGCTATCCCCTACCCTTCAAAAAAATGTTGGCGGCCGGCTATCGGCGGACAGGCTCACAAATACCTGCAGAAAAGTCCGGCAAGGTCCTTCCCTGCTCTTCCAATTTCCATAAACCGCCCGATTTTCGACTCCGCATCCTCGCGCCCATTATCTACCAACCGACTTCAGCCCACATTTTGTATCAGCATGATGCGCATGTCCATCACGTTGGTGCGCGTGGGGCCGGTGATCAGCAGATCGTCCAGAGCCGCAAAAAAGCGATAGCTGTCGTTGCGCCGCAGAAAATCCTCCGGATCCAGGCCGCTTTCCCACGCGCGCGCCGCCGTGGCGCCGTCGGCCATGGCGCCGGCCGCGTCGGTGGGGCCGTCGGTGCCGTCGGTGCCGGCACTCATCAGCAGCACGCCCTGCTGTCCGTCCAAGGCGTGCACGCAGGCCAACACGAACTCCATGTTGCGGCCGCCTTGGCCGTCGCCGGTGAGCGTCACCGTGGTTTCACCCCCGGACAGGATGCAGGCCGGCGCCGCCAGAGGGTGACCCGAAGCGCGCACTTCGGCGGCAATCGCGGCGTGCACAAGCGCCACCACGCGCGTTTCGCCCTCGATGCGCGCCGACAGGATCAGCGGCGCATAGCCCTGCTTGCGGGCCGCGCGCGCCGCGGCTTCAAGGGCCTGCAGGTTGGTGCCCACCAGCACGGCCTGGCAGCGCTTGAAAACCACATCGCCGGCCTTGGGCGTCTCGTCGATCTGCCCGCAAAGGCCCTGCCCGATGTGCGCACGCACGGCCGCCGGCACCTGCTGCCAGATACGGTACTTTTCCAGCACATCGCGCGCCCGGGAAAAGGTGCTGGCGTCGGGCACGGCCGGCCCCGAGGCAATCACGTCCAGATCGTCCCCCACCACGTCCGACAGGATCAAACTGGCCAGCGCGGCCGGGTGGGCCGCACGCGCCAGGCGCCCGCCCTTGACGGCCGACAGGTGCTTGCGCACGGCGTTCATCTCGTGGATGGTGGCCCCGCAGGCCAGCAGCAGCTGCGTGGCCGCCTGCTTGTCGGCCAGCGTTATGCCCTCGGCCGGAGCCACCAGCAGCGCGGAGCCGCCGCCGGAAATCAGACCGATTACCAGATCACGCGCCGTGGCGCTTTCCGTCAGCGAAAGGATCTCGTCGGTACCGGATACGCCGCGGGCATCGGGTACGGGATGCCCGGCTTCGCGGACACGGATGCGCGCCAGGTCCAGTCCGTGGCCCTCCTTGACCACGATGCAGCCGCCGGTGATCCGTGCGCCCAGCAGGCGCTCCAGGGCGCGCGCCATGGGTGCCACGGCCTTGCCGGCGCCCACCACCAGGATACGTTCGAAATCGTCCAGCGCATAGTGCCGGCCGCCGATGGTCAGCCGGCTGCCGCTGACGGTCAGGTGCCGCAGGACCGCCTGTTCGGGCTCCACGGCCGCAAGGCCGGCTTGGAAAATCGCGCGGGCCTGACGCCGCATGTGCGCCGGGTCCGCCGGTGTCGTCTCGGATGCATTCATGGGTGTCTTCCGTGTGGTGCGTTATCCCGCCGGCTGCCGCCGCCCGATCATGAAGCGGCGTCCAATGCCAGGTACGTGCGTATGCCGGCGCCGAAGCGTGCCCGGAAGGCGCCGTTGACCTTTTCGACCGGGTTGGCGCCCAGAAACTTCAGTAGCCGCTCGGCTTCGCGCTGCCGGCGCTTTGCATCGGCCACATCCTTCAGGCGCGCCAGCTCGTCTTCGATCTCGAAGTATTTCAGCTTGTCGGCCAGCGGCAGCTGCCAGAAGAGCAGGAAGCCGCGCTCGGGAAAATCGATGTCCAGCAGGCGGTAGCAGTACTGCATGAAGCACTTTTCCAGCGCCTTGCGGATACCGGTGATACGTTCCCTGGCAGCCTCCAGATCCGCCTGCTCGCAGGGCCGGCCGACGACTTCGAAGTACATCTTGATCTTGGGCTCGGTGCCCGAGGGCCGCACCGTGACCTTCAGGCCGTCGGTGTCGGGCAGGTCGGCAAAATAGTACACCAGCACGTTCCTGGCCGAGGTATCGGTCTTGGAAAGGTGCGGCTGGGGCGGCCCCTGCCAGCGGTCGATGCGCTCCTTTACCTCGAAATCGCCGAACTTTTCGATTTCGCTGCCTCGCAGGTGCGCCATGATGTGCGCGATCTGCTCCAGCCCTTTGGCGCCCAGCAGCCGGATTTCGGTGAGGTAATTGTGGCAGTAGCCGTACTGCGCATAGATGCGGTTGAGGTCGTCCAGCAGGGTTTGGCCGCGCTTTTTGAGTTCGGCGGCATGCTCGCAGATCCACACCGCGGCGCAGGCCGCGTCCTTGTCGCGGGCGTAGTTGCCCATGAGAAAGCCGTGGCTCTCTTCCGTTCCGAGGATGAAATCGTCGATCCTGCCGGCATCCTCGAGCCTGTTCATCTCCGCGGCGATGTATTTGAAGCCCACCAGCAGGCGGCCGATGCAGGCAACCTTGTTTCGGCGCGCGATCTTTTCGATGAGCGATGTGGTGACATCGGTTTTGATCACCGTGTTGTGCGGCTTCAGCCGGCCCTTTGCGCGGTATTTGGAAATCGCGTAATCGGTCAGGATGACGCCGATTTCGTTGCCGCTCAGAAATTCCCAGCGGCCGTGGTGATCCAGCATCACGCCGATGCGGTCGGCGTCCGGGTCGGTACTGATGAGGATGTCAGCGCCGGACTTTTTGGCAAAGGGCAGGCTGGCGTCGAAGGACTCGAGCACCTCGGGGTTGGGGATGTTGAAGGTGACGTTCTCGAAGGCGCCGCTCAGGTTGGCGGTTTCAGGGTCCAGCACAACGTCGAAGCCCAGCTTCTGCAGGACCGGGTAGGTGGATGTCAGGCCGGTGCCGTGCAGCGGCGAGTAGACGATCTTGAGCGCGCGCTGCGGCGACAGCGAAACATCCATCGCGGCTTCATTGTAGGAATTGTCCAGGTCCTGGCCCACGAACGTGATCAGGCCGTCTGCATGTGCTTTTTCAAAATCCGTCACCTGGATATCGGAAACGTTTTCGGTGACTTCATCCACCAGGGCCTGGTCTTCGGGCGGAATCAGCTGCCCGCCGTGGGAGTCGTAGACTTTCTTGCCGTTGTCGGTGGGCAGGTTGTGCGAAGCGCTGAACACATCGCCTGAAACGGCGTGCAGGTGGCGGATGGCAAAGGACAGTTCCGGCGTGCTGCGGCAGGTCTCGAACATATACACCCTGATGCCGTTGGCGGCGTAAACGCAGGCGGCGGCCTCGGCCAGCCGCCGGCCGTCCAGGTTCATGACCGGGTTGGGCAAATTGTCGTCGTAAACCCCCTGCTGGGTGTACTTGCGCACGTCGAAGGCCAGCACCACGCCGCGCCGCCGGGCGTCATCGCCGTGGCGCCGGATAAGGTACTGGGAGTGGCCCTGGGCCGAGGCCTGGATGGTCCAGGGGTTGATGCGGTTGGGGCCGATGCCCACCAGCCCCCGGCGCCCGCCGGTGCCGAAGGGAATCACCTGGTAGAAGGCGTCCAACAGAAACTCCCACTTGCCGGCCGTGATCAGGTAGGCGATCTGCGGCCGGTAGGCTGCAAAGGCCGCCTCGCTGAGCCAGACCTTCAGCCATTTCAGGGCCGACTTGCGGTACTTGTCGGCGATTTCCAGGGTATCGAAGCCAGTTGCGGCTTTTTCCAGCAGCGTTTTTGCATCCATCGCGCACGTCTCCTTGGTCATCTTGCCCGCCGTTATTCCGAACACCGGTCCGCTGAGTCCACTTTATGCATATTAAGCACCGTTTACGCGAAAAGCAATTCCCGGGACCGCGGCGCCAAAATTATCCCGCCTCGGCGCTCAGCCACAGGTATTGGTAGGGTTCGAGCTCGAGCGCGGCCGCGTCCACCGCCCGCCCGGCGGCCAGGTCGTACAGGCATCCACCGGGCGGCGCGGGCAGCGCGACCATGAGGCGCCGGTCGCTGATGTTGGTCAGGGCGTACAGCGTCTGCTGCGTGCAGGAGCGCTTGACGGCGAACAGCCGCGACCCCAGGTCCAGGATCTCGAAGGCGGCATTGGGGTGAAAGGCCGGCTGCCGCCGGCGCAGACGGATCAGGTCTACGTAGCCGTTAAAGATCTTTGACCGCAGCGTCTGCGGATCGCGCAGTTCGGCCAGCACGCGCCCGGCATCCGGTTTTTCACGGTTGATGCTGCGCGCACGCCCGGTCTGCGCAACGCCCGCTTCCCAGTTGCGCGACCCCAGCAGGCTGTGGATATAGGTCGCCGGCACGCCCGGCAGGGCGTACTGGACCGCCTGCGAGGCCAGGAATTTCTCGCTGCGCTGGGAGCGGCGGTCCGCCAGGATGGCGTCCACGTAGGTGATGTTGAGCTCGTAAGGGCTCTGGGACCCGTCGGGGTTCTGCTTGTAGGACACCCGGCCGCCGTTGGCCTTGGTCGCCGCCACCAGATCGTCGACGTCCGACGGCGGCAAAATACCTTCCAGCGGGCGCACCCCGATGCCGTCGTGCGACGCCGTAAAATTGAAAAAGGTGTTGGCGGCCGACGGCAGTTCGAGCCCCCGCGCCCAGGCGGACAGCACCGTGGCGTCCTGTTTGGCAAAGGTGTGCAGCAAAAGCGGCGGCAGCGTGAAATTGTACACCATCTGCGCTTCGTCGTGGCCGCTGCCGAAGTAGCTGATATTCTCGGCGTGCGGCACATTTGTCTCGGTGACGATCATGACGCGCGGCGCGGCCAGGTCCAGGATACGGCGGAACAGCTTGACCATGGCGTGCGTCTGCGGCAGATGGATGCAGGAGGTGCCGATTTCCTTCCACAGGTAGGCAATGGCGTCCAGGCGCAGCGCGGCGGCCCCCTTCTGCACGTAAAGCAGCATCACCCGGATCATCTTTTCCAAAACGTCCAGGCTGCGGTAGTTGAAGTCGATCTGGTCGGCGGAAAAGGTGGTCCACAGGTGCACCCGGCGCCCGTCGTGCTTTTCGAATGCCGTCAGCAGCGGCAGCGAGCGCGGCCGTGTGACCTGCGACAGGTCGGCGGCGGGGTCCACCTCGATGGCAAATTCCGCAAACCCGGGCCTGTCGGCCAGGTAGTCTGCAAACCACCGGCTTTGCGCCGAAAAGTGGTTGATGACGAAATCGAACATCAGGTCGAACTTTTCGGAAAAGCGGACCACGTCGGGCCAGTCCCCCAGCTGCGGGTTGATGGCCGTAAAATCCATCACCGAAAAGCCGTCGTCCGACGAGTAGGGGAAAAAGGGCAGGAAGTGAATGCCCGAAATCACATCCGACAGCTCGGCAGTCACGAAGTCGTAGAGCGTCGCCAAAGGCGCCTGGCCCTCTTTCTGAAGCGTGTCGCCGTAGGTGATCAGATAGACATCCTGCTGTGAAAAGAAGTCCGCACCGACGTCGGCCGGCGCTGGCGAAAGGCCCTCGACCAGCGGCGCAAGGCGCGCAAAGGCCGCGCGGCCCTTGTCAGGGCCGTAAATCTGCTCCAGCAGGCGCTGGATGTCCTCGAAACCCGGTCTGGCCATGATTTCTCCTTTTGGATCGGCCGGCATCCACGGCCGCCGGCGCCCGCCCCCGCGGCCGGCGTCTCACAGCAGCAGCCTGGAAACCAGGTTCACCGTGCCCCAGATGGCATCGGCGGCAAAGTGGTGTTCGATACTGCGGTCGAACAGAATGGACAGGCGCGCCTCGAACTCTTCATCGCCCTGCCACAGCAGGTAGTAAAGCGGGATGCGCGGAAAGGGCATCAGCGTAAAAGCCGCATCGGCCATGTCCAGCGCTTTTCCGGCAAGACGTTTGGCGGTGGCCCTGAAGCCCTCGGCGTCATGGCCGTAGCGCCGGACCAGCGCGCCGGTGTCCAGCAAATGCGGCCCCTGGAAAAACAGCGCATCCTTGAGCTGCGGCACGCCGATCATCTCGCCGGCAAGCCCCCGGGGCTTTGCGTTCAGCAGGTAGACCAGCACCAGCAGCTCCACCAGCGAACGGTCGGCCGCCAGCCAGAAGCTTTCGTCCGCACAGGTTACCTCGCGCCGCCGGATGTCGACCACCAGGCTGCGGTTCAGGAAAGTCAGCCGCAGCGCCGCCGGCGGCTGCGCATCGGCCAGAGCCACGGCGCACAACAGGTCCAGATTCTTTTTCTCCAGTGCTTCCCAGTATGCGGGCGGAACGCCGATGAGCGTACCGTCGGCAGTGCGGGCCGGGGGTTTTGGCTTTCCTTTCGGCACCGGCATCTCGGATGTTCTCCCGCCTTGCGCCCGGTTCAACCGGAACGCTTTTTGAGCAACCGCCCCCAGCGGGCGTTGAAGGGATGAATGGCATCGGTTTTGCCGCTGGGCCCGTATACCGCCAGGCCCTCGTTGTACCACCGGAAAATGCCGCCCTTCAGATTGGCCACGGAAAGTGCGCCGTGCTTCAGGGCCGCCTCCCGGATGCGCTGCACGAACCGGGAGCTGCGCTCGCCCACCGAACAGTAAAAAACCAGGTGCTTGCCGCGGATCGCGGCACCGTAGGTTTTCATGAACTGCGCAACCGGCATCCGCCAAGAGACGCGCGTGGCCCAGCGGATGTGACTGGTGGCGTATTCCGTCGGCGCGCGGGTGTCGAAAATCAACGTGTCAGGCGCACCGGCCGCCAGCCGTTTCGCCAGGTACCGGTAGTCGATGTCCGGCACGCGGTACTTGATGTCGACGATTTTCTCCACCATCCACAGCGAGCGCCGGCTCTCGCGGGCCATGACGAAAATCACCGTCGCCAGGGCCACGAACAGCAGCACCGTGGAGTGCCTGTTCAAGCTTGCCTTTCGCATGGCGTTTTTCCGGTTAACATGCCTGCTTTGGCAATTATTGCAGATTGCTCTTCGACAATCAATGCTTTCCTGGATACGGCCGCCGTGGCGCCCCGTCGTTAGCGGTCAAAAACCGCAGCACAAACCGCAGCCATCCGGCGGGGCGCCCCCTTAAAAAACCGCCGGCAGGGACCGGCACCTTGACAGCCGGCCCCGGCGGGCCTAAATTGAGCCACCGGGAAAACCAACGCACGCCCAGAGGTTGAACCGGCTGACAAAGCCCGGGCACAACCCGTCAACCATTCGTTCAAGGAGGCCTTACGATGCCGCTGTACGACTATCGATGCCAGGACTGTGGAAAAGTCAGCGAAGTGCTGATCACCGGCAGCCGGGATGTGGCCAGCTGCCACCACTGCGGCAGCCGCAATCTTGAAAAACTGCTGTCCCCCACGTCATCGCTTTCCGGCGAAAACCGTCAGCACCTGCCGGGGCCGGCGGACACCGCCTGCTGTGGCTCTGCCCCCGGGGCGGCCGCCAACTGTGCCGGGCCGGGAAGTTGCTGCGGCCGGGGCGTGCCAAGGACTTAAATGGTCGGATTTAGAAATACGGTGACGCCCCGCAGCCGGCCAGGCGCGCAAACCTCGGCATACCAGGAATAGAATATGTCGTGGTTTGCGCAACGCAGCCAGGCTTCGATGTGTTGACGAATGAATGCCACCGTGTTTATGGATCGAACCACTGAGGACGCATACCGGGAAAATGCTTTTCGGGATGCCCGCAGGCGCGGGCCGTGCACGATCCGCGGGGCCGGATGGCGGCATCTGCCGCCGGAAGGCGCATGCCGCCGCTTGCCGGCCTGGTGCCTGGGGCGGGAATCGAACCCGCACACCGCCTAGCGATAAGGGATTTTAAGTCCCTTGCGTCTACCAGGTTCCGCCACCCAGGCATTTGACGACCGGAGCACTTTCTGCAAAGTGCCGTAGCTTGCTCAGTTACTCCATGGACGTTCAAATTGCAAGCGCAAACAGGCAGCGCCGGGCACCCTTCGCCGCGCCCGGGTAAGCCGCCTTGCCGGCGGCAGGCAGGCACCGGTACAGACGTCCGCCGGGGGCCGGCCGCGCAAATTGACCGGCGCCTTGGCGGTGCGCCATTTCTTTATTCACACGGCCGGGCATAAGCCGCACAGCGGTG
>Ga0114931_10005419_pt1 | contig 15762 bp, 14 predicted proteins | sample 2SBtaG_FD_89579 | JGI IMG/M metagenome (GOLD analysis project Ga0114931, IMG submission 89579) | Deep subsurface microbial communities from Kolumbo volcano to uncover new lineages of life (NeLLi) - 2SBTROV14_V59a metaG | ecosystem: Environmental > Aquatic > Marine > Volcanic | place: Kolumbo...
ATGTCAATCTGATTCCGACCAGCCAGGGCGGCACCCATGTCAATGGTTTCCGGGCCGGATTGCTGGAAGCACTGCGCGAGTACTGCGAGATTCGTGGTTTGCTGCCCAGGGGGGTCAAACTCGCTCCCGATGATGTCTGGGATCCGTGCCGCTATGTGTTGTCCGTAAAGATGAATGATCCCCAGTTTACCGGGCAGACCAAGGATCGCCTGTCATCGCGCCAATCCGCGGCTTTTGTCTCCGGGGTGGTGCAGAATGCCTTTGGTCAGTGGCTGAACCAGCATCCTGAAACCGGTGATCAGATCGCGGAACTGGCTATTGCAAGTGCCCAGCGGCGTATGAAATCCGCGCGTCAGGTGGTGCGCAAAAAGGTCACCAGTGGCCCCGCACTGCCCGGCAAGCTGGCCGATTGCAGCTCCCAGGACCCCAGCCTCACGGAGTTGTTTCTGGTCGAGGGTGACAGTGCCGGTGGTTCCGCCAAGCAGGCCCGGGATCGGGACTTTCAGGCGGTCATGCCGCTGCGCGGCAAAATTCTCAATACCTGGGAAGTCGATTCGTCACAGGTTCTGGCCTCCCAGGAAGTCCATGACATCTCCGTCGCCATTGGTGTCGATCCCGGCTCCCCGGATTTGAGCCGGCTGCGCTACGGGCGCATTTGCATTCTCGCTGACGCGGACTCCGATGGCGCCCATATCGCAGCCCTGTTGTGCGCATTGTTCGTGCGCCATTTTCCAGCCCTGGTTTCACAAGGTCATATCCATGTGGCGATGCCGCCCCTGTTTCGTGTCGATGCCGGAAAAGATGTCTTTTATGCCCTGGATGAAGGCGAACGCCAGGGTATCCTGGACAGGCTTGCGGCGGAAAAACACCGGGGGAAAGTCGTCGTCCAGCGCTTCAAGGGCCTGGGTGAAATGAATCCCCTGCAACTGCGCGAAACCACCATCGCACCCGACACCCGCCGCCTGGTTCAGTTGAGCATGCAAGAAGGCGATCACACCGAGCAGATCATGGACATGCTGCTGGCCAAGAAACGCTCCTCTGACCGTAAACGCTGGCTGGAGAAAAAAGGCGATCTCGCCGCACTCTGATACCAGTGTCCCCGCTATTGTCTGTGAGCCCTATGCCATGAGTCTGGAAAGCACTGAAATTGAACATCTGCCACTGAAGGAGTTTACGGAGAAGGCCTACCTGGAATACTCCATGTACGTGATTCTGGATCGGGCCCTGCCGCACATCGCCGATGGCCTCAAACCGGTCCAGCGCCGGATTATTTATGCCATGTCGGAACTGGGCCTCAAGGCGGACAGCAAATACAAGAAATCCGCCCGCACGGTGGGCGATGTGCTCGGAAAATTTCATCCCCATGGCGATTCCGCCTGTTACGAGGCCATGGTGTTACTGGCCCAGGATTTCTCAATTCGCTATCCCCTGATCGATGGCCAGGGCAACTGGGGCTCGGCCGATGATCCCAAATCCTTTGCCGCCATGCGCTATACCGAATCCAAGCTCACCCGCTTCGCCGATTGCCTGCTGTCGGAGTTACGGCTGGGCACCGTGGACTGGACGGCAAATTTCGATGCGACCCTGAGCGAACCGACGCTGTTACCCGCGCGCTTGCCCCATGTGCTGTTAAACGGTGCGGCGGGCATTGCGGTGGGTATGGCCACCGATGTGCCACCCCACAACCTCAGGGAACTGGTCAGTGCCTGCGTGCGCTTGCTGGAGGCTCCCAAATCGCAGTTGCCGGATCTCCTGGAGCACATCAAAGGTCCGGATTTTCCCACGGAAGCCTTGATCATCACCCCCGTGGAAGAACTCCGGGAGATGTACGAAACCGGCGTCGGCAGCATTCGCATGCGGGCCCGGCACGAGCGGGAAAACGGCTCGATCATCGTTACCGCGCTGCCTTACCAGGTTTCCGGCAGCAAGGTGCTGGAACAAATCGCCCAGCAAATGGCGGCCAAGAAGCTCCCCTGGGTTGAGGATCTTCGGGACGAATCCGATCACGAAAATCCCACCCGCCTGGTGATCGTGCCACGTTCGAACCGGATCGATTTCGAACGCCTGATGCTGCACCTGTTTGCGAGTACGGACCTGGAGCGCAGTTACCGGGTCAACATGAACGTCATCGGCCTCAATGGCCGGCCGCAGCGCCTGAATCTCAAGAGCCTGCTCAGTGAATGGCTCCAGTTCCGCCAGCAGACCGTACGCCGGCGCCTGGCGGCGCGCCTGGAAAAGGTCACCGGGCGATTGCATATTCTCGACGGCCTGCTGATTGCATTTTTAAATATCGATGAGGTGATTGCCATCATCCGCAGCGAGGATCGCCCTAAAGCGGTGCTGATGGATCGGTTCAGTCTGAGTGATCCACAGGCCGAAGCCATCCTCGAACTGAAATTGCGGCATCTGGCGAAACTGGAAGAACTTCGCATCCGCGGCGAGCAGGACGAACTTTCCACGGAGCGCCAGAGCCTGGAGAAAAGCCTCGCCAGCCGCCGGCGTCTGCGGCGACAGGTACGCGATGAACTGCTGGCCGATGCCGAAACCTATGGTGATGCACGGCGTTCACCCATTGCCAGCGTGAGTCCCGCGCAGGCCCTCGATGCCACTGAGCTGACGCCGGCCGAAGCCATCACGGTGGTGCTGTCCGAGCGGGGCTGGGTGCGTGCCGCCAAAGGCCATGACATCGATGCCCGTGGGCTGGCCTACCGATCCGCGGACGCCTTTTGCGATCTGGCTCGGGGGCGCAGTCATCAAACCGTGGTGTTCCTGGATTCCACCGGCCGCGCCTACAGCCTGGCCGCGCACACCCTGGCCTCGGCCCGGGGCCAGGGTGAGCCTTTGTCCGGACGTTTCAATCCGCCTGACGGAGCAAGTTTCCGGGGGGTGCTGTTCGGCGATCCAGACAGCCGCTATCTGTTGTCCACCGACGCCGGTTACGGCTTTGTGGTGACGCTGCAGGATTTGTACAGTAAAAATCGTGCCGGCAAGAAGGTGCTGTCCATTCCCGCCGGCGCGCAGGTCCTGGGCCCATGTCGGGTGGACGACTGTACTACGGATCGGGTCGCGGCGGTGTCCTCTGCCGGCCACCTGCTGATTCACGCGCTGCGCGAGTTGCCCGAACTGGCCCGGGGTAAGGGAGTAAAAATTTTGCAGATTCCGCCTGCGAAACTGAAAACCCGCGATGAATTCATGTGCTGTGTGGCGGTGGTTCAGGCCGGGCAAAGCCTGACGGTGCATGCCGGCAAGCGCCATGTCACCTTCAAACCGCGTGATCTGGACGAATACTGCCTGGGTCGCGGCCGCCGCGGGCGCAAACTGCCCCGGGGGCTGCAACGGGTCGATCACCTGGAGACGGTGTAAGCGACCCTGGGTGATATCGCCAGGGCGAGTAAATCATGCAGGCCAGCCTCCTGTATCCCGGGACCAATCTGGCCAAAGTGGTGATGTCGAGCCCGGTACTGAAAGTGTTGGGCGTCGAACCGTATCCGGCCCAACAGGGAGTGCCCCTGAACCTCACTGGCCTGCTGGATTTCGCGGCGCTGCGATGAGAGCATGATGCGCGGTTGAGAAATCGCGAAACTGTAATCAGGAGATGTTGAGTAAAGATGGCCAGTTATAACACCAGTGAATTCAAAAACGGGTTGAAATTGTTAATCGATGGTGATCCCTGTTCGATTATCGAAAATGAGTTGGTGAAACCCGGTAAAGGACAGGCATTCAACCGGGTCCGGTTTCGTAATCTTAAAAACGGCCGGGTTATCGAGCGCACCTTCAAATCCGGGGAATCCGTGGAAGCCGCGGATGTACTGGAAATCAATCTACAGTATCTGTACTGCGATGGTGACCAGTGGCATTTCATGAATGAAGACAGTTTTGAGCAGTTTGCCGCCGATCAGGCTGCCGTCGGAGATTCCAAAAACTGGCTCCGGGAGCAGGATGTTTGCACCATTACCCTATGGAATGGGCAACCGATCAGTGTTACGCCACCCAATTTTGTGGTACTCGAAATCACCCACACGGATCCGGGGGTACGCGGAGACACAGCCAGTGGGGCGACCAAACCAGCGACCGTGGAGACCGGGGCCCTGATCAAAGTGCCATTGTTTGTCGAGCAGGGAGAAAAAATCAAAATCGACACCCGAACCGGTGAATATGTATCACGGGTCAAGGACTGAACGGCGGGCCTGAGATTGCCATGAACTGGCGGCCCCTGGCCGAACCCGCTGTGTGGCACGCACGGGCGGCGTTGCTGGACACGATCCGGAGCTTTTTCAAAAACCGTTCCGTGCTCGAGGTTACGACCCCGGTGCTGGCTGCCAGCACTGTCACCGATCCGCATATCCACAGTTTCCGGGTGATGGATTCCGGCGCTGGCGCGAATCCCTGTCTGTACCTGCAAACCTCCCCGGAATATGCCATGAAGCGGCTGCTGGCGGCTGGCAGTGGGCCCATTTATCAAATTTGCCCCGCCTTCCGGGACGAAGAGCACGGGCGCCACCACAATTGCGAATTCACTCTGCTGGAATGGTATCGGCCGGGGTTTGACCTGGACCAGCTGCTCGACGAAATGGACGCACTGCTGGCCGAGTGCCTGGGCCTCACGGCGGGCAGGCGGTTGCGATACCAGCAGGTATTTGAACATTTTTTACAACTGGATCCCTTCACTGCCGGACCTGGGGTGCTGTCAGACAAAGCCAGCCGGCTGGGCCTGGCCGCTAGCGGGAATCTGGACACAGACGGCCTCCTGGATTTTCTATTCACCCAAGCCATCCAACCCAGGCTCGGACCCGGCTTGCATTATGTGATGGATTATCCGCCGGCTCAGGCAGCCCTGAGCCGCATTCGCGATGGCCAACCTCCTGTCGCCCGGCGGGTGGAGGTGTTTGTCGATGGCCTGGAACTGGCGAACGGCTATGAAGAATTGCTGGATGCACACGAACAGCGGCTGCGTTTTGAGCGGGATCTGGCCCGCCGCAGCAGCGCCGGATTGGCGCTGCCGGCGATGGATGAATTGTTGCTGTCAGCCCTGCATCAGGGCCTGCCGGAATGTGCCGGGATAGCCCTGGGACTTGAGCGCCTGCTGATGCTGGCGCTCGGCGCCTCGTCCATTGACCAGGTCTTGTGCTTCTCCCCGTACCGCGACTGAGTCTGAACGACCGTCCGTGCAAGCTGTTCTCCAGGGCCGCCTGGCACGGTACGAATCCGTTTCAGGGATTCGAGGGTTTTTCGGTCAATTGCTACAATGCCCGGCGAACTATCAGACCAGGCCCTTGTCTACAAGCGTAGGCGAGGGCCGTGCCGCATTATAAGGGGACGGCCCAGATGGCCGATAAGAGTTCTGACCAGATTCTGGTCGAACGTGTCAAGCAGGGTGACAGACAGGCATTTGACCTGCTGGTACTGAAGTATCAGCACAAGCTGGTAAAGCTGATTGGCCGTTATATTCGCGATTATGCGGAGGTCCTGGATGTGGCTCAGGAGGAATTTATCAAGGCCTACCGGGCCATGCCCAATTTTCGAGGTGACAGTGCCTTCTATACCTGGCTGTACAGAATTGCGATCAACACCGCCAAAAACCATCTGGCCTCACAGGCACGCCGGTCTGTGGAACTGTCCGTCGAAATCCCCGAGGCTGAGCAGTATGCCGGTGCCTGGGAATTGCGTGACAACGCCAGCCCGGAACGCCTGTTGATGCGCGATGAAATTCAGCAGACCGTGGCCAGAGCCATCGAAGAACTACCCGAAGATTTACGCATGGCCATTACCTTGAGAGAGCTGGAAGGCTTGAGTTATGAGGAAATTTCCGTGGCCATGGATTGTCCAATCGGCACGGTCCGGTCACGAATATTTCGCGCCCGGGAGGCCATCAACAATCAGCTTGAGCCCTTGTTGCATTGAAGTGGTAGACGAACATGAATGAACACGATCTTGAACGGGTCTCCGCCTTCATGGATGGCGAATTGAGCCCCTCTGAGACCCGGCACTTGCTGTCGGCCATGAAAAAGGATGCTGAATTACGGCGATTCTGGGAATCCGGTCACCGGATTGCCGCTGTTATGCAGGGAGAATCCATGCTGAGCGGCAAGCCGGATCTCGCGAACCGGGTTCGTGAAGCAATGACCGCAGAGCCCCTGCTGCTGGCACCGGCACGATCGACCAGGCGCCGCTCACTGGGGCCCCTGGGTGGCCTGGCTCTGGCGGCTTCGGTGGCCTTGCTGGCCATCCTCGCCACTCGACAATCCTTACAGGATCGACAACCGGTTACGCTGCAACCCATCGCCAGTGCGCCTCCTGCGCAAACGGACAGCGCCACTCATCTGGCCAGATTCAGTGGGGCGCCCGGGCTAACTCCCGACCACCCCAGCGGCCAGGCCTCGTCTGCGGCGAGCACCGCACCGGGCGATGCGTCCCGTGATGTGGCGTTGACCCGCATGACCTGGAACGATGCAGGCCCTGCGGTAGAGGCCCGGCTCAACGCCTACCTTCTCAACCACAATGAATACATGATTGGCGGAGTTCACGGCATGCTGCCCTATGCCCGGATCGTGGGCTATGGCCAGAATAATTAGGCTGCGGTCAATGCCCCGGCTATGGCCATTGGCCCTGGCAGCGTTATTGCTGCCGGCTCTGCAGGCCAGCGCCCAGAGCTCCGGGGACAATGCCCGGGAATGGTTGCAACGGGTATCCACAGCCGCCAATACCCTGGACTATGATGGTATATTTGTCTATCACAGCGGCGACTGGATGGAGACCATGCGGCTGATCCACCGCACCGGACCCAAGGGTACCCAGGCGCGCCTGATTGCACTGTCCGGGGCGGCCCGGGAAGTCATCCGTGACGACAATCAGGTCACCTGTATTCTGCCGGATACCGACTCTGTGCTGGTGAGCAAAAGTCTGCATCCGGCGGTAGCGGCTTTCAGCGTATTCAGCCCGAACGGCGATTTTTCGGGCCATTATAAATTGCAGGCGGCACCCGGGAACCGGGTAGCGGGACGCGAGACCGAGATGGTTTCCATCATGCCCAAGGATCAATTTCGCTATGGTTACCGCTTGTCGGTGGATCGCAAGAGTGGATTTTTACTCAAATCAGAACTGCTGGATCACAACGGCAAGGTGCTCGAAAAAATCGTTTATACCAGCCTTGAGTTGCCCAAAACCATACCGGACAGCCTGTTGAAACCCGGGATCAGTGGTGCGGGTTACAGTTGGTATGTCAGCGAGGCACCCACAAAATCCGCCGGCGGGTCCAGCTGGGCGGTGGAATGGGTTCCTGAAGGCTTCGAAATGGCGGACAGTTCCACCGATCCGGCCGGTTTTGGCCGTATGCCGGTGGAACATCTGGTTTATAATGACGGCTTGACGTCGGTTTCTGTTTTTATCGAGAAATTAAAACCTGGTAATAAGCCTCTGGATGGACTTTCATCCATGGGCGCGGTGAACGCATTCGGGTTTATGATAGATGGATATCAGGTCACCGCAGTGGGTGAGGTGCCCGGCGTCACCGTGGAACGGGTGGGCAGATCTGTACACCGCCGCTAACGGGCTGCCCCGGCGTGCCAGCGGCAGCCAGCGGGTCGAAATTGAACCAGGAGTCATTTCCATGCTGAGAAGCGTCATTCTCACGATTGTTATCGTGGTGTCGGGTGCTGTCACCACGGTGCAAAGCCGTGAACTGCCAGACTTCACAAAACTGGTCACCAACAGCAGTGCCGCGGTGGTCAACATCAGCACAACCCAGAAGCGGAGCGGGCATGCCCGGCCGCGCCTGCCCAAAGGCCTGCAGATCCCGGATTTACCTGAAAACAGCCCCTTCAATGAATTTTTCAAACGCTTTTTCGGAGAAGGAGAGATTAAGGAATTCAATACCCAGTCCCTGGGTTCGGGCTTTATCATCTCCGCGGACGGTTATGTCATCTCCAACAACCATGTCATTAAAGATGCAGATGAGGTGATCGTGCGCCTGACTGATCGGCGTGAATTCAAAGCCACTATCGTTGGTGCCGATGAACGCAGCGACATTGCTTTGCTGAAAATTGATGCCACGAATTTACCCACGGTGCCGCTCGGCATCAATTACCCTTTGCAAGTGGGCGAGTGGGTGCTGGTCATTGGTTCACCGTTCGGATTTGACCATAGTGTGACCCAGGGCATTGTCAGCGCTATCGGCCGCAGCCTGCCCAGTGAAAACTATGTGCCATTCATTCAGACGGATGTGGCGATCAATCCCGGCAATTCCGGAGGTCCACTGTTCAATCTGGATGGCCAGGTGGTGGGTGTCAATTCACAAATATTCAGCCGCACCGGCGGATTTATGGGTCTGTCCTTCGCCATCCCCATCAAAGTGGCCATGGATGTTGCCGATCAAATACGCCTCACTGGCAAGGTCTCCAGGGCCTGGCTGGGGGTTTTGATTCAGGATGTGACCCGGGAACTGGCTGATTCCTTTGACATGGACAAGCCCCAGGGTGCGCTGGTCGCCAAGGTTCTCGCGGACAGCCCTGCCAGTGTGGCGGGTTTCAAGGTGGGGGACATTGTTCTGGCGTTTGCCGATCACAAGGTCAACCGCTCCTCCGATTTACCACCCATCGTCGGCAGTACCCGGGTCGGTATCGAAGTGCCGGTCAAAATCCTTCGAGACGGCAAAACCTTGGAGTTGCAGGTGAAAACTGCAGAATTGCCGGAAGAAGAGCAAATTCGCATGGGTAGCCGCGCTCGCCCGGGTACCGCCGCAGACACCAAGCTGGGGATCAGCGTGGCGGACTTGAGTGCCGAGCAGCGCAAGGCCCAGGATGCGCCGGATCATGGTGTTCTGGTGACGGAAGTCCGTGCCGGGCCCGCGAAACTGGCGGGGGTACGCAAAGGGGACCTGTTATTGATGCTGGACAACAATAAAATCAAGGACAGCAAGAATTTCAAGACGCTGTCGAAAGCCATCCCCGCCGGCAAGACCATCTCCATCCTGGTGCAGCGCCAGGGTAACCCCATATTTCTTGCTCTCAAGGCCGGCAAGTAGGCGGTCACCAGCGGTTGCGGCCAAGCCGGTCCGGGACGTTGAGTCGCAGGCCTGCGCGCGCCTGGACCAGAGATCTCCGGTTACCGTTGTGATGCCCAATATTCGGAATTTTTCCATCATCGCCCATATCGATCATGGGAAATCCACCCTGGCGGATCGACTGATTCAGTATTGCGGCGGGCTGAGTGAACGGGAAATGGATACCCAGGTCCTGGATTCCATGGATCTGGAACGTGAGCGGGGCATTACCATCAAAGCTCAAAGCGTAACTCTGAGCTATATAAATGATCAGGATGAACGCTACGAGTTGAATTTTATAGATACCCCGGGGCATGTCGATTTCAGTTATGAGGTATCCCGATCATTGGCCGCCTGTGAAGGTGCGTTACTGGTGGTGGATGCGGCTCAGGGGGTCGAAGCGCAAAGTGTGGCCAATTGCTATACCGCCTTAGAGCAGGGACTTGAAGTAGTGCCGGTACTGAACAAGATCGACCTGGCCTCCGCGGAGCCGGAACGGGTGATTGAGGAAATTGAAGATATTATCGGGCTGGATGCGCATCAGGCAGTGCAGGTCAGTGCCAAGACCGGGCTTGGAATCAAGGAACTGCTGGATTGCATCGTGGCCCGAATCCCTCCACCGGAGATTGATACCGGGGCGCCTGTGCAGGCCCTGATTATTGATTCCTGGTTCGACAACTATCTGGGCGTCGTCTCTTTGGTGCGGATGGTGAAGGGTTGCCTGCAGGCCGGAGACAAGGTCACGGTGATGTCCACCGGACGCAGTTACCCGATAGGGCAACTGGGTGTATTTACGCCAAAGCGCAAAAACCGGCAAAATCTGGGCAGTGGCGAGGTTGGCTTCGTGGTGGCCGGCATCAAACAAATCGAAGGTGCCCCGGTTGGTGACACCCTGACCTTGACCCGGGCCCCGGCCGCAGCACCTTTGCCGGGATTCAAGGAAGTCAAACCCCAGGTCTACGCGGGCCTGTTCCCGGCGGACTCAGCGGACTTCGAGGCGTTTCGGGAAGCCCTGTCGAAACTGCATCTCAATGATGCTTCCCTGCATTATGAGCCGGAAACTTCCAGTGCCCTGGGGTTTGGATTTCGTTGTGGTTTCCTGGGTATGTTGCATATGGAAATTGTTCAGGAGCGTCTGGAACGCGAATATCACCTGAATCTGATTACCAGTGCGCCAACCGTGGTCTACGAAGTGTTGACCACCGACCAGGTGATCCATTACATCGATAATCCGTCGGATTTGCCTTCGCCCAATGCGATCAGTGAAATACGTGAGCCTATCGTGCGTACTGATATTCTGGTACCACAGGAGTATCTGGGCAATGTCATTACCTTGTGTGTGGAAAAGCGCGGTGTGCAGGTAAAACTCCACTATAGTGGCAGACAAGTAGCCCTCAGTTACGAGATCCCCATGAGCGAGGTGGTACTGGATTTCTTTGACCGGCTCAAATCGGTGAGTCGCGGTTATGCTTCCCTGGATTATCAATTCAGTCATTACCATCCAGCATCAATGGTCAAGCTGGATGTGCTGATCAACGGTGAGCGTGTCGATGCACTTTCGGTGATCGTGCACCGGGACAAAAGCGAAAATCAGGGCCGGGAATTGATCGTCAAAATGAAGGAACTCATTCCCCGGCAAATGTTTGACGTTGGCATCCAGGCGGCAATCGGCTCGAAAATAATTGCCCGGGTGAATGTAAAAGCCTTACGCAAGAATGTCACCGCGAAATGCTACGGCGGGGATATCACCCGTAAACGGAAGTTACTGGAAAAGCAAAAGGCAGGGAAAAAACGCATGAAACAACTTGGCAAGGTAGAAATTCCCCAGGAGGCATTCCTGGCGGTGCTGCAGGTGGGGAAGGGCTGATGAATTTTGATTTTCCGACTATCCTGGTGTTTCTGGTTGCCATCACCGGCGCTATCTGGGCCCTGAATTCCCTGGTTACGCTTATCCGCCGCCGGCAGTCTTTGGCGAACGGCATCGCAATCGAGGAAACTTCTGAAAACGGCGCACTGAGTTATCTGGCGGAGTTTGCGCAATCGTTTTTTCCCGTTTTTCTGATCGTTCTGGTGCTGCGGTCCTTTCTCGTCGAACCTTTCAGGATTCCCTCGAATTCGATGATGCCGACGTTGCTGACCGGGGATTTCATACTTGTCAATAAATTCACTTATGGCATACGCCTGCCAATTGTGGACAAGAAAATCATCGATATCGGCAGCCCCAAACGCGGCGATGTAGTGGTGTTCCGGGCACCGCCGGATCCGGCCACCCCCTATATCAAGCGAATCATTGGCTTGCCGGGAGACGCAATCACCTATAAGAACAAAACGGTTTATATCAATGGCGTCAAAGTAATACAAAAGCCTCTGGGGGTGTATACCGGGGTGCAGTCGGGCGCCAACATGACCGGTTCAATACGCTTGCGGGAACTGTTGCCCGGAGATCCCCATGATATTCTCATTGAGCCGGACGCCCCACGGCGTGGAGAGGGCCGCACGGTGGTGCCTGCGGGCCACTATCTGGTATTGGGCGATAATCGTGACAATAGCCTCGACAGCCGGTTCTGGGGTTTCGTGCCGGACGAAAACCTGATTGGCAAGGCCTTTGGGATATGGTTACATCTGGATTGGAACTACCAGTTGGATGGGCTGAATCTGAGCCGCATTGGTAAGAGCATCGATTAACTTTACAATGCCGCCACGGGCCGGCATGCAGGCACATGGAATGCAGAAGGGAGAACCTATGAAGACTTTGGCGAACAGACAGCGGGGCGCATCCGTCTGGATGGTGATACTGATTGTTGGGATTCTGGGTTTTGGTGCCGTATTCGGCTTGAAGCTGATCCCGATTTATCTGGAGAGTTTCAAAATTGACAAGGCGATGAAAGCGGTGATGGAAAGTGGTGGTGTGGAGGATATGAGCAAGCGTGCGATCATCACAGCCTTTGTCAAGCGTATCGACATTGATGGGGTAACCCGGATCACCGAAAGAAACTTCAATGAAAATGGGAAAATAATCAAAAAAGGCAGCAAGGTCACCATGGAGCTTGATTACAGTGTCGTCGAGCATCTGGCCGGAAACATCTTCCTGACTGTGGTCTTTTCAAAATCGGCATCCAACTGACTCCAGGCACGGCAACCCAGTCCCGGGTTGACCCGGGATAGCCATGTTACGGCAACCACTCAGCAGTTGACGGTCGGAGCCCGGCGTATGGATCCCCTGATACGCAGGTTGTTGAACAGGCTCAACTTTGAGTTTGATGATGTCTCGCTTCTGGAGCAGGCATTAACCCATCGCAGTGCGAGTGCGAAGAACAATGAGCGGCTCGAATTTCTCGGTGATGCGGTTATAGAGCTGATTGTTTCTCACTGGTTGTATGAGGAGATCCCGGATGCCACCGAAGGGCAACTGACTCGTTACCGGGCGGCCTTTGTATGCCGTGAAAGCCTGGCCAGGCTGGCGCGTGAGATTGATTTGGGAGAAACCCTGGCCCTCGGTGGCGGCGAACTGAAATCGGGTGGTCGGCAACGCGATTCAATACTGGCGGATGCCTTTGAAGCACTGTATGGCGCCATGTTTCTGGATCAGGGGTTGGCAGCCTGTCGAGGAAGTTTGCTGCCCATGCTCATGCCACGCCTTGAGGCGGTGCACAAAGAGTCACCCAAAGATCCCAAAACACGCCTCCAGGAGTATCTGCAAAGCCAGGGCCTGGCTACGCCGGACTATGCCGTGGTGGCAACCCAGGGCGCCGCCCACCAACAGGAATTTCTGGTTGCCTGCAAGGTCCAGGCACTGAATGTCAGTAGCCAGGGCACCGGTACCAGCCGCCGCCGGGCGGAGCAGTCAGCAGCACAGCAGTTACTGGATGAGTTGGACAATGCCCGCCGCTGACTCCCACCGATGTGGCTACGTGGCGGTAGTCGGGCGGCCAAATGTGGGGAAATCAACGCTCATCAACCGTCTGCTTGGAATAAAGCTCAGTATCACTTCGAAGCGTCCCCAGACAACCCGGGATCGAATCCTGGGGATCCAGACTCTGGACAATGCCCAAATGATATTGGTCGATACCCCGGGTATCCATTATGGCGGGAGACGTGCCTTGAATCGCTACATGAATCGGGTTGCGACCGGTAGTCTGGAAGGTGTGGATCTGGTCGTGCTGGTGATTGAGGCATTGCAGTGGGGAATTGATGACGAGTCCATCCTGGCGCGTCTGCGCGAGACCGCCGTGCCGGTGGTGTTGGTTGTGAACAAGGTGGATCGGGTGCCTGACAAGGAGCTGCTGTTGCCGTTTCTTGCCGCCCGGGGTGCTGACCATGACTATCTGGAGATTGTGCCCCTGAGCGCTCGCCGCAAACGGGATGTCAAGCGCCTGCAAGAGCGCCTCATCAAATATTTACCTCAGGCACCGGCTGAATATGGCGCTGACGAATATACGGATCGCAGCGTACGATTTCTGTGTTGTGAAGCCATCCGTGAAAAACTAATTCGCCAGTTGGGACAGGAAGTCCCCCATCGTCTTGCCGTCGAGTTGACGCAATTCGAACAGGCCCCCAAACATTGCCGGATCGAAGCGACTATCTGGGTTGAATCCAAGGGGCAAAAAAACATCGTTATCGGCGCCAAGGGTGCGGTATTGAAACAGGCTGGCAGCTAGGCGCGCCAGGTTATGGAACGACTCCTGGAGGCCCGGGTGCATCTGGGCTTATGGGTCAAGATTCGCGGTGGATGGTCCAATGACGAGCAATTTCTAGGCACTTTGGGTTATAGCGAGAAATAGTCGGTAGTTGTTCGGTGCGCTCCCTGGAACCAGACCTGTGAAATACGCCAGAGCCCAATTCGGGCTCAGTGCCCGCCCGCAGCGTGCATCCGTCAGGCCGGCAGGTTTAAACTAACAACATGCATCGCCAGTCCACGCTGAATCCGCAGCCGGCCTTTGTGATTCATCAGCGCGCCTACCGGGAAACCAGCGCGCTGGTGGAAATGTTCACCCGTCACAATGGCCGCCTGGGCCTGGTCGCGCGTGGCGCCAAGCGAGCGAAATCCCCTCTGCGAAATACTCTGCAGGCGTTTCAGCCGCTGATGATCCGCTGGACCGGGCGGGGTGAACTGGGCACTTTGATCCAGGCGGAAACCCGGGAGGCGAGAGGTTTGTTGCCGGGAAAAGCCGTGTTGAGCGGCTTGTATTTGAATGAACTCATGTTGCGCCTGACCCACCGTCACGATCCCCAGCCGGAGTTATACCAGGCCTATGCAGTGGCCATTGACGGATTACGCCAGTGCGCGCAGGTGGAAAGCACCTTGAGAATTTTCGAAAAGCGTCTGTTACAGGCCAGTGGCTATGGCTTGGTGTTGGATCACGATGTTCACAGCGGCGCGGCGCTGGAACCACACCAGCGCTATGTTTACGAGACTGAATTGGGGCCGGCGCAGGCTGCCGATGATGCTCCCGAGGGAGTAACAGTCAGTGGCAGAACCCTGCTGGCGCTGGCCCGTGAAGATGAGCTGGACGCACACTGTCAGCGCGAAGCAAAACGCCTGATGCGCCATGTTCTGAATCAGCACCTGGGGGAGCGGCAGTTACAATCAAGAAGCCTGTTCCAGGCCGTTGCAATCCCATCGAAGCCTGGCTGAGAAGCGGCGCTGCATTGCCCTTTCGATGGATCGGTGATTGGCTATGCGATCACTGATTCTCACGTTCAATGGATTCCGGGACGGCGGGTTTGCCGGTCGCCGCTGAAGGTGTTGCTGGTGTTGTTGGAGTTGGAGTTGCTGTCGCTGGCAGCGGTGGCGGTGGTGGTGCCCGGGTAGGCTCACGATCAGTCTGAACCACTGGCTTTAGCGGCTCTTCCTTGCCGGTTTGCGCAGGAGGATTGGATGCCGTTTGCGTGGGTTCCGCCGGGGGCGGCCCGCTTCGGGCAGGTGCCTTCTGGTGGCTGGCAGCCGCTGTTTTACTGGCTTTGGGACTGGTGACCGTGGCCTCATCCTGGGAGCCGTGATCTCTGGAAGTGGTTTTTGCGGCAATGGATTCAGCCGCAGATGATACCGGCTTAGAGGTCTGTGGCTGGGAATCAGCAGCGTTATCCTGGGCGCTCGAAGACGGGGTCGAATCCCGGCGAGTACGATTACCGCCCCGACGTCCTCGGCCACGGCTTCTGCGCCGGGAGCTCCGTTGACCGTTCTGGGCGTCTTGCTCCGGTGCGGCTGTCTCCTGCTGTTCGGGTTGCTGGGAGGGTATCTCGGCAGCGGTGGCTGGCGGCTCACTACGATTTTGGGCTGCTGGCGATTTGCCGCTGGCGCCGCCTTTGGATTGCCCGCTGCGGCTTTTCGCTACCGGCTCTGATTTCTTGCGTTGGCCGCCCGCTGCGGCCTGGCTGCGCTGGCGCGAGCCCGACTCTTCAGTTTGTCTGGGGCCGCCACGTTTGGACTGGGTATCCTTGCCGCGCCTGCGCCGATCGCCGGAGGCCGCGCCATGATCGCGCTGTTTCGTTCCACGACCACGTGGAGAGGCGCTCTGTTTGCGGGCCTTGCGAGTCTGATCGGAGACACCGAACAGAAACAGCCACAAGCGTGTGAAGATGCCATCCTGAACAGCTGGTTTTTCAGGAGTGGCCACGGCAGGCGCCGGCGTCGGGGGTGGCGGTGGGGCGATTGCCTGTACCGCGGGTTGTTGATGGGCCTGATTATCGGTGACGAATTCAGGCAGGCTCTGATCCTTGGTCGC